>Ga0172364_10002157_pt1 | contig 15519 bp, 14 predicted proteins | sample LakKivSesite10cm_FD_114545 | JGI IMG/M metagenome (GOLD analysis project Ga0172364, IMG submission 114545) | Sediment microbial communities from Lake Kivu, Rwanda - Sediment site 10cm | ecosystem: Environmental > Aquatic > Freshwater > Lake > Sediment | place: Rwanda: Western Province, Lake... | reverse complement strand
GGCGAGACGAAGGTTTCTCTCGTCGGCAGGGCCGACGAGCTGGAAGGACACGTCAAGGCCGCCGGGCTCACCGGGCACCCGCGCATCACGATCCATCCGGCGTCGGAGGTCATCGAGATGGGCGAGAAGATCGTCAGCCTCCGCAAGAAGCCTGACGCGAGCGTCCTGCGCGCCATAGAGCTTGTCCGCGATGGCGAGGCGGACGCGGTCGTCGCGGTCGGCAACACCATGGCCGCCGTCGCCGGAAGCGCCCTGCGGCTGAAGACGATCGAGGGCGTCCATCGCCCAGGGATCGCCGTGCCTCTTCCGAGCAAGTCGGGGACCACGATAGTCATCGACATGGGCGCGAACACGACGCCGAAGCCCGAGCACCTGGTGGATTACGCCATCATGGCATCCGTCTACTCGCGCCAGATCCTGGGCGTCGAGGCACCCCGCGTCGGGCTGCTCAACGTCGGCGAGGAGCTCGGCAAGGGCAATCCGATGCTGCGCAGCGCCTACGAGCTCCTCCAGGACGCGCCGGTCGACTTCGTCGGTAACGTCGAGGGCGACGACATCTATGCCGGCACCTGCGACGTGGTGGTATGCGACGGGTTCGTCGGGAACGCCGTGCTCAAGGCCTCGCAGGCCGTCGTCGAGCTCATCGTTCAGTTCCTCAAGGAGGAGCTCAAGCGCAACCTTCGGCGGAAGACGGGCGCGCTCCTGAGCCGGCCCGCCTTCAACGCCCTCAGGCGCAGGACCGACTACGCCGAGTTCGGCGGCGCACCGCTCCTGGGTGTAAACGGCGTCGTGATAATAGGCCACGGGAAGAGCAACGCGCGCGCCGTCCAGAATGCGCTCAGGGTCGCGCGCGACGCGGCGGCGCGCGGCGTCAACGAGAAGATCAGGACGCGCCTCGAGGCCCTGGGGGATCCGTCCACGGACGGCCCCGAGCGGGGCGGGACGGCCTCCCACCCGGGCGACCGGGAGGCAGTATAGGCGATGTCGTCGCGAGCGGCCCCCGCGGCGGCCTCCACAAGGCCCGCCCGCCGAAGTCCCGTCGAGCGAGGGCGGAGGCCGGAGCGAGAAAGCGAACCGTAGTCATGGCGAAGACGTCGCCGGCACAGTGCGGCATGAGGTCGGTCGGGATCGCCGGCCTCGGCGTCGCCGTGCCGGACCGCATATTGACGAACCAGGACCTCGAGAAGATGGTCGACACCTCAGACGAGTGGATCCGCACGCGCACCGGGATCCGCGAGCGGAGGGTCGTGGCGCCGGGGACGCCGACGAGCGATCTGGCCGCCGCCGCGGCGCGCGGAGCCATCGCCGAGGCGGGCATCTCGCCGGAGGACCTGGACCTCGTGATCCTGGCGACGTTCAGCCCGGACTGTCCGTTTCCGGCGACCGCCTGCGCCGTGCAGGAGAAGATAGGCGCGCGCAACGCCGCCGCGTTCGACATACAGGCGGCCTGCTCCGGCTTCATCTACGGGCTGGCGGTCGGCGCCCAGTTCCTCCGCACGGGGGCGGCCCGGCACTGCCTGCTTATAGGGGCCGAGGTCCTCTCGTCGGTTCTGGACTACCAGGACCGCAACACGTGCGTGCTCTTCGGCGACGCCGCCGGCGCCGCGGTGCTGACGGCCGGCGAGGCCGGCGCGTCCGTCGAAGGCGGCGTCCCCCGCGAGGTGCTCGCGACCAGGCTCGGCTCCGACGGGTCCGGCTTCGAGCTCCTGTGGATACCCGCGGGCGGATCGAGGAGACCGACCAGCCGCCAGACCGTCGACTCGCGCGACCACTTCCTCAAGATGGAAGGGCGGGCGATCTTCAAGATCGCCGTGCACAAGTTCCAGGAGAGCATCCAGGAGGCCGCCGAGGCCGCGGGCTGGGCGCTCGATGAGGTTGACCTCATCGTGCCGCACCAGGTCAACACGAGGATAATCGACGCGTACGTGGCGCGGCTGGGTATTCCAGGAGAGAAGGTCTTCCAAAACCTGGGCAGCTACGGGAACACGTCGGCGGCCTCCATACCGCTGGCGCTCCACGAGGCTGTGGAGGCGGGCAGGCTCGGGCCCGGGGGCAAGGTGATACTCGCCGCCGTCGGAGGCGGCATCACGTGGGGGTCGGCGGCGGTCCGCTGGTAGCGGACCGCCGCTCGCGCGGGGGATCGACGCGTGGCGGGGACGGCGCTGCTTTTCGCGGGTCAGGGCGCGCAGTTCGTCGGCATGGGCGCCGACCTGGCCGAGGAGTTCCCCGCCGCGCGGGAGGTCTTCGACCGCGCGGACCGCGTGCTCGGCGTGAACCTCACGAAGATGATGTTCGAGGGCCCCGCCGAGGTGCTCGACAGCACGGAGAACGCCCAGCCAGCCGTGCTCGCGATGGGCATCGCCTGCCTTCGCGCGCTGGAGTCGGCGGGCGGGGGCAAGGCCCTGGGCGAGGTGGTCGCCGCCGCAGGGCTGAGCCTCGGCGAGTACGGCGCGCACGTCGCCTCGGGCGCAATCGGCGAGGAGGACGCGGTCCGCCTCGTCAGGAGGCGCGGGGAGCTCATGCGCGCCGCGGCCGAGGCGCGTCCAGGGGGCATGGCGTCGGTCATAGGGCTCGACGCCGGACTCATCGAGGAGGCGTGCCGCGAGGCGAGCTCGTCGGGCGTCGTCGCCATAGCCAACAGGAACTCGCCGGGCCAGGTCGTGATCTCCGGCGAGGCCGTCGCGCTCGAGAGGGCCTCGGAGCTCTGCCGCGAGAAGGGCGCCAGGCGCGTGGTGGCGCTGAAGGTGTCCGGCGCCTTCCACACGCCGCTCATGCAGCCGGCGCGCGACGGCCTGGCCGGGGATCTCGCGCACATCGAGATCCGCGCCGGCCGGTTCCCGGTGATCGCTAACGTCACCGCGGACCGCGTCAGCGCTCCCGAGGAGATCCGCCGGACGCTCCTCGACCAGATCACCGGCCCCGTCCTCTTCGATGACTCGGTCAGGCGTCTGGCGTCGGACGGGGTCGAACGCGCATTGGAGCTGGGCCCGGGCAAGGTGCTCGCGGGGCTCGTGAAGCGAACGGCGGACGGGATCGATGTGACCTCGGTGGGCACTGCCGAGGCCGTCAGGGGCTTGATGGGCTAGCCGGAAGGGACGTGCACGGTGTGTGAGGCAAACCTTGCGGGAAAGGTCGCGGTCGTCACCGGCGGGGCCAGGGGCATCGGGCTTGCGATCGCCCGCGCCCTGGCTGCCGAGGGCGCGGCGGTGTCGATATGGGACCTCCTGGAGGAGGAGGCCGCCGGCGCCGCGAAGGACCTCGAGGCGACGGGCGCGAAGGCGTCGGCTCTGAAGGTCGACGTCACGAGCGCCGAGGACGTCGACAGGGCCGTCGCCGGCACGGTCGATGTCCTAGGCGGCCTGGACATCCTCGTAAACAACGCCGGGATCACGCGCGACAACATGTTCCTGAGGATGGACGAGAAGGACTGGGACTTGGTCCTGACGGTCAACCTCAAGAGCGCCTTCCTCTGCACGAAGGCCGTCGCGCGCCGGATGCGCAAGACCGGGGGCGCGATCGTCAACGTGGCCTCGATAGTCGGACAGATCGGCAACGCCGGCCAGGCCAACTACTCGGCCAGCAAGGCGGGGCTGATCGGTCTCACCAAGACTTGCGCCAGGGAGCTTGCGCGGTACAACGTGCGTGTCAACGCGGTCGCGCCCGGCTTCATCGACACCGCGATGACGCGGAAGCTCCCCGAAGAGGCGCGGGAGGAGCTGACCAGGAATATCCCGCTCCAGCGGCTCGGCTCGCCCGAGGACGTCGCGGCCGTCGTGGCGTTTCTCGCCGGCGACGGGGCCGGGTACGTGACCGGGCAGGTTGTGCGCGTCTGCGGCGGGATGGTAATGTAGCCGGGAAAGGAACGCTGCCGAAAGGAGAGGCGAAGATGGCGGAGATGATGGATGCCAAGCAGATCGAGCAGAAGGTGATCGACGTGGTCGTCGAGCAGATGGACGTGAGCCGTGACCAGGTGACCCAGAGCACGCGCTTCGTCGACGACCTCGGGGCCGACAGCCTGGACATAGCCGAGCTCGTCATGGAGTTCGAGGACGAGTTCGACCTCGACATCCCCGAGGACGAGCAGGCGATCCGCACGGTCGGCGACGCCGTGAAGTACATCCAGGACCAGCTCGCCAAGAAGAGCGAAGAGTAGGGGGCCAGGGCATGGCCTCGTTCCCCGCCGACCGCCCGGCCCGGCGCATCGTCATCACGGGCCTCGGGGCGGTCACGCCCCTTGGCATAGGCATCGAGACCCTATGGGAGGGTCTCATCGCTGGCCGCAGCGGGGTGCGGCGAATCACGAGGTTCGACGTCTCCGAGTACACCTCGCAGATCGGCGGCGAGGTGCCGGAGTTCGACCACTCCAGGTGGGTCGACAGGCGCGAGGCCAAGCGGCTGGATCGCTTCGTGCTGCTGGCCGTCGCCAGTTCGGCCGAGGCGCTCGAGGATGCGGGCGTCACGTTCCGCGAGTTCGACGAAGGCCGCCGCGCGCCCGACAACGTCGATCCCAGGCGCTTCGGCTGCCAGATCGGCTCGGGCATAGGCGGGCTGGTCACCTTCGAGGAGCAGCACACCCGGCTCCTCGAAAAGGGGCCCAGGCGGGTCTCGCCGTTCACCATCCCGAAGCTCATGGCCAACAGCGCCAGCGGCGAGGTCTCGGCGCTGTTCGGCCTGAGGGGGCCGAACCCATGCACGGTGACGGCCTGCGCCTCGGCGACGCACTCGATAGGCGCGGCGCTCGGGACGATCCGCACCGGCGCCGCGGACCTGGTGCTCACCGGCGGCTCGGAGGCGCCCCTGACACCGCTGGGGCTGGCCTCCTTCTGCTCGCTCAAGGCGCTGTCGACGCGCAACGACGACCCCGGGCGGGCCAGCCGCCCGTTCGACAAGGAGCGCGACGGGTTCATCATGTCGGAGGGCGCCGCGTCGCTCGTGATCGAGGACCTCGATCACGCCAGGAGGCGCGGGGCGAAGATATACGCCGAGATCCTCGGCTTCGGGGCCTCGGCGGACGCCTACCACATCACCCAGCCGGACCCCGAGGGCGACGGCGCGACCCGGGCCATGCGCGCGGCGATGGAGGATGCGGGGCTTTCCCCGGCCGACATCGACTACATAAACGCGCACGGGACCTCGACCTATTACAACGACAAGGTCGAGACGCTGGCCATCAAGAAGGCGCTCGGCGAAGAAGACGCCCGCAGGGTGGCGATCAACTCCACGAAGTCCATGCTGGGCCACTCGCTGGGGGCCTCGGGCGCGATCGAGCTCGCGGCCGTGGCCCTGTCAATCCGGGACGGGTGCGTGCATCCGACCGTCAACCAAGAGGTGCCCGACCCGGACTGCGACCTCGACTACGTCCCCAACGTGGCGCGCCGGATGCGCGTGCGCGCCGCGCTTTCGAATTCTCTCGGGTTCGGCGGCCACAACGCGACCCTCGCGGTGGGCGAGTTCCGCGAGTAGCCGCCTGCGCGGCAGGAAAGAGAGGTCCCTGAGATGGAACTGGACTACGGCCTTGGCGAAGAGCAGCTCATGATCCGCGAGGTCGCCCGCACGGTGGCCCGGGAGAAGATCGCCCCCATAGCGCTGGAGTATGACGAGAAGGAAGAGCTCCCCTGGGACGCCGTCAAGGCCATAGCCGACGCTGACCTGGCCGGCGTCTACATCCCTGAGGAATACGGCGGGATGGGCGGCGCGACGCCGGTCCTCAATATGTGCATCGTGACCGAGGAGCTCTCCAGGGCCTGCGGCGGCGTGGCGCTCGCGTTCGCTGCCTCCGCTCTCGGCGCGCTGCCGGTGATCCTGGCCGGCTCGGACGAGCTAAAGGGCAGGTACCTGCCCGACATCGCATCGGGCAGGAAGCTCGCCGGCTTCGCCATAACTGAGCCCGACGCGGGCTCGGACGTGGCGTCCATCCGCACGCGCGCCGTCAAGGACGGCGACTGCTACGTGCTTGACGGGACCAAGCACTTCATCTCGAACGGCGGCGCCGCGGAGGTCTACACGGTCTTCGCCGTCACGGATCCCTCGAAGGGCGCGCGCGGGGCGTCGGCCTTTGTCGTCGAGAAGGGCACCGAAGGCTTCTCCTTCGGCAAGAAGGAGAAGAAGATGGGCATCCGCGCGAACCCGACGGCGGAGCTCGTCTTCCAGAGCTGCCGGGTCCCGAAGGAGAACCTCATCGGCAAGGAGGGCCGCGGCTTCATGGTCGCGATGCAGACCTTCGATACCTCCCGGCCGGGCGTGGGCTCGCAGGCGCTCGGGATCGCCCAGGGCGCGCTCGACTGCGCCGTGAAGTATTCGTGCGAGCGCAACATGTTCGGCAAGCCCCTGTGGAACCACCAGGGGCTCGCCTTCAAGCTCGCGGACATGGCGATCAAGGTCGAGGCGGCGCGCGCGCTCATCTACGCGGTGGCGCGCGCCATCGACGCGGGTTTCAAGCGGCCGACGAAGTACTCGGCGATGGCCAAGACCTTCGCCTCGGACGTCGCGATGGAGGTGACGACCGAGGCCGTCCAGGTCCTCGGCGGCTACGGCTACATGCGCGAGTACCCCGTCGAGAAGATGATGCGCGACGCGAAGATCACGCAGATATACGAGGGCACGAACGAGATACAGCGCGACGAGATCGCGCGGCAACTGATCAAGGAGGCGGTGAGCTGAACGCCCTCTGTTCGAGGCGGTGTCACTGGGAGATCGTGGCATGAAGATCGCGGTCCTAATAAAGCAGGTCCCCGAGAGCACGAACGTCCAGATCGACCCGGCGACCGGGACGCTCCGGCGCGAGGGGGCGGCGGCGGTCATGAACCCATTCGACGCGTACGCCCTCGAAGAGGCCGTGCGCATCAGGGAGCGGCTCGCGGAGAAGGGCCTCGGGGCGTCCGAGGTGATCGTGGTCTCCATGGGGCCGCCGCAGGCCGAACAGATGTTGCGCGAGGCCGTCTCGCTCGGCGCCGACCGGGCGGTGCTCGTGACCGACCGGGCGGTCGCAGGCTCGGACACGTGGGCGACGAGCCTGACGCTCTCGGCCGCGCTCAGGAAGATCGGCTTTGACCTCGTGATCTGCGGCAAGCAGGCGATCGACGGTGACACCGCGCAGGTCGGTCCTGGGGTCGCCACGTTCCTGGACATCCCGCAGGCGACGTACGTCCGCAAGGTCGAGGAGGTCACCCCCGAGAAGGCGCGCGTCGAGCGCCTTCTCGAAGAGGGCTACGAGATCCTGGAGCTGCCGCTGCCGGCGCTCCTTACAGTCGTCAAGGAGATAAACGAGCCCAGGCTGCCGAGCCTCCGCGGCAAGATGAAGGCAAAGAAGGCCGAGGTCGAAAGGCTCACTGCGGCCGACATCGGCCTGGCGGCCGACGAGGTCGGCCTCGCGGGGTCTCCCACGAAGGTGCACAGGGTCTTCGCGCCGGAGAAGCGCGCGGGTGGCGTCAAGTGGGAGGGCGAGCCGGCCGAACTCGCGGCCAGGCTCGCGGAGGAGCTCGACAGGAGGCACCTGGTTTGAGGCGGCGCGAATGCGTCAGGCCCGAAGGATGCCGGACGGCTCTCCCGGCGGGGGCGCGCCGATGAAGTCGCTCAACGGGTATCCGCGGTTCGATCCGAACCCGTCGGCCGAAGTCGGGGTGCGGATACTCCGTGCGGCAGGGGTTCCGTTCGCGCTCGCCGGGCGCGTGGCCGTGTGGACGTATGTCCCCCCCGAGGGACACGTTTTCACGAAGGACGTTGACTTCGCCGTGCCATACGGCTACGCCGAGGCGATTGAAGATGCGGCGCGGGAGGCGGGGTACGAGACCTCGCGGCTCTCCATCGGCGGCGTGGGATTGAGGAAGGGCGACATCGCCGTCGACTTCGTTGACCGGCATCCTCACGCCTCCGCCCTCTTCGCCGACGCCGTTGCCGCGGCTCGGACGGGCGGGAGGCGCGCGGGCGACGGAGAGGCCGAGGCGCCGGTCGTCCCCAGGCGGCACCTGCTCGTCATGAAGCTCATACCGCGCGAGCCGGACGACGAGCGGGACGTGGTGGAGTTGCTGAAGACCATGGGCGCCGACGAGTACCGCGAGGCGCGCGGCCTCGTCGAGAAGCACCTAGGGTTCCTCGGCGTCGAGCACTTGGACGCGCTCGCCCGCCGCATCGGCCACGCGGGCGTCGAGCCGAGGTACGGGAAGTGACGGGCGGCATCAAGTGGGGGGGCGAGCCGGCCGAGCTCGCGGCCAGGCTCGCGGAGTATCTCCGCGGGAGGCATCTGGTCTAATGGGGGGCCGGAGGGGACCGGTGTCCGGCTCAGGCAAAACGGAAGGCACATGAGTTCGAGCAACGGCAAGAAGTACCTCCTGGCGACCTCGGTGCGCGTTACGCGGCCCCTGGAGCCGCCATTCTCCCCGAATCCGTACCCCTTGCTCGGCTGGAACGTGCGCGAGAAGCAGAAGCGAGGCTAGAGGCATGGCATTGAGGATTACCCTCGATGAGTGCATCGGCTGCGGGCTGTGCGTCAAGGCCTGCCCGTTCGCGGCGCTTTCCATGGCCGACCGCGACCCGGCCGAGGTCGAGCGCGCGAAGGCCGAGGGCCGGAAGCTCTCCAGGCGCATCGTCGTCCTCGAGGAGGACAAGTGCAACCTCTGCGGGGCGTGCGTCGATGTCTGCAAGTCCGGGGCGATGGACATAGACAGACCCGCGGCCGAGGCCGCCGCGCCGGCCGGGCTCGATTCGTACAGCGGCGTATGGGTCTTCGGCGAGCAGCGCCGCGGGAAGATCCAGGGCGTGGCGCTCGAGCTCGCCGGCAAGGGCCGCGAGCTGGCCGACTCGCTCGGCGCGCCCCTGACGGTGGTCGTGCTCGGGCACGAGCTAGATTCCGCCTGCGAGGGGCTCTTGAAGTTCCCCATCGACGAGATCCTCCAGGTGGAGTCCCCCCAACTCGCGCAGTACCGGAGCGAGCCGTACAGCCGGGTCTTCGCCGACCTTATCAGGAAACGCAAGCCCGAGGTCGTCCTCGCCGGGGCCACGACCATCGGCCGCGACTTCCTCGCGCGCGTGGCGATCCAGCTCCACACGGGGCTCACCGCCGACTGCACGGGCCTGGGCATCGGCTCCGTCGCCGGGCAGGGCGAGAGACTCCTCCTCCAGACGCGCCCGGCCTTCGGCGGCAACATCATGGCGACCATCGTCACGCCGCGCCACCGGCCGCAGATGGCCACGGTCCGCCACAAGGTAATGAAGGAAGTCGCGCCCGGAGCGCCGCCGTCCGGCGCCCCGCCCAGGGTGACGAAGGTCGTCCCGGAGGCGGAGCACCTGGCGTGCCGGACGCGCATCCTCGACTTCGTCGAGGAGATCGAGGACACGGTGAACATCGCCGAGGCGGACATCATCGTCTCGGGCGGGCGCGGGCTGGGCAAGGCGGAGAACTTTTATCTCGTCGAGGACCTCGCCAGGGTCATGGGCGGCGCCGTCGGCGCCTCGCGCGCGGCGGTCGACGCCGGCTGGAAGCCCTACAGCCACCAGGTGGGCCAGACCGGCAAGACCGTGCAGCCGAAGCTCTACGTCGCCTGCGGCATCTCCGGCGCGGTCCAGCACCTTGTCGGCATGCAGTCGTCCGAGACCATCGTCGCGATCAACAAGGACCCCGGCGCGCCGATATTCGGGGTCGCCAGTTACGGGCTCGTCGGCGACCTCTTCGAGATCCTGCCGGTCCTGACGCGCGAGGTCGAGGCGCGCCGCGGCCGCTCAGGAGAGGGCCGGACCTGACGAGAGGACGGAGAGCTTGCCGTCTACGGTCATAGTCGGCCTCCAGTGGGGCGACGAGGGGAAGGCCAAGGTCCTCGACGAGCTCGCGGAGAAGGCGGACATCGTCTGCCGCTACCAGGGTGGGTCCAACGCCGGGCACACCGTCGTCGTGGCCGGCGAGAAGTACAAGTTCCACCTGGTGCCCTGCGGCGTGGCGCACCCGTCGAAGACCTGCGTCATCGGGAACGGGCTCGTCCTCGACCCGGCCGGCCTGCTCGACGAGATCCGCCACTTCGAGGGCAGGGGCCTCGATGTGAGGAGCCGCCTTGTCGTCTCCGACCGCGCGCACATCGTCCTGGCCTTCCACAAGAAGCTCGAGGGCCTCGCCGAGCGCACCAGGGGCGCAGGCGCCATAGGCACGACGCTCCGCGGCATAGGCCCGTGCTACACTGACAAGGCCGCGCGGATCGGCTTCCGTGTCGCGGACCTCCTGAGACCCGACTCCTTCCGGCGGCGCCTTGCCTCGCGCCTGGCGGACGCCAACGCGATTATCGAGCGCGTCTACGGGGAGAAACCCCTTTCTGCCGACGAGGTGGCCGAGCCGGCCCTGGCGGCTGCGAAGGAGCTCGCGCCCATGGTCGGCGACGCGTCGGCGGTGCTCAACCGCGCGCTCGACGAGGGCAAGAGCGTCCTTTTCGAAGGTGCCCAGGGGACGCTCCTGGACATCGACTTCGGCACGTACCCGTACGTGACCTCGTCGACCTCGTCGGTGCTGGGCGTCTGCGCGGGGACGGGCGTGGCCCCGTGGCGCGTCAACCGCGTCGTGGGGATACTCAAGGCCTACACCACCAGGGTGGGCGGGGGGCCCTTCCCAACCGAGGACGAAGGCGACCCCGGCGCGCGGCTGCGCGAGCGCGGGGGCGAGTATGGCACCACGACGGGCCGCCCGCGGCGCTGCGGCTGGTTCGACGCCGTTGCCTCCAGGTTCGCCGTGGACCTCAACGACGCGCGGGAGGTGACCGTCACGAAACTGGACGTGCTCACCGGCGAGCCGGTCGTGAAGATCGCGACCGCCTACCGCCTCGCCGACGGGGCCACGACGGACCGTTTCCCGGCCAATCTGGAGGACCTCGAAGGAGCCGAGCCCGTCTACGAGGAGCACGAGGGCTGGACGGAAGAGATCGGTTCTGCGAGAATGCCGGGCGACCTCCCGGCGGCCGCCCGCCGGTACGTCGAGCGGCTCGCGGAGCTCACGGGTGCCAGGCCCGTGCGCGTCTCGGTGGGCGAGGGCCGGGGTGCCGCCGTGTGCTGGGGCGACCCGGCGGCCGGGGGCTCGGGCTGAGGACGGGCCTGCCTTGCCTGCCCGTCGGCTCGCGTTGGAGAGGCGGCACAGGAAAGCACTTGGATCCGCCAGCCTCAGGGGACCTCCCCAGGCATATCGCCATAGTCATGGACGGCAACGGCCGCTGGGCGGCCGAGCGGGGCAGGTCGCGCCTCGCCGGGCACCGCGCCGGCGCCGCGGCCGTGCGGGCGGTGGTCGAGAGCTGCGCCCGCCTCGGGGTGGAGGCGCTGACGCTGTACGTCTTCAGTTCCGAGAACTGGTCGCGCCCGCGCGCGGAGGTGGCCGGGCTTTTCAAGATGTTCGTGCGCTTTCTCAAGAGCGAGACGCCCGAGCTCGTCCGGCAGGGCATCAGGCTCCTGGCGATAGGCCGCACCGGCATGCTGCCCGCCGAGGCGGGCAGGGCGCTGGCGCGGGCAATCGGGGAGACCGCCGCCGGCGGAGGGATGGCCCTCGTCCTGGCCGTCAACTACGGCGGCCAGGACGAGATTGTCGACGCGGCCAGGCGGCTCGCCCGCGAGGCCCGCGAGGGACGGATTGACCCCGGCAGGATAGACCGCGCCGACGTCGAACGCAGCCTCCACACCGCCGGCCTTCCCCCCGTGGACCTCCTCATACGCACGGGCGGGGACATGCGGATATCGAACTTCCTCCTCTGGCAGATCTCATACGCGGAGCTATACTTCACGCGGACGTACTGGCCGGACTTCTCGCGGGACCACCTCGTGCGGGCGCTGGAGAGCTTCGCCCGGCGCGAGCGAAGATTCGGAGGGCTCCGGGATTGAGCGCGCCAGGGACGCCCGGCTCGGACCGGACCGGCCCTGCCGCCGGAGGAGACATCCTCTGGCGGAAGGTCGGCGCCGCGGTCCTTATGGCCGTCGTGATCGTGGGCCTGGTAATCGCCGACTTCATGATCGGCCTGGACGTCTGCTTCTTCGTGGCGGTCCTGGTGCTGGGGCTCTGTGCCCTCGGCGAGTTCTACACCATGTGCGAGTCGAGGCGCACGGGCCCGTTCCGCTGGTGGGGACTCTTCTGCCTGGCGCTTCTGACCATCCTGCACTGGGCGTCGCTCCCCGGCACGTTCGAGTGGTTCAGGGACAGGCTCGGCGCGACGTGGCTCTTCAGGGCGCCCGTGGCGGGCGACGATCTGGTGCTCCTGGGGATGGTGGTCGCGGTTCTGGGGGCGCTGCAGCTTCAGTCCCAGAAGCGCGACAACGACCGCGTCTTCGAGAGCATATCGAGCACCCTGTTCGGACTGCTTTACGTCTGGTTCCTGTCGAGCTTCCTGGTCAAGCTCCGTCACATGGGCGCCGACGGCGTTCTCGGCGGCAGGGATTGGAACCTGACGGGTTCGGGGCTCCTGGTGAGCTGCCTGGTCGCGTCCAAGCTCGCCGACGTGGGCGGGTACCTCGTGGGCCGGAAGATCGGCCGCACGAGGATGATCCCGCGGATCTCCCCCAACAAGACATACGAGGGGCTCGTGGCCGGCCTCGCCCTGAGTGTGGCGGCGACGCTCCTGATGTGGCGCTTCGGCTTCCTGCCGCTCGGGCCGTGGTGGCAGGCGCTGCTGTTCGCGCTCGTCGCGGGCGGTCTGGGCGTGCTCGGGGATCTGGCCGAGAGCCTCCTGAAGAGAGGCTCGGGCGTCAAGGACGCCGGGGCGGTAGTCCCCGGCTTCGGCGGCGTCCTTGACGTGATCGATTCTGTCCTTGTCAGCGGTACAGTGGTATACTTCCTGTGCCTGGTTCTCCTGAGGGTCGGGGCCGCGTAGGCCCCAGGAGGGGGACGGTTTGCGACGCAGCGTGCCGCTCGAAGATGCGGAACTGGCCCGGGAGGTTCTCGGTCCCAGGGACCGGAACCTCCGCCGCGTGCGCGAGGCGATGGGCGTGACCGCGGTTCTGCGCGGCGAGAAGCTCATCCTGGACGGCCCGCACGACCAAGTCGAGCGGGCGGCCGCCGCGATGGCGGAGATCTGCCGCGTCGCTCGCACCCTCGGGTGCATAAGCAAGGATGAGGTCGAGCGCATAGTCGAGGGCGCGGCCGGCGCGCCCCTGCAAGAGGATGCGCCCGCCTGCGCCGAGGCGCGCGGCGGGACGCCCGCGCCGGGCCCCTCCACCCGCCAGGCGCGCCTCCCGGTCGGGCGCGGCCGCGAGGTCGAGGCCCGCACGGCCGGGCAGGCGTACTACATTGATATGATGCGGGGACACGACATCGTGTTCTCCGTGGGCCCCGCGGGGACGGGGAAGACCTACCTCGCGGTGGCCATGGCGCTCTCGGAGCTCTGCGCCGGGCGGGTCAACAGGATATGTCTCGCCCGCCCGGCCGTCGAGGCCGGCGAGAAGCTCGGCTTTCTGCCTGGAGACCTCAACCAGAAGGTGCATCCGTACCTGCGGCCGCTCTACGACGCGCTCACGGACATGATGAGCATCTCGGCGCTCTCGCGCCTGATGGACCAGGGCGTCGTCGAGGTGGTGCCGCTGGCGTACATGCGCGGCAGGACGCTGGGGCACGCGTTCGTCATTCTCGACGAGGCGCAGAACACGACCTCCGCGCAGATGCTGATGTTCCTGACGCGCCTGGGGCTGGAGTCTCGCGCGGTCGTGACCGGCGACGTCACGCAGGTGGACCTTCCGACGCCCGAGGAGTCGGGCCTGCTCCAGGCGGTCCGGATACTCGACGGCGTCGAGGGGATTGGAATCGTCCACCTGAGCGAACGCGACATAGTCCGCCACAGGCTCGTGCGCGAGATCGTCGCGCGCTGGGCGCGGCTGTCCTCCGCGCCGCGTCCGCCGATGGGCGAGCAGGCGGGCGCACTGGGCGGCGTCGGCGGGCAGCCCGTCGCGGGCAACGGCGTTCCCGAGCGTCGCACCCCTGGCGACGGGGTCGAGTAGGCCCCGCCCCCGGGCGGAGGCCGAGAGGGTCCGATGGCGAAGGCTGGCACGGCACGGATCGAGCAGGGCGCGCGAGGCAGGAGAGGCCTGCCCCTGCGCGCCATCGTCGTCGCTGCGTTCGCCGCCGCGTGCGCGGCGGTGGTCTACATCGGAGTGCCGGCCCCCGGGGTTTCCGTGGGCGACATTGCCCGCGAGACGGTCGTCGCGCGCGCGCGGTTCACTTCGCGCAACATCGCCAGGACCAACGAGCTCCGGAGCGTCGCGCGCGAAAAGGCGCTTTCGGAGTACGTCGAGAGGCCGAACTGGCGGAAGGACCTCTTCGGCGCCGTCGAGACGCTCCTGTCGGCGGTCGAGTCGGCCGCCGATCTCGACGCCGCGCGCGGGACGCTCAGGGCCAACGGGGTCGACATCGATCCCGCCCCGCTCTGGGAGGCGATGCGCGGGGACGCCGGACGCCGGCGCGGGGAGATCATGCGCTCGGTGGAGGCGGCCGTCGGTGATCTGGCGAAGGCCGGCGTCATCGACGACGCGCGCATGGACTTCGAGCTGGTGGCAGGTCGCCAGGGCATCGTGCGGCGCGACGAGGATGGCACGGTCGTGGAGGCGCCCTTCGGCACGGCCCGCCAGCCGGGGGTCCTGAGCGTCGGATCGGCGCGCGGGAACCTCGCGCGGTCGCTCCGCGACGCATTCCCCGGGCGCCCGCGCCTGGCCGAGGCCCTGGCCGCCGCCCTGTCGCGCAGCCTCGGGCCGACGCTCAGGTTCCACGCCGAGCACACGCGCGAGCGGAGGGAGAAGGCCGCGGCGGATGTCGAAGAGGTAAGGACTCGACACGAGCCTGGCGACGTCATCGTGAGCAAGGGATACCCCATAGACGCCGACGTGCGCGAGAACATCCTCCGCGAGGCCGAGGCGTACCGCGCGGGCCGTCCGCTGCGCCAGCGGCTCCTGAGGCTGTTGGGCATACTGGTGCTCGTCGGAGCGATTGCGGGCGTGGTCTCGTGGGCCGCGACGCGGCTCGACCCCGGCGCGGTTTCGTCCTCCAGAGTGGTATTCTTCGTCTGCCTGTTCGACCTGATCGTCGTCGGGGCGACGAAGGTCCTCGTGGTGTGGGGGCTGCCGGCGCTGCTCTCGCCGGTGGCGCTGGTGGCGATACTCCTGGCGCTTTCGGTCTCGCCGCTGCTCGCCGCCGTCAACGTCGTGGGCCTGGCGGCGGTCGTGGCGCTGGCTGCCGGGTCCGAGTTCTCGCTGCCGGTGACGCTGGTGGCCGGGGGGATCGTGGGCGGGCTCGCCGCGGCGCGCACGCGGAGGCGCTCGGAACTCCTGAGGGCCGGCGCCGTTGCCGGGGTGGCGCAGCTCGCGGCCGTCGCGGCCGCGAAGCTCTGCACCGGCGTGGAGGACGTGGCGGTGCTGCTCGACAACGGCGGATGGGCGCTCCTGAACGGCGCCGGGTGCGGGCTGGTCGTGCTCGGGCTCCTGCCGATCGCCGAGGCCGCCTTCGGGGTGACGACCGACATCTCCCTCCTGGAGCTGTCCGACCAGAACCATCCGGCGCTGAGGCGGCTCCTTACCGAGGCGTCC
>Ga0172364_10002153_pt1 | contig 15526 bp, 13 predicted proteins | sample LakKivSesite10cm_FD_114545 | JGI IMG/M metagenome (GOLD analysis project Ga0172364, IMG submission 114545) | Sediment microbial communities from Lake Kivu, Rwanda - Sediment site 10cm | ecosystem: Environmental > Aquatic > Freshwater > Lake > Sediment | place: Rwanda: Western Province, Lake... | reverse complement strand
GTGTGGCTGGAGCTGGAGGCCGGCGGGCGCGTCGTCAGCGACGCGCTGGTGACGTTCGTGCGCCCCAAGCACATGGACCTGCCGGATGCGGACATCGGCGTGAAGGTCGCCGCGCGGCGCGACGGCGGGTTCGCGGTGCGGCTGCGCGCCCGCCGCCCGGCGCTATGGGCCTGGCTGGAGCTGGACGGCGCCGACGCCGAGTACGACGACAACTTCGTGTGCCTGCGGCCGGGGCGCGGCGCGGAGATCGTCGTCCGCCCGCACGCGGCGATGTTGGCGGCGGAGTTCCGCGACAGGCTCCGCGTGCGGAGCATCGTGGACACGTACTGATGGAGGCCGCGGCGATGCAGGATACGGAGCGGCGAGGCGACGGCGAGCGGCGGGGCCTGGCGAATGCCGGCAGCGGCGCGTGCACGGGGCACCAGCCGCCGGAGCCGCCGGGGCGTGGCGGCCCGCGGATCGGCCCTGCCGGGGCGCACGTCATAATGTTTCGCCCGCACATGCGCGACATCCCGCGGGCGGAGTTTCCGGGCGGCTACGGCATCCGACCGATGACGCTGGACGACATCGGCCTGTGGACGGACATCGAGCGCGACGCCGAGCCGTGGTTCCCCATCGGCAGCGACGAATTCCGGCACGTTTTCGGGGACGATCTGGCGGCCGTCGGGCGGCGATGCTTCATCATCACCGACTCGCGGGGCCTGGGCGTGGGGACGATCAGCGCCTGGTACGACCGCGAGTACCGCGGCGGGCAGTGGGGGCGGATTCACTGGCTCGCGGTGCGCCCCGCCCACCAGCGGAAGGGCCTGGCGCGGGCCGGCCTGGCGCTGGCCATGCGGAAGCTGGCGCAGTGGCACGACCGCGCCATGCTGGCCACGCAGACCAGGCGCGAGGGGGCGATCCGCCTGTACCTGGACTTCGGTTTCGTGCCGGACCTGGCCGACAGCGGCGCCCGCGCCGCCTGGGGCGAGCTAGCCGGGCGCATGCGTCACCCGGCACTCGATGCGGCGATGGCGGAGTGAAGCGGGGCGGGGCGCGGCGCCGCTTGGCGCCGGGCGACTGCACAGAAGAAGCGCCGAAAGGCAAGCCGGCGAGCAGGCGGGGACACGCGGCGATGGCTGCCCCAATCGCAGAGGGAGGTCCCGCAATGCTAACCCACTTTGACCCTCTGGGCGGGCAGGGACACAGCCTCGATGGAATCGAGGTCCAACTTCTGTGAGGCGTGCTCGATGTCGATCCCTACGATGTTCCCGTCCTTGTCGAGGTCGATCACCACCCCGTTAGCAGCTTCGACGGAATCGACGCTGGAGGCGTCCTTGAAGTCGATGTACAGCGAATCGCTCTTCGGGTCATATTGCAGCTTCATCAGTCAAGTCTCCCGCGACCGCACCTGGACAGCGGGGAGGATCAACGCGTTGGCACAGTGTCGGGGCTGGCAATCGCCTGCGCCTTGGCGGCGGCGGCGACAGTGTGGAACAGTTCGGCCAGCTCGGCGGCGTCGGGCCGGCCCGTCTCATCCAGCACCAGCAGCTCCAGCCACTGCGTCATGCTGTCGCCGATGGGACGGACGGCGTGGAGGAACAGGGCCGACACCCACCCGCGCTTCGCGTCGGGGTACGTGATCGAGCCGCACTTCAGCTTCCAGTCGCGCCCGCCCGCCTTCACCGCCCCCGCGTGGTAGACCTGGTAGAGCAGCCCGCGCTCGACGGTCTGTTTTTCCTCGGCCGCCACGATGTCGCCGAAGGGCTTGAACGACCTGCGGGCGTCGAGGCGGACGTAGATGGGCCAGGTGGCATGCTCGACGCGCAGCTCGGTGATGGGCAGCCCGGCCGCGTCGAAACGCTCCTCGCGGGCCGAGCGCAGATACCCGCGCGGCGCCGCCAGCGTCAGGCGGAACTCCTTGCCGTCCTTGGTGAACGTGTTGGGGTCGGCCGCTGCCTTCGCCTCGGTGAGGGCCTTGGGCATCGCGGCGACGGCGCCGGCGAACATCTTCGCCACAGCGGCCGCCTGCGGGTCGGCCAGCGGCGCCGGCTGCCGCCCGGCGAGCACCTCGTCGAGCCACGGCCCCAGCTCCTTCGGCGGCGGCTGGTAATGCTCGGCCGGCCCGAGCACCGGGACGATGGAGATGCTCGCCCCGTCGGCCTGCCGCTTGGCCCGCACCTGGCGCCAGTATTTCAGCCCGTCGCCGTGCGTGATGTGGTTGACGACGAAGTACGGGCACGTGCGGGCCGTGGCGGCGGGCGGATAGAACCACTCGTACCGCCGGCCGCGAACCACGACCGGGTTGGTCGAGACGACGATGACGGCGCGGAAGCGGTCGGGCAGCTTGTCGGCCAGGAACAGCGCCATCTGCGCCCCGCCGGATGTGCCCATGAGGATCAGGCGTTTGGGGTCGGTGCGGCAGCGTTTCTGGACGTCGGCGACGGCGTCCATGATCGGCTGGGCGTCGTCGCCCGTCCATGCCTTCGTCGAGCGGCCCGGCGGAACCAGCACCGCGCAGCGGCGCTCGCGCAGCAGCGGCCAGTACTCGCGCTTGAAGCGCTCCACCTGCGGTTCGGCGGCAGAGGGCAGGTAGAGCACCAGGGCCGCGCCGGCAGCGGCGTCGGGCTCGTCGCCGGGCAGGAGGACTTCGGCGGCCGGGCGGGTCGCCGCGGCGGCGGTCGTCGCGGGGATGGGCCTGCTTGCGGCGGGCACGGCGGCGGCAGCGAGGACAGCCAAGGCGGCGTACATGCCGCGATTGTACCGGCCGGGGCGGTGCGGGCCTACAGCCAGCCGGCGAAACGCATGGCCCACAGCGCCGCGGCGCAGCCGGCGGCCGCCCACAGGACCGCCTTGATGCGCGCCACGACGCGGTCGATGCCGCGCCGGCTGCCCCCGGTGGCGCCCAGGTGCAGGACGAACTCGACGCGGCTGGCGATGGAGCCGTGGCGCCACTTGCGCTGGCGCATGGGCACGCCGCTGATTTCGGCGATGCGCTGGAGGGCGGTGGCGAACACGGCGGCCCCCTCGGGGCTGATCCGCCCTTCGGCGTCCGGGCCCGCCGGGTCCGACGCCCACGCGCCGATCACGTCGCTCTGCCGTTCGAAGCGCCGGCTGATCCAGCCGAAGCCCCCCAGCCAGGCCAGCGCCAGCAGGCCGAGCATGATGCCCTGCGCGGTCCAGGGCCCCAGGCCGAACAAGGCCGTCGCCGCGTGACCCGCAAAGTCGCACAGCGCCACCGACGCCACGGCGAACAGGACGGAGTAGAACAGGTGGTGGGAGAGGATGTGCCCGGCCTCGTGGGCGAAGACGGCCAGCACCTGGCGGCGGTCCATCCGTTCCAGCAGGCCGTCGGTCAGCAGCACGTAGCGCACGGGGGCGATCAGCCCGATGACGCCGGCGTTGACGATCATCCCGCCGGTCTGCCAGACCAGCAGCTCCCGGACGCGCAGGCGCATCTGGCGGCAGGCGTGCAGCAGGGCCTGACGCGTCAGCCCCTCCGGCAGCCGCACCGTCCGCCAGATCCGCACGATCAGCAGCGGGACCAGAACGAACACCGTTGCCGACCAGGCCACCGACGCCAACAGGACGGTCGGCTCGGCCAACCGCTGCGGCAGCAGCGGTGCCAGCAGAAACAGCGCATCGTAGACGACCACGATCAAGCTCACCGGCACGGCCACGAACAGCAGGTTGTGGCGGAGGTTGTACTCCAGGTACTCGCCGAGCGTCCAGGCGGGCCTGGCGCCCGCGGCGGCGTCCTGCCGGGCGGCGATGCGACGCCGCACCTCGCGGTAGAAGGGATACTCCAACAGCCACTCCAGCACCAGCGCGGCCACGAACGGAACCAGCAGCGCCGCCTCGCCGGCCAGCGGGATGGCCTCCAGATGCAGGTCCCTCAGCACCCACCTGCCGTAGCCCAGCAGGACCACGGCCGCCAGGCCGGCGATCAGCCAGACGTTGCCCGCCAGGGTCAGCAGCCCGTGGCGGCGGAGGACGGCGGGGGGAACGTCGGCCCTCCCGGCCAGGGCGCGCAGCGACAGGGCCGTGCGAAAGGCCCCCAGCGCCACCGCTCCGGCGAGGTAGGTGGCGACGGCGGGCCCGGCCGTCCAGGCGCGCAGCGACAGCGCCGGCTGGGCGGCGGCGAGCTGCCCGAGCGTCAGGGCCACGATGAAGGCGGCAAGCACCAGGACCTGCATGCAGGTGATTCTACCCGCCCGGCGCCGCGGGGCGTCGAAATCTTCGCCGGCTCGCACGCAACCCGCCCCGGCGCGGTGTTATAGCATTTGCCACGCGCAACGGCGCCGGCCGCCGTGGCCGGGCGGCGCGGGGCGGCTATCGTCCGGGGCGGGCCGCGGACGAAGGCACGGACACAGGCCCTTGGAGCAGACGGGTATGAACACAGGCAAGTGGTTGGTGGCTGTGCTGGCGGGAAGCATGTTGGCGATGTCGCCGCTTCTCCCGGCCGCGGAAGGACAGGGCGACGCGAAGCCCAAGAAGGAGAAGAAGGCCAGGGCACCCAAGGGCGAGAAGAAGCCCGCCTCGGTGCTGCGGGGCGAGTACTCCATCATGGCCAGCGAGCTGAAGCTCGACGACGCCCAGAAGGCCAAGCTGGAGGAGGCGGTCAAGGCGAACATGGAGGCCCAGAAGGCCTGGGAGGCCGCCAACGGCGCCAAGGTCAAGCAGCTCAGCGAGGACATGAAGAAGGCCAGGGAAGGCAGCGATAAGGACAAGATCAAGACCCTCGGCGAGCAGATGAAGGCCCTCCAGGCCGAGCGGGCCAAGCTCCAGGCCGACGCCAAGGAGAAGGTGATGGCCGTCCTGACCGACCAGCAGAAGTCGCAGTGGGCGGGCTTCACGCTGTACCGGTCGGTGATCGGGCGGTTCAAGAGGCTCAACCTGACGGCCGAGCAGGACAAGAAGGTCCGCGAGCTGTGCGACGCGGAGGCGGCCAAGCCGGCCGCGGCGCCGGAGAAGGGCAAGCGTGCGCCCAGTGCGGCCCAGGTGGTCGGCAAGGAAGTCGAGGAGAAGGTCCTCACCGACGCGCAGAAGGAGGAGCTGAAGAAGAAGCCCGAGCCGAAGCCCAAGCCGGAGAAGAAGGAAGGGGCCGGGAAGGCCGGCGACAAGACGCCGGTGGTGCAGTAGCGCACCGGAGCGAACCGAACACGCGGGGCCGCCGCGTGCCGCGGCGGACGCCGAGGGAGGCCGCAGTGCTTCCCGTGGCGCCCGCGACGGGGCGCGGCGGCCCCGCCTTCTTTTCGCGCGCAGGGGCTTGAAACCGGCTCGCACAGAACACATAGTATGAGGGTCGTGCGACGGCGGCGTAGCTCAGTTGGTCAGAGCAAGGGATTCATAAGCCCTGGGTCACTGGTTCGAATCCAGTCGCCGCTAGTGGCCCTTGTCGGCGCGTCGGCGTGGAGTGTGGTTTCCTCTCTTGCCTTGACGCGCCGCCGCGCATAGGTGTAGAGACCGTGGTTGGACGTAGGCTCTTGTCGGGTATGTCCAGGCCAGTCTTCTGCCTCGCAGAGGCAGGCAGGCCTTTGTTTCGGCAGGTCGTCTGGGCGCAGGAGAGTATCCATGATGCATGACATGCTGACCGTGGCGGAAATCAGCGATTACCTTGCCTGGTGGCAGGTTCCGCTGGTCCTTGTGCTGGTCGGCCTGATCGTCTTCCTCGTCTGGTACCGACGCCGGCAGTACTGAGGAAGGAGGCCGCCAACAGGCGGGTCGGCGCGCCGCGCCCAGGCCCGCCACCCGACAGCCACGCTTGAGCTTTCTTCCGCGCGCGAAGCGGGGTATGCTTCTGCCCATGCCCGGCGGCGAGGCCAAGCCGATCTACGTCCTGCACGGCGAGGACGCCTTCCTGCTCGACTCGCGCCGGCGCGAGATCGCCGAGCAGGTCGCAGGCGGCGCCGATCCGCAGCTATGCCTGACCGTCTTCGAGGCCGACGCCGCGCTGGCCGACGTGTTCGACGAGCTGCGCACCGTGCCCTTCCTGGCCCCGCGACGCCTCGTCGTCGTCCGCGACGCCGACGCCTTCGTCTCCGCCAACCGCCAGAAGCTGGAAGAGCTGCTCGAATCGCCCCCAGCCTCGGCCAGCCTCATGCTGATCGTCCGGAGCTGGCCGAAGAACACCCGCCTGGCGAAGCTGGTCAACCGCATCGGCCGGGCGGAGGACTGCTCGGTCCCGGCCGGCAACCTGTCCGCCTGGCTGGCGAAGGCGGCTGAGAAGCGCGGCAAGAAGCTCGTCGGCGACGCCGCCGGTCTGCTGGCGGCCTCCGTCGGGGCCGACCTGGGCATCCTCGACAGCGAACTGGAGAAGCTGTCGCTCTACGTCGGCGACCGGCCGACCATCACCGCCGACGACGTCGGCGCGCTGGTCGCGGCGACGGCCGGGCCGGAACGGTTCGCCCTCACCAATGCCATCACGGCGGGCGACGCGCCGGCGGCGCTGAAGGCGCTGGCCGGCATGCTTCGCGTGCGGGGCGACGAGTTCATGACGCTGGGCATGATCGCCTGGCACCTGCGGCGGTGCCTGCTGGCCCGCGAGCAGGTCGAGGCCGGCACACCGCTCCGTCAGGCCGTGCCCAGACTGCCCCCCCGCGCGGCCGAGGAGTTCGCGGCCATGCTCAACCGCCGCCCGGCGCGGCGATTCCGGCGCGACTTCCGCTCGCTGCTTCGCGCCGACCTGGCGATGAAGTCCGGCACGCCGCCCGCTGCTGCTCTGCAGCAGCTCGTCCTGGAGCTTTGCGAGTAAGACATAGCAGGATGCACGGGATGCACGGGATGGGGAGAAGGTGTCAAGTGAGCGAACATCGTCATCTGACACCCGACACCCGACACCCGACACTTCTTCCCCATCCCGTGCATCCCGTGCATCCTACTATTTCTGCTGCCCCCCGCAGAACTCATCCCGCACGACCTCGATGTCCGGCAGGGCGGCCAGGAACGCCCGCCCGTACCAGCGGCTGGCGATCCGCCCGTCCAGCACGACGACGATCCCGCGGTCGGTCCGCGAGCGGATGAGCCGCCCGAAGCCCTGCTTCAGCCGGATGATCGCCTCGGGAAGCTGGTAGTCGCGGAACGGGTCGCCCCCTGCCGCCGCGACCGCCTCCATGCGCGCCTCGATCAGCGGCTCGCCCGGCACGGCGAACGGCAGCTTCGTGATGATCACGTTGCTCAGCGCCTCGCCGGCCACGTCCACCCCCTGCCAGAAGCTCATCGTCCCCAGCAGCACGCTGCGAGGGTTTCTGCGGAAGCGTCGCAGCATCATCCCGCGCTCCAGCCCCGCGCCCTGCACCAGCAGCTCGTAGCCGCCGGCCAGGGCGAACGGCGCCAGCTCCGCCGCCACCGCCTCCAGCATCCGGTAGCTGGTGAACAGCACGAAGCAGCGGCCCTGCGTCTTGTCCACGTAGTGCTCGATGGCACGGCAGGCCGGCGGCACGAAGCGCTCCAGGTCGTTGGGATCGCCCAGCCTCGTCTCCAGGTGCAGCGCGGCCTGGCGGCGGTAGTCGAACGGGCTGTCCAGAAGCAGCTCCTCGCCGTCGTCCATTCCCAGCCGCCCGCGGATGTACTCGAAGCCGTGCTTGCCGCCGCGGGCGGTGGCCAGCGTGGCGCTGGTGAGGACCGCCGATTCGACCGCGTTGAACACGAGGTTGCTCAGGATGCGCGACACGTCCACGGGCGCCGAGGCCAGCGTCACCAGCTCGCCGCGCCGCGTTGCCCGCGCGCTGACCCAGTAGGCGTGCGTCTCGTCGGTCTGGCCGATCAGCGCCTCTACGTCGCCGGCCAGCGCCTCGGCTCGCTGCGCGTAGCCGGTCAGCTCGCCGCGGGCGTCGTCGTCCTGGCCGGCGGCCTTGCGCAGGAGCTTCAGCTCGGCCGCCACCTCGCGCAGCGCGGGCGACAGCGTGTTGGGCACGGCTCCGGCCTGGCGCACCCGCCCGCTGGGCGCCAGCGCCGGTTCGCCCAGCGTCCGCAGGGAGGCGAAGAACGCCTCGCCGGCCGTCGCGGCCCGGTTGACCGCGGCGATCGCCTCGCGCCGCCCGCTCAGCGCCAGCAGCCCGCGGTCCGTCCGGTCGTTGTACAGTTCCCGCAGCAGGTACTCGGCGCGGGCGGACGTGACCGAGCGCCCGAAGTGGTCCCCGGCCACCTGCTCCACGGTGTGCGCCTCGTCGAGCACGACCAGTTCGTACTGCCCCAGCAGCCTGCCCTGCGCCGCCTGCAGCGCCAAGTCGGAAAAGAGCAGCGCGTGGTTGACCACCAGCACGTCGGCGGCCTGCATGTTCTGCCGCGCCGCCTGGAAGTGGCAGCGCCCGAACTGTGCGCACTTGGCCCCGCCGCACAGGCCGTGCTCGGCGCGGACCTTCTCCCACACCGCCGGGCCGACCGGAAAGTCGATGTCCTGCAGCGACCCGGCCTCGGTGCGCATGGCCCAGTCGGCGACGGCGGCGAGCTGGTCCTTCTGCGCCTCGTCGGCAAACAGCTTGTCGCGGGCCTTGATCGCCGCCGCCAGGCGACGGAAGCACAGGTAGTTGTTGCGGCCCTTGCCGAGCACGGCCGCGAAGTCCAGCCCCAGCGCCTCGTGGAGAAACGGCAGGTCGGCTGCGATGAGCTGCTCCTGCAGCGCGATGGTGTAGGTGGACACGACGACGCGGCGGCGCCGCTCGCCGCCGACGGCCGCCAGGATCGCCGGCACCAGGTACGCGAAGCTCTTGCCGACGCCGGTGCCGGCCTCGACGATGAGGTGATGCGGCGCGGCGAACGCCGCCGCCACGCCGCGGGCCATCTCGATCTGCTGCGGACGCTCCTCGTAGCGCTCCATCCGCTGCGCCACCGGCCCGCCGGGCGCCAGGATTTCCTCCACGGTCGCGTGCATGGGCGGCTCGGCGGCCTCACCGCACGGGCGCGGCGCGGGTCTGGGCGCCCGCGGGCGACGGCGGGCGCGGGTGCCGCAGCCGGTGACTGAACTGCAGGACGAACCACACCGTCCAGACCGCCACGATCATGGTGATGATGGTGGCCAGGACGGTGATCAGCGTTCGCCCGCGCACGATGGTGCGGCGCATGGAGCCGATGACGCGGTCCTTGGCCAGCGTGAGCATGGCCAGCATGATCGCCCCCACCGTCGGGGCGATGCTGATGGAGTGGATGCCGCTGTAGAGGAACACGCCGCGCGACACCCGCTCGCCGGACTGGAGGAAGTACTGCAGCCTGCCTGCGTGCTGCTCGACGTGCCCGTTGACCGCCTCGCCCCAGAAGTACCAGTACAGGATCACGTAGATCAGGAAGTTCGCCAGCCCGGCGAAGATCACCCAGATGCAGACTTTCGTGCGGCGGTCCATGTGGTTGACCGGTGAATCGGTTACTCGGCGAACCGGTTACCCGGTTGCTCCGTCAATCGGATCGCTCCTGTTCACTTCAGGGCCTTCGCGCGTCCGCTTGCGGTTCGCAGGACGCCACCAGCGCAGTTGGCTCTCTGCGAACCACAAGCGGTCACGCGCCTCAGCTTGCACCGACGACGCCCTCCAGCGGCGAGGACGCCGTCGCGTACAGCTTGCGCGGGATGCGCCCCGCGCGGAACGCCAGCAGGCCGCTCTCCAGCGCCAGCTTCATCGCCTTGGCCATCCGCACGGGGTCCTTCGCCCCGGCGATGCCCGTGTTCAGCAGCACGCCGTCGGCGCCCAGCTCCATCGCGCACGTCACGTCGCTGGCCGTCCCCACGCCCGCGTCCACGATCACCGGGTAGGCCGCGTCGCCGCCCTTAAGCTCCTGAAGGATGATCCGGATGTTCCAGGGGTTCAGGATGCCCTGGCCGGAGCCGATGGGGCTGCCGGCCGGCATGACGCTGTCGGCCCCGGCCTCCTTCAGCCGCACCGCCATCACCGGGTCGTCGCTGGTGTAGCACAGCACGCGGAAGCCCTCGGCCTTGAGAACCTTCAGCGCCTCCAGCGAGCCGACGGGGTCGGGCAGCAGCGTCTTGCGGTCGCCCAGGACCTCCAGCTTCACCCAGGCCGAGCCGGGATTGTCCAGCCCCTCCAGCAGCTCCCGCCCCAGCCGGGCCGTGCGGATCGCCTCGTCGGCGTTGAAGCACCCGGCCGTGTTCGGCAGCAGCAGGTACTTCTCCGGGTCGAGGAAGTCCAGGATGCTGCGCCCCTGCTTGTCGGTGAGACGCTCGCGCCGGACGGCCACGGTGACCACGTGGCAGCCGCTGGCCGCCAGCGCGTCGCGCATCAGCTCGAACGTGGCGTACTTGCCCGTTCCGACGAACAGGCGGCTGTGAATCTCGAACCCGCCAATCTGCAACGGTTCGGCGTCCATGGGTCGTAAGCTTTCAACAATCAGCGGTCAGCGAAGCGCCGCCACCAACGGAGCCGCGGCGTGTCGCCGCGGATGCCCTCGCATCGGCGGGACCTTGCGCATCTCGCTTCATCCCCCTCCCACCAGCGTGACGATCTCCAGCCTGTCGTCCTCGCCGAGCTGCGTGTCGCCATAGCGGGCGCGGGGGACGATCCGCTCGTTGCGCTCCACGGCCACGCGCCGCGGATGCAGCGCAAGTAGCTCCAGCAACCCGGCCACCGTCAGCGGCGCGGCCAGGTCCTTCCATTGCCCGTTCACCTGCAATCGCATGAGCCGCTCTCTACCGACGCGGCGATTGTAGGCCCCGCCCGGCCGGGCGGTCAAGGAACCCGCCGGCGGTAAGCCGGTCGCAGCCGGTCGATCACAGGCAACAGCAGCAGCAGTCCTCCGACCAGACCGCGCGGGCCGCTTTGGCGAACCGCGACAGGACCTCGCCGATGCCCAGCCACTCGTGCCGCCTGATGTAGGTTCTCATGCGGCCGCGGAAGGGCCTGTACCAGTGCTCCGGCACGCCGTCGATGCCGACGCAGGCGCCGACGATGCTGCCGGCGGTGGCCGCGGTGCAGTCGTTGTCCAGCCCCATCGCGACGGTGGCGCCGATGACCTTCGTCACGTCGCGCCCGCCGAGGGCCAGGCCGAAGATCGTCAGGCAGGCGTTGTTGTTGGTGTGGACGTGGTGCATGCCGGCGAAGCGCCGGTCGACGAGGCGGCGTGCGCGGCGCCAGTCGGTCAGCTTCGGCGCCTGCCGCAGGGCCCAGGTCACCTCGCGGTGCAGGCGGCAGCAGCGCGGGATCTCGCTCAGCGCGACGCGGCAGGCGTCCAGCGGCTCGGCGCAGGCGAACGCCGCCGCCACCGCCGCCGAAAAGTACATCTCGCCGTAGATCCCGTTGTGCCGGTGCGACAGGTATGCGTCGCGGTAGGCCAGCTCGGCGGCCTTTTCCGGCCAGCCGGGCGCCGCGTAGCCCCACGGGTCCGACCGGATGTCCGCCCCGATCCACTCCATGTACGGGTTGCCGCGCTCGCCCGCCAGCCGCCAGCTCACGCCGGCCTTGAGGTTGGCCAGTGCGACGTGCTCGGCCGTGCAGGCCATCGGCAGGTACTTCAGCCACGCCCTGCCCACGTCGGCGGTGGAGAAGCCCGGCCCGAAGTCCTCCAGGATAAGCAGCCCCAGCACCGTGTAGGTCATGTCGTCGTCGACGGGGATGTGGCTCATGCGCCCGCGGAGGTAGTCGCCGCGCGGGCTCATGTTGTAGCGAAGGTCGAAGGGATTGTCGATGTCCGTCCAGTAGTCCGTCGGCGGGAAGGGCATCCGGCAGTGGCTGGCGAGGGCCTCCATGCGCTGCGGCTGGCGGCCCTCCACCGGCGCGCCGAGCGTGCAACCGGCCGCGCGGGCCAGGAACGCCCCCTTCACGCGGCGGCGGTACTCGGCGGGGTCGAAGCGCCGCCACAGCCGGCGCGGCCCGGGCGGACGAAGGGCCTGGATGCCCGGCAGGTCGTTGGGCTCGGCGGCGGCGGTCGGCTTCGACGGGCCGCAACGCTCCAGCTCCTTCCGCAGGCGGACGATCCCCTTGCGCAGCGCGGCCAGCTTGCCGGCCACGTTGACCCCCTGCTCGCGGCGCACGTCGGCCCAGCTCAGCAGCTCGCCCAGCTCCTTCCGCACGTCCTCGAAGTACGGCATCGGCGGTTTCCTTTCGCTTTCCCGTTTCGCCGCGACGGCGCGCCGCGCGATGTAGGCGGTCTTGTCCCACGCCGGCCGGCAAACGTCAAGCCCGCGCGACCACGGACCGGATGCCCCTGTCCCTGCTGCCCGGTCCCCGGTTCGCCGTCTTCCGGTATCCGGTATCCGGCCCCCGGTCAGTATGATGGTCGGCGTGAGACCCGCGTCCCAGATGGAAGTCGATGCGGCCGTTGCGGCGGCGGCGCCCGCGCCGCGCGCCGGTCTGCTGATGGCCGTCTACGCCGCCTCCGGCGCCTGCTCGCTGATTGACGAGGTGGTGTGGGTGCGGCTGCTGAAGCTGACGCTGGGCAACACGGTGCAGGCCGGGGCCGTGGTGGCCGCCACGTTCCTGGGCGGCCTGGCGTTGGGCGGCTGGTGGATGGGCCGCCGCGCCGACCGCCGGCTGCGCCCGCTGCGCACATACGCGATGCTGGAGGCGGCCGTCACCGCCGCCGCGCTGGCCATGCCGGCGGCGTTGCGGGCGGCGGAGGGGCTTTACGCCGCCGCGTTCGGTGCGCTGGAGTCGGCCCCGGCGGCACTGGCGGCGATGCAGGTGGGCGTCTCGGCGGCGCTGCTGCTGGTGCCGACGGTGCTGATGGGCGCGACGCTGCCGCTGCTGGGGCGATGCGTGACGGCGGCCGGGCAGCACGCCGGGCATCGCGTCGGAAGGCTCTACGCGGCCAACATGCTGGGGGCCGCGGTCGGCTGCGCGCTGGCCGGCGTGGTGCTGCTGCGACTGGCGGGGGTGTGGGGGGCGGTGCTGGCGGCCGCGGGGCTGAACGCCCTCGTCGCCGCCGCGGCGTGGGCGATGAGCGCAAGAGGAGAAGCACCGGACACGGCCGCCCCGTGTCAGGGCGGATGCCGAAGGAGCGCGCCGCCGGATGCCAAGGCGTCCGCCGCGACACGCGGCGGCTCCGTTACCTCCGGAACGCTGCTTCTCGCCGCCTGTTTCGTCAGCGGGCTTGTGGCGCTGGGCTGCGAGATGATCTGGATGCGCAGCATCGCCCTGCCGCTGGGCGGCTACACGTACGTCTTCTCGGCCGTGCTGACGGCGTACCTGCTGGGCAACGTGGCGGGTGCGGCCGTCGGCAGCCGGCTGGCGCGGCGGCTGAAGCATCCCGCCGCGGCGTTCGCCGTCAGCCTGCTGTGCGTGGGGGCGTTCGGCGTGCTGTTCGCGCCGGCGCTGGTGGCGTGGGTGACGGGCGGGGCCGAACCGGTGCTGTCGCTGCTGTCGCGGTCGTGGCAGGGGCCGGGGATGCGCCGGGTGGTGTTGCCGCTGCTGCACAGCGCGGTGCTGCTGTTCCTGCCGTCGGTGGCGATGGGCGCGGGCTTTCCGCTGGCGCTGGAGGCGTGGTCGCGTCGCGGCGGCGGCACCGGACGAAGCACCGGCCAGGTCTACGCCGCCAACACGTTCGGATGCCTGCATGGGGCGTTTTTCTCGGCCCTCGTCCTGGTGCCGTTTCTCGGCGCCCAGCTCAGTATTTCGCTGCTGGGCCTGCTCGCGGCGTGGGTCGCCGCCGCCGTCGCCTTCGCCTTCGCCCCAAGGCCGCGCCTTGCCTTTCCGGCCGCCGCCGCCGCCGCGGGACTCACCCTCGCCGCCGCGCTGATTCCCGGCAGCCTGCTCATCCGCCGCCTGGCGGCCACGTCCGGCGGACAGCTCATCGACGTCGTCGAGGGCCGCGCCGCCACCGTCGCCGTCAGCCGCATGAGCGACGGGGCCGCCGTCATGAGCGTGGACAACGTCCCCATGGCCGGCGACGGCGTCCACCGCTCCGCCGCCAAGAGCCTCGCCCACCTGGCGGCGCTGCTGCACGGCCGGGCCGAATCGGCTCTCACCGTCGGCTTCGGCGCCGGCGAGACGGCCGAGTGCCTCGCCCGCCACGGCATCGCGCGGATCGACTGCGTGGAGATCGCCCCGCAGGTGGTTGCCGCCGCCGAGAGGCACTTCACGCACGTCAACGGCGGGCCGGCCCTGCTGGACAAGCTGCACCTGTTCTACATGGACGCCCGCAACTACCTGCGCTTCACCCGCCGCCGCTACGACATCATCCTCAACGATTCCGACGTGCATTCCACGGCCGGCAGCGCCCCGCTGTACACGCGCGAGCACTTCGCCGCCGCACTGGCGCACCTCAACCCCGGCGGCCTGTTCATCACCAAGCTGCACCTCCAGGGCGACCCGCCCGCCAACTTCAACGCCATCGGCCGCACCTTCGCCGACGTGTTCGACCACGTCACCGTCTGGTTCCCCGTCACGCGCCCGTACATCCTGCTGTACCTCGTCGGCTCGGCCGGACCGCAGACCTTCGACCCCGCCCGCATCGACTCGCAGCTCGCCCGCCCCGCCGTGGCCGACAGCATGGGCTACATGCTCGTGCGCGACAGCGTCGATCTACTCGGCTGGTACGTCGGCGACCGGGGCGACCTGCTCCGCCGCCTGCCGCCCGGGCCGATCAACACCGACTGGCGCCCCTGCGTCGAGTTCAACGCAGATTCCGAGACGCTGACGATGCGCGGGCACTTCGGCGAGCTGATGGCCGAGCTGCACAGCGGCTCGCTGCGGAGGCACCTGGACCTGTCGGCCCTGCCGCCGCAACGCCGGCAGCAGTGGCTCGAGCGCCTCGACCGCATGCGCCGGGCGGCGGACGCCCTGCTGGCCGCCCACGGCCGGGGCGACTTCCCCGCCGGGCTGCTCAACGTCTGGCGCGCCGTGCAGGCCTGGGGCGACCACCCCGCCGTCGTCGAGCGGCGGGCGGCCTACCTGGAAGACCTGCGCCTGGCCATGAAGGCCGACCTGCTGAAGGCCGACGACGTTCTGGCCGCGCTTGACGGCCTGGGCGGCGCGGGCGACGGCTTTGCGCTGGGCCTGCTGGCCCGCGCGTGGGCGCTTCAGCGCAAAGGCCGGCCCGAGCAGGCGTTAGCCGCCGCGCAGCAGGCCCTGCGCCTCTACGCCGACTGCCCGGAGATTCACGCGACGCTGGCGGCCATCTTTAGCCGCCTGGGCCGACCCGAAGCCGCCCGCGACCACGAATCGCAGGCCCGCCGCCTCTGGGCCGCCCAGCGCGGCGCCAACTGACGGCCGCCCGCCCGTCTTCGATTGTCGCGGAGGCCGCGCCGGCGCAGACGGATACGTTGCCGGACGGTGACTGCTCACGGCACAGTTCAAGCGGTGGTGCCACCTGTTGAGCCATCCGTAGCCGGTGGTCAGCAGCCCGTGGCCAGTTGCACGGAGCCACAACTTCCGGTTAGGTAGCTGCGCGTCCGGGCGGCCTGCCGGCAGCGGCGCCAACTGCGGCGAGGGGAGACCTGTGCCCGCCAAAGAACGTGCCAGGGCAGCCCTGAGCGAGGGCGTGCCGTACCCAGCCAGCGGCCGGAACAGACTGGCAGTTGGAGCAGCGCAACCGGCTCCTCCACTGCGAGGGGGTGCACGACCGTAGTTGCGGGGGCATCACGAAAGCGGACAGACCATTTGGAGTG
>Ga0172364_10002148_pt1 | contig 15534 bp, 11 predicted proteins | sample LakKivSesite10cm_FD_114545 | JGI IMG/M metagenome (GOLD analysis project Ga0172364, IMG submission 114545) | Sediment microbial communities from Lake Kivu, Rwanda - Sediment site 10cm | ecosystem: Environmental > Aquatic > Freshwater > Lake > Sediment | place: Rwanda: Western Province, Lake... | reverse complement strand
GTCAGGAATCCCCATTCCTGAGCTCGCGCAGGTGATAGATGTCGGGGACCAGATCGTGGCCCCAGGCTTCATAGACAACCACATCCACGGAGCGGTGGGCCATGGGTTCGCCGAAGGGCCAGACGCGGTGCGGAAGATCGCCCGCTTCCGCACTGCCACCGGCACCACGGGATTCCTCCCCACTCTGGGAGGGGCGACTACCCTGGAGGGAATGCTGGAGCCCATCCGCAAGGTGCGGGAGGTGATGCGGGAGGGGACAGGCGGCGCAGAGATCCTGGGCATCCACATGGAGGGGCCCTATCTGAGCCCCCGCAAGCCAGGCGTCAACCCGGTGGAGCTGATGCGCCCCCTGGACATCGCCGAGGTGGAGGCCATGCAGGAAGCCGCTGAGGGGAACATCCGCCTGGTGTCCGTCGCCCCCGATGAGGAGGGTGGACTGGAGTTCATTCGGGGATTGCGCCGGCTGGGGATCGTGGCCGGCATCGCCCACACCGACACGGACTACGAGACCATCCTCCAGGCCGTCGAGGCGGGGGCCACCTACGCCGTCCACACCTACAACGGCATGCGGGGGCTGCACCACCGGGCGCCCGGTGCGGTGGGGGCGGTGCTCACCTGCGATCAGGTCTTCACTGAGCTCATCGCCGACGGGGTACATGTCCACCCTGCGGCCATGGACATCCTGGTGCGCTGCAAGGGGCGGGAGAGAGTCGTGCTGGTCACCGACAACTCCTCCATGGCCGGCATGCCCGATGGGATCTACCAGGGCTTCGGCGGGCAGCGCATCGAGAAAAAGGAGGGCGTCCTCCGCTCGCTGGACACGGGGAGCATCGCTGGCAGCGCGATGGCCTTCAATGAAGACGTGCGCAACATGGTGAAACGGGTCGGCGTCCCCCTGCCCTGGGCCATCCAGATGGCCTCCTTCAACCCCGCCCGCGCCCTGGGGCTGGAGGCCCACAAGGGCAGCCTGGAGGTGGGCAAGGACGCGGACCTGATCGTCATGGACGAGGAGGTCAACGTGTATCTGACCATGGTACGGGGGCGTGTGGCGTACAAGCCAATGGGGCAACAGGTAATGAGTTGAAGGCCACAGGATAGACTGGCGGCCTGCCAAGGGAGAAAGGAGAACGAATGGCTAAACTGGCTATCAAAGCTGCACGGGTTCTCACCCCACTACAAGACCTGCGCGATGCGGTGGTGCTCATCGAAAACGATCGCATCGAGGCGGTGGGGCGACAGGCCAACATCCTCATCCCCGAGGATGCGGAGGTGATGGACTTCGGGGACCAGATCATCGTCCCCGGCTTCGTGGATGTGCACAACCACGGGGCGAATGGGCATTGGGCCCGCGAGGGCCCGGAGGAGGTAAAGGCCATCGCCCGCTGGCTGGCCCAAACCGGGACCACCAGTTGGCTGGCCACGGTGGGCGACATCGAAAACATCAAGGTTGTGGTCCAGGCCGCGCAGGAGGGTACCGGCGGCACATCCATCCCCGGCATCCACTGCGAGGGGCCCTTCCTGGCCCCCAAGAACCTGCCCGGCCAGCCCTATCAGGAAAAGCCACTGGCTGATATCGCCCTCTACCACCAGATGCTGGAGGCAGGGGAGGGGCTGATCCGCATCATGGACTGCGCACCCGACCTGCCGGGGGCGATGGAGCTGATCCGAGAGATCGTCCGCACCGGGGTCACGGCCTCCTGCGCCCACTCCAAGACCGACTACGAGACCTTCATGCGTGGAGTGGAGGCCGGCATCCGCCATGCCACACACACCTACAACGTGATGAGTGGCCTGCACCACCGGAGGCCCAACATCGTGGGTGGGGTGCTCACCTGCGACGCAGTGGTGGGCGAGCTCATCCCCGACGGCTTCCACGTGCACCCCGTGGCCATGGAGGTGCTCATCCGCTGCAAGGGGTTCGACAAGGTGTGCACCGTCACCGATTCCACCCCCCTGGCTGGTCTTTCCGATGGGGAGTACCACTTCCAAGGGCGCACCGTCATCAAGCGGAATGGCATCAGCCGCATGGCTGGCTACGACGAGGCGCAGGATGGCTCCATGGCGGGTAGCGAGTGGCCCCTGAACCATGACCTGTGGACGCTGGTGGACAAGGTGGGCGTGCGGCTGCAGGATACGGTGCGCATGGCCACCCTCACCCCGGCCACCACTGCGGGCCTGGACAAAGAGATCGGCAGTCTGGAGCCGGGCAAGTACGCGGACGTGGCGGTGATTGATGAACGAGTCCATGTGTACCTGACCATGGTGCACGGTGAGGTGGTATACCAAGCGGAGAGGTGAAGCCGCACCGGCCCAGAAGGGCCGGTATCGGGGTACTGTCCGATCCAGCACCGCCCGTTTGCGGCGGTGCTGGTAAGGACTCATATGAGCCCCTTCCTGGTGAAGAGGGGCTAAAGGGCTTCGGGCGCATCCCTTTTGGCAGAGCAAAATCGGAGGATTCATCGGATGGGGCTTGCGAGTCTCCTGAAGGCACAAATCAAGAGATGGTTAATCAGAGGAGGGGCCATTGCACTTGAGAACAAGGTGCCTGTGCTCGAGGACAAGTTGCAGGGCATAGACGAATTCGGCCTCTACCTCCACATCCCCTTCTGTCGCCAGATCTGCCCTTATTGTCCCTACAACAAGGAGCTCTACCATCCTGACGTAGCAGAAAGCTACACCCAGGCTGTCAAGAAGGAGATTGATATCTACTCTGAGCTGATCGGTGGCAGGCCTGTGACTTCTTTCTACATCGGTGGTGGTACACCCACCACGATGCTCCATAGAGGGCTAGATCGCATGCTGCACCATGTCTTTGCCTCGTTCAATATGCAGTGCGACATCCACATGGAAAGCCATCCCAATGACTTGACCACAGACAACCTCAGCACCATCAGCTCCCTTGGGGTAGAGCATCTCAGCGTCGGTGTGGAGGCCCTTCAGGATCACCACTTGAGGGCCCTCCACAGGCCATATACGGTCGAGCAGGTGATGGCAACACTCGATCGAGCTGTTAACAGCGGATTCAAATGCGTCAATGCGGATTTCATTTTCGCCTTGCCTGGGCAGACCTATGACGAGGTGGAACAGGCCAGTGACGCTCTAGTCGAGATGGGGGTTGATCAGATTGCAGCGTATCCCCTTTTTAAGTTCCCCTACACCAAAATGGGGCAGACTGTTAAGGAGGGCAACCTCGACATCTCCACCATCCTCAGAAGAAGGAAGATGCTGGGTATCCTGGAGAGGATCTTCTATGGAGCAGGGTTTGAAAGAACCTCGGTCTGGGCTTTCACCAGGCCGGGCGTCCCCAAGTACTGTTCTGTGACAGTGCCTCTCTACCTTGGGCTCGGGGCAGGCGGAGGATCCTACCTCCAAGACGTCTTTTACCTGAATACCTTCAATGTCCGGGAGTATATCACAGTGCTCGGAAGTGGAAAGTTGCCCATTGCCCTGTCACTTGAACTGACGGAAGAGATGCAGATGGCGGGATGGCTTTACTGGCGCATCTATGAGACGAGATTCAAGAAAAGCGATTTCAAAAGGAGATTCGGCAGGGAATTTGATGAAGTGTACGGTCAATACATAAGGCTCTTATCTGCAGTTGGATTCTTAAGGGATGATGGGGAGGAGATCGTTCTTTCCGACAACGGGTCTTACTGGCTGCACGTCGTAGAGGACCTGTTCTCAACAGAATACGTCAGTAAACTCTGGGGAACCTCAAAGCAAGAGCCCTGGCCGGAAAGAGTAGTTCTGTGAGAGGATCCAGCCTGCCTACCGATCAACCACCGAACTATCATCTTGGAGGTAGGTCTCGGGATGGCGCCAATTGAGGATTCTCACGTCCTCTGGTTGGTCCCAGGCAGGGGGCTGGCTGCCCCCTGCCGGGGGACGCGGGGGGTGTCCCCCCGCCCCTCACCCACCCCCAACCCCCTCCCTCTCCCCTGCAGCGGGAGAGGGAGGGGGCCAGGGGGAGGGAGTGGGGGACACCCCCACACCCCCGGGTGGGGGGTCTGGCCCCCACCACCCCCCGATGGCCGCGCACGGAGGTCTGGAGCAGCAAATGCCTACCCAGGCTGCGGTCATCACATTGGGTCTGCCTTCTGGGTCATAGGTACCTACCACCCAAACTGGGGCAGGGAAAGCCAACGTTCCTGCACCAATGGACCTCTTCATTGGAAACCTCCTTCTGGGTACGGGCTGAGATCATCGCTCGCGTCTCCGGTCAGCCTCACTCACACCGAATCATGATCCCCTCAATGTTGAAGCGGCGGGGGAGGAATTGCTCCGTGACCCAGATGTTGGTGCAGATGTGCTTGGTGATGCAACTGGTGCGTATGGCGCCGCCGTAAAGGCCCAGGTAGGGAACCATCTGATCCGCCATCCAGCGATCCACCGCTGCGCCGCTGGCCAGTTCCTCCAGCAGGAGCTCTGCCGCCTCTCGCCCCACCGCCTCTGCTCGCTTCCCTCGCTGGCCAATGGCGCAGGCGCCCACCCGGCTCCGCTCACAATGGGCGTGGGCGTGAAAGGAGGTGCCCGGACTGGCGCTGTCCACGTAGAGTTGATGGACCTGGCCGAGGGGATATTTGCCCCGCCAGGCCGATTTGAACCCCTCCAGTTGTCGTTCGGCGACGCGTGCCTTCTGCAGGGGTTTGCCAGCCACGTCCCAGATGTCAATGGCCTCCACCGGCCCCCGCTCCGTCAACTGGATCGGCCCAGGAGGGCCGGCCCAGGGCTGGACCTTAACCCTCACTCGGCCACCGCCCTGAGGGTAGAACCCCCGCTGCAGGGTCTCCACTTCGATCTCAACGCCCAACTCCTTCAGATGGTAGCAGTGGACGTGGGTAAAGTAATCCATGAGCGGGCTCCAGGCTACATCGGTGCCTCCCTCGATCTCCAGCGTCGCATCCTCACTCGCCTGCAAGGCAATGGGCACCAGGGCTTGGAGCACCAGCGTCACCGCGCCGGCGGTGCCCACGGAGATGTGGTAGCTGCCCCCCCCGATCTCGCCGGGCTGAAAACGCACCTCCTGTGACTCTATCCTGGCCCCCTCCAGCTTGGCATGGCAGAGCTGAGCCGCAGCCTTGATCCCGGCCAGGTGCTGGGCGGCCAGGCCGGGGTTGCGGCGTCCGGCGCGGATGTTGAAAATGCGACAGTCCTTTCCGGTCATGGCGGCCAGGCTGACTGCTGTGCGGAGCATCTGGCCGCCCCCTTCCCCATAACTGCCGTCAATCTCGATCCACTTGGTCATTACCCCGACCTCCCCCTAAACCGTCAAACCTACTCCCACTATCGTCAGGATCGTGCCCAATAGGGTTCTGGAGGTCAGCTTCTCCCTCAGTACCAGGGAAAAAGGCACTCCGAAGAGGGGCGTGGTGGAGGTGAGGATGCTCGTCTTGGCCGCTCCTGCCCGCTGCAGGGCCGCCAGAAAGGTGAAGGTCCCCAACCCGGTGCCGATGACGCCGGCCAGAAGAGCGATCCCCAGAGATCGGAGGCCGTACTCTCTGATGCGCCCCATCTCCCTCCGCTGGAAGAGCACGGCGAACAGGACGATCACCAGCACGGATAGGCGGATGGTATTGGCCACCACGAGATCCACTCCCTCCAGCCCCAGGCGCAGCATCACCGTGCTCATTGCCCAACAGATCGCAGCCACCAGGGCCAGGACGACCCCTTTGAGGTCCATCTCCTGAACGGCTGAGCTCTTAATCCTGCTGCGCCCCCTGGGGAAGGCCAGCAGATATGCTCCCCCGGTGATCAACATCGCGCCGCCGACGACCGTCCATTCCAACGGCTCGGCCAGAAAGAGCAGAGCCAGAAGCAGGGTGAAAAAGGGGTAAGTGGAGGTGAGGGGCATCGCCCGAGCCAGGCCGATGAGCTTCATGCTCTGAAGGTAGAGCAGGTCACCCAGGCCCAACCCCAGAAAGGCGGATCCCTCGATCAGAGCCAGAGTGCGAAAGGGGAGGTGGAGGATGTCATTGGCCCGGCCTGAGAAGAAAAGCAGGCCCAGATAGATAAAGAGACCAGGCACCGTGCGCCAGGCGGCCAGGGAGATGACCTCCACCCTGTGGGTCTGGCTCTTGAGCAGGGTGCTGGACAGTGCCCAGAGGAAGGCGCAGGCCATGGCGTAGAGCTCACCGCTCAAAATCCCCCTCCCCTCAGTCCATCAGAAAACCGCCGTTGACGTCCAGCACCTCGCCGGTGATGAAGCCCGCCGCCTCAGAGGCCAGAAAGAGCGCTGCGGCCGCCACATCCTGGGGGAGAGCCATGCGCCCCAAAGGGATGCGTTCGATGAGGCGTTGTTTGGTCTCCTCTGGCCAGTCGCGGGTCATGTCCGTGGCGGCGGGGCCAGGGGCGATCACATTGGCCGTGATGTTGTAGGGAGCGTACTGGCGGGCCAGGCACAGGGTAAAGGCGATGAGGCCCCCTTTGGAGGCCGCGTAGTGGGCCCCGGCGGTGAGGGAACCCATCTTCCCCGCCACCGATGCGATGTTGATGATGCGCCCGTATCGCTGCTGGCGCAGGATGGGCACTGCTGCCTGGGCGCAGAGGAAGGGACCCTTCAGGTTCACATCCATCACGCGATCCCATTCCTGCTCGCTGATCTCCTCGATGGGGGTGAGGGGGCAGATGGCGGCGTTGTTGACCAGGATGTGGAGCCCGCCCAGGGCCTCAATGGTGCGGGCCACCATCTCCTGCACCGCCGTCCCATCAGCCACATCCACGGTCAAGGCCAAGGTACGCATCCCCTCGGCAGCCAGGACTTCCGCCGTGGCCTGGACTGAAGGATGGTCAATGTCCGCTATGGCCACCGCCGCGCCAGCCCCGCCCAGTGCCTGGGCAATGGCCCGACCGATCCCCCGCCCCGCGCCGGTCACGATGGCTACTTGTCCCGTTAGAGCCATCCGCTTTCCTCTCCCCTCTAGAGCAAGCCCAGCCGCTGAGCCAGCCTGTAGATCTCTCTGTCATTACGCGGGCCGACCAGTTCAACCCGTACTACCTTCTCCTCGTCGTCCACAGTGTAGAAGATGCGATGTTCACCCACATCCACGCGATAACCGATGCCGATTTTCCTGCTGTCCTGGGGACGGGGGGCGAATTGCAAGAGGAATATCTTGGTCGTGATCTGGCGATGTACCTTGGCGGGGTAGTTTTTCACATCCCTCAGCACTTTGAACACTCGCTCTTCGAGGAGCAGGCTATACACCAGGATTCTCCGTGGGCAGTTCCAGCTTCTCGCCGAACAGGGCCTCGTACTGCTCGACGAGGGCCGAGAAGGGCAGGTACTTCTGCGCCGTTTCCGTGGCTCGTTGTAGAAGAAAAGCGTCCCGAGCTTCTTCAAGAACTTGCTGCCTTTCCGTCATCTCGTTATAGGCCTCGTAGTCCAGCAGCACAGCCCGGGGGCGTCCTCGTTGGGTCAACACGATGGGCTGCTCCCTCAGCCGTTGAAGCACCTCTCTGGCCTTATATCGTAGGTCACTGATGGTGTAGATGGGCAACATAATAGTCATTTCATTGTCTCCTTTGTCGTCATTTCACTGTCCATTTGTTAGTCATTATACAGTGACTCTGAAGTCATGTCAAGGGGAACCGCCCAACCCCAGACATTTTGATCAGGAGGCGTTTTGCGGCAAGGGCGACCCTTGCGGTTGCCCCTAACGGCAAGGGCAACCACAAGGGTTGCCCCTACCAGGGATGGTATCGAAAATACGTTATTGCGACGGCGAAACGATGAAAACACAGAAAAGCCTCGCAGTACCGGCTCTTCAGGCTAGTGCGGTGAAGCACTAGCGCCTCGGCGCAGTTCGGCGCCGGGATCGGGGTGAGGTATGGAAGGGCGAACCTGACCTGCTCTCAGAGGGTGCAGCTTCAGGTGACTTCGGTAATTCCACTACCAGCGCCTCGGTGCTGAGGATCATGGTGGCCACACCCACCCCATTCTCTACCGCACAGCGGGCGACCTTGGCCGGATCAATGATCCCCCCCTCCATCAGATCCGTGTACTCCTCAGCCATCACGTCGAAGCCGAAGTGCTGGTTCCCCGACTCCGCTTGTCGGCGGCGGATCTCCTCCACCACCACCGCGCCGTTGTAGCCTGCGTTCTCCGCCAGCCGCTTTGTCGGTTCCTCCAGCGCCCGCCGCAGGATCTCGATGCCGACCTGCTCATCGGGTATATCGCTGGTCAACCCATCCAGAGCAGGAATGACATTCAGCAGGGCCACCCCCCCGCCGGGGACAATTCCCTCCTCCAGGGCAGCCTGGGTAGCGGAGACAGCATCCTGCACTCGATGCTTCTTCTCCTCCAGCTCCGTCTTGGTGGCTGCTCCTACGCTGATGTTCGCTACACCGCTGGTGAGATGGCCCACTCGCTCCTGCAGCGACTCCCGATCATATTGCGCCTCATACTCCACATAGGTGTGCTCGATCTCCTGTCTCAGTTGGGCCACGCGGGTCTGGATCTCCTCCGGAGAGCCATGGCCGCCAATGATGACGGTGGTGTCCTCATCAGTGATGACCCGATCGGCGCGCCCAAAGTCCTGCAGGGTGACCCGATCCAATCTTTTGCCCACCTTCTCGCTGATCACCGTGCCCCCGGTGAATATGGCCAAATCCTCCATCATCTCCAGCCGCCGGATTCCGAGGCCAGGGGATCTGATGGCCAGGCAGTTGAAGGTCCCCCGCACCTTGTTGGCGGCCAGAGTGGCCAGGGCCTCTCCCTCGATATTGTCGGCTATCACCACCAGGTTCCTTTTTCCGTCCTCGGCAAGCCTTTCCAGCACAGGAACTAGATCCTGCCCGGTTTTGAGCACCTCATCGGTCAGCAGGATATAGGGATTATCTATCACCGCCTCGCGGGTGATAGGGTTAGTGATGAAATGGCGGGAGAGTAAACCCCGCTGGTCCAGTCGCATGCCAGGGACGTATTTCACCTCAAAGTCCAGGGTTTGCGAGTCCTGAATGGTGGCCACGCCATCCTTGCCTATCTTTTCCCTCACCTCAGTGATGAGTTCTCCGATCTCTGGGTCGTGGGCAGAGATGGTGGCCACGTACGCAATCTCCTCCCGAGTTTTCACCTCCACAGCCTGTTCGCGGAGGGTTTTCAGGACGACTTGAGTTGCCTTCTCGATCCCCCGCTTCAGCAGCATGGGATTGGCTCCGGCGGCGATATTCTTCATCGCCTCGTTGACGACGGCCTGTGCCAGGACCGTGGCGGTGGTGGTGCCGTCGCCGGCCATGTCATTGGTCCTCATGGCGGCCACCTTCAACAGTTGGGTCCCCATGTTCTGGCAACGGTCCGGCAGCTCGATCCACTTGGCCACCGTTGCCCCGTCATGGGACACCTTAGGGGTCATCCACCTGGAGTGCTGCTGCTCCATGGCCACGTTGCGCCCTTTGGGTCCCAGGGTGGTCCCCACCACCTTGGCCAGGATATCCATCCCCCTTTGCAGATCGCTGCGCGCCTCATCGGCAAACCGTAACTCTTTAGGCATATCTCCTCCTTGGATTGAATGTGGATGTTGAACAATCAGCCATCAGCCCTCCATAGCCTCCCTGATGGCCTGAAGCAGATCGGGTAAGGCGTAGGGTTTCCATATGAATCGAAATCCCCTTTCGCGTATGACAGACCACTGCGATTTGTCGTCGCTGTAGCCACTGCTCAGCAGAACCCTGGTTTCCCCCTTGCGTGAGAGCAGTTGGTCAGCCAATTGCAGGCCCGTTCCGTCGGGCAGAACCACGTCGCTGAAGACCAGGTGGATCTTCGTCCCTTCTCTCTCAAAGATGTCCAGCGCTTCTTTTGTAGTTGCAGCCTCAAACACGATGTAGCCGTTTCCGCCAAGCATCTTCGTAGCAATGCGAAGAACTGCTTCATCATCCTCTACCAGCAGAATCCCTTCTCCACCGCCCTGAAGCTCCTGCAACGGGATCGCCTCTCTGGTCTCACCTTCCACCTCTATGGAGAAAGCGGGCAGGTAGACCTTGAAGGTAGAGCCCTGCCCCGGCTCGCTGTAGGCATTGATCCACCCCTCGTGCTGTTGGACAATGCCATAGACAACGGGCAGACCGAGTCCGGTACCGCTTTCCTTGGTGGTGAAGAAGGGTTCGAAGAGGTGCTGCATGATCTCTTCATCCATGCCCACTCCTGTGTCCGCCACCGAGAGACACGCAAATCTCCCAGGCCGCGCTTGGGGGATCAGGGCGCACCGCTTTTCATCCAGGGTCACATTCTCGGTCTTGATGGTAAGCTTGCCGCCCTCAGGCATGGCATCTCGGGCATTGACTGCCAGGTTCATGATCACCTGATTCATCTGCCCCGGATCGGCGTTCACCCGTGCCAACCTCGGTTCGAGAACTGTAACCAACTCAATATCCTCGCCGATCAGACGTCGCAGTATCTTCTCCGTGTCGGCGACCAGCTCGTTGAGGCCCAGCGCCTGAGGTTGAAGCATCTGCTGGCGGCTGAAGGCCAGGAGCTGGTGGGTCAGCAAGGCGGCCCGTCTGGCGGCGTTCAGGATCTCTTGGGCGTCCATGCGTCGTGGGTCGTCAGGGGCCAGCTTGCCCAGCAGCAGTTGGCTGTAGCCGAAGATGGCTGTCAGCAGGTTGTTGAAGTCGTGGGCCACCCCGCCGGCCAGCTTGCCAATGGCCTCCATCTTCTGCGCTTGGATGAACTGGGCTTGGGTCTGCTTCAGTTCCTCCAGGCTCCTCTCCAGGTCCTGCAGCAGCCTGGCCTTGCGCCAGGCGGCGGCCATCTGATGGGCGAAGGCGGTGATGGCCGGGATGTCCTCTTCGGTCAGGTCATCCGACTCCACTGAGAGCAGGCCGATGACCTCATCCTCCACCATGAGGGGGGCGGGGATGGATCTCGCGATTTTCAGCATCTTCACTATTTGCCCGGCGAACCTCTTTAGGGGCTTAGGTAAGAACTGCCGCGTGACATCTTCCACATTCTCTATGAAGGCGGCCTCCTTCTCCCAGATCACTTTTCTGTATACGTCTGCGGTTTCGATGGGTATGGAGAAGTCCTCGATTTTGAGGCCCGTCAGCTTCTCCAAGGCCTTGATCGCTGCGGCCTCGTAGCTCAGGTATTTAGGGAACAGCCTGCTCTGGTTCTCGTCCGTTAGGAAAACCACACAGGAGAAGCCGAGCTTCTTGAGCTCCTCCGCAACTGCGTTGAATATCTCTTCCGGTGTCATGGCTCTTTCCATAGCCAGAGCTGCCTGGTTCAGCGCTCGTAGCAATTGCTCTGCCCGCTGGCGCTCGGCTAGTTCTTGCTGAACCGCCTCATACAACCGCGCGTTCTCCAGCGCGACGGCAGCGGCGCTGGCCAGAGGCTTCAGGCCTTCAGCGTCCTCGGCGGAGAACGCACCGAGTGTATCGCTATCCAGCCGGAGCAGTCCCAAAACGCGGTCGTGCAGGCAGATGGGTACCATGAGATGCGACCTGATCCAGGCTGTCTCGTCTAATACCACCCAGCGTGGGTCTTGGTGAGTATCGAGGATGACTATCGGTTTTCGTGAGTGAACGGCCTCGGCATCCACCGGAAAGTCGTCCAATGGCTGCACCAGGCTGGACATTAGTTCCTCGGCACCAAATGCCTCGTAGCCCCGCCAGCGGGCGACATGCAGGGTGTCGCCTTCCAGCAGCATGATGTTGGCTGTGCTGCAGGGGATGATGCACTGTGCCTGGCGCAGGATCTCATCTAGCACCGCTGAGTGATTGGTCTGCGAGGTGAGGGTCAGAGCCACCTCTGTCAGGGTTTCGGCCAGAAGGCGTTGCTCATGTTCGGCCACCAGCAGCTGTTCCCGCTCCTCCTCTGCCCGCTTGCGCTCGCGGATGTCCCGGGCCACGCCCACCACGGCAGACAAGCGTCCATCCTCCTCCCGGATGACGGAGCCGTTGAACACCACCGGAATCCTCTCGCCCGACTTGGCCAGGAGCGTCAGCTCCACGTCCCGCGCCGCCCCCTCGCGCACCAACTTGGCCAGCCCGCTGCCCCTGAAGAATTCTTCTTCTTCTTCTTCTTCTTCTTCTTCTTCAAAGAAGATGCCAACCGGCTGACCGATGATCTCCTCCTCCGCGTAGCCCAGCAGCTCCAGGGCAGCGTGGTTCACTGTGCGGATGGTGCCATCGGGGTTGGCCGCAATGACGGCATCCAGCATGCTCTCCAGGATGCTGGCCAGATAGCGATAACTGGTCAGAGGCTCTTCCCCAGCCGGGTTGCCTGTCCTGCTTGTCCCGAGCGTAGTCGAGGGGAGCGGAGCCGAAGGGCCTTCCCCCACATACCCTCTACGCAGCTTTGCTCTCTCGTCCATTCTTCCACCTCCCAGTCATGGTCTGATCCGATTGCAGCGGGGCAATGAACCGTAAGCCGAAATGAAGCACTGGCACAGCACCCTCTCTTCGGCTCTGACGCCCCTGTGTTTGATGATATACCTGAAAACAGCTCGATGATTGCTGAGCAGGGCCTTCAAATCGCCGTTCTTCGAGCCCGGTTGCAGGTGGTCCTTCAGCCGCTTCCTGAGGTCCTTTGCGCTGCCAATGTACACCACCCCACTGGAGCACAGAGGATAGTCAACCTCCACCTCGGCCAGGGATATCTCATACACGCCAGGAACTTCCGGCGCATTGGCCTTCACCGAGGCCATGTCCAATGGGTAGTGGAAGGAGAAACAGGCCAGCCTGGGCGGATACGTACGGTTGCTATTCCTGGTGTACGACGAAGGTATCCTCATGCCCTGGCGACACGCGCTGACCGTGCGCCGCGAGATCGAGACGCCATGCCGCTCTTTCAGCCTCTCCTTGATCTCCTCGTCGGTGTAGGCTCTTTCGATACCGCCTCGCCGGATCTGCTCCTTCTCCTCGTCGAGGATGGCTTCGATCAGCCGCTTGAGCACATCGCGGGTGCTGGGGAAGAAATCCCGCAGGGGGATGTCCTGGTCCTGGGGGCTCAGCAGGCTCATGTTGCGCGTGAGCCTGGATATCATGCTGTTGTCAACCAGCTCCAGTTTGCTGCCGGGCGGCAGGAAGCGACCGTCGTCCTGGGTTTCGCTCCTTATCCATTCGGCGAGGGCAACCTGGCTCAGCGGCCTCAGGTGCAGCGCATCTCCTGAAGCCAGGTAGTCGCCCTGGTGTTCGGCGATGCCCATCAGCACCATGTGGGTCAGCTTGTTCCTGGTGTTGATGAGCCTCAGTTGCCGCCTCAGCGCCTGAATCTCGGCCAGAGCTTGCCCTGAGCCTTGTCCTGAGCTGGGTCGAAGGGCTGTCGAAGGGTCGCCGGTCGAGACCGCCTGACTTTGCCCTTCGGGCTGAGACTTCGTCGAGCCTTCGGCGTGAGCGCTCAGTCGAACGCTCAGTCGAGATGCCTCGGGACGAAGCCTACAGCGCCTCATCTTCCCTTCGTCAATGACATATTCTCTCGCCAATCCGGGATGCCGGTAGCTAACGCAAAAGCCCTCTTCGTCCTTTCGCAACTGCCCGATGCAGTTGGGCGCCATGACCCTTGCCGGCTCCAGCACTTGAGCTCTCGGAAACAGGTTGGTGGAGATAATCCCGGGCCAGAGTTGTGTGAACATGGGTGAGCTTTCCACTTTTTCTATCACCGCCTCATACCTGGTCAGGGGCAGCTTCAGGAACCTGGCCAGAATGATGATGCCAATGAGACGAGCATGGCTGGGAGCGCCGGTCATGTATAGTCGCGCGGAGGATGGCAATGTTGGCTGATAGCGCATTGAGTGTGGATTGGAGGAACTGCTGTGACTCCCGCAGCGCCTCCTCCGCCCGCTTGCCTGCCTGTTCCCTGGCCTGACGTCCAGGACAGGCGGCAGACAGGCACTCGGTTTCCGATGCTTCCAATTCAGCAATCCGTTGGCGCAGTTCTGCCAATTCGGTTATGAGTTGCTCTTTTGTCTTATGTTCATCTTTCATCATCTTGTGCATCTCCAACAAAATAGGCAACAATTCCGCGCACAACGTTCCCGGGCTTCCCCAAGTTCACCGCGTCATTATTGTTGAGTCACCTTTCGTTGTCTATCACCTTCGCCAACCAAGAGCACTCGGTTCTTAAAGAAAGCAAGGTTATTATAACATGAAATACCGATGAGGCCAATCAGTGTAACCAAGACAGGCGAGGCGGGCACAACATTACCCGGCCCTTCGCCTAGCCAAAATGGGGGATTTGTGGTATCATCAGGGCTGGTAAGCCGAAAGGGAGAGAGCCATGCGCATTCTGATTATTTCCGATATCCATGGCAACCTGGCCGCGCTGGAGGCGGTGTTAGAGGCCGCCAATGAACAGGGATATGACCGAGTATGGTGTCTGGGCGATGTGGTGGGCTATGGCCCGGACCCCAACGATTGTGTGACGGAGGTGCGGAATCTGGAGGCTCTCGGCATCGCCGGTAACCATGACTGGGCCGCGCTAGGCAAGATCCCCCTGGAGGATTTCAACCGCGATGCCCAGAGGGCATCGCTGTGGACGCGAGATCAACTCACGCCGGAGAGCGTGTCCTATCTCGAAAAGCAACCCGAGATACGAGTGGAGGGGAACTTCACCCTTGCGCATGGCAGCCCCCGTCATCCCATCTGGGAGTACATCCACCTGCCCTCCGTGGCCGCAGCCAATTTCGCCTATTTCGAGACCCCCTACTGCCTGGTGGGACACAGCCATATCCCAGTCATCTTCCGCGCTCTGGATGAGCATCGGGCTGATATGATCTTCCCATCACTGGACGTGCCCCTAGTTCTGGACGAGAGGCGGCTGATCATCAATCCCGGCAGCGTGGGCCAGCCCCGTGACGGCGACCCTCGGGCCTCATACCTGCTTTTGGACGAGGAGGCCGGCACGATCCAATTCTATCGGGTAGAGTACCTCATCGGCCGCACCCAGACGCGGATGATGGAAGCGGGCCTTCCCCCACGCCTGGCGGCCCGGTTGGCTTTTGGCTGGTGAATGGAACTCCTCTTCGCTCCTGGGCGTCTAATAGTAAAGTCACCGGTGTTACGAATGAGCGAATCAGCGAATGGGCGAATGATTCGCAGACTCGCAGATTCGCAAATTCCTGTGAAAGGAAAATCAAGATGAAGAAAGCAACTTACATCGCCCTAGCCGCTCTGCTGGCGATCACCACTGTGAGCTGCGCTCCAGCCGCGCCGAGGGTTCAAGTCGTGGAGAAAGAGGTGGTCAGGGAGGTCCCGGTCGAAAGGGTCGTGGAGATGCCTATGGCTGCGCCAGCTCCGCCAGGGTATGCTGGCCCTGAAGCCGCAGCGCTGGCACCGGTCAGCGAGCGGATGATCATCCGCACCGTGGAGCTGGCGATGTACGTCAACGATGTAGAGGCCAGCTTCGCGGAGATCCAGTCAATGGCTGAGGAGATGGGGGGTTACGTGGCCAGCGCCAACACCTGGCACGATGGGGAGTACCTGCGCGCCAGCCTCACCCTCCGCGTCCCCGCCAAGGGGCTGGACAGTGCTCTGGAGCGGATAAAGGCTCTAGCCACTGAGGTGGAGCGGGAGTCCACCTCAGGCGAAGATGTGACCGAGGAG
>Ga0172364_10002144_pt1 | contig 15550 bp, 22 predicted proteins | sample LakKivSesite10cm_FD_114545 | JGI IMG/M metagenome (GOLD analysis project Ga0172364, IMG submission 114545) | Sediment microbial communities from Lake Kivu, Rwanda - Sediment site 10cm | ecosystem: Environmental > Aquatic > Freshwater > Lake > Sediment | place: Rwanda: Western Province, Lake... | reverse complement strand
ATTAATCAACCACGGAGAAAACACAAAATGCCTAAACCTTGCAAGCACAATCCACAAAAAGTTCAAGGTGGAGACAGTTGCTCCAAGAAACCTTGATTCAATAAGGCTAAGATAAGGTGTATCTTAGAGTTTACTAAGGCTTTTAAGTTAGTATTTCTAATTTAGTAATATGGGTTTCAAAATAGTTAATGGGAAATATTTTTTTGGACCAGAAGGCTCTGATAAGGGCTGGGCAAAACAAATAGGTAATTTTCATTTATTATCTGCTGAAGGAAATTTCAGAAGGTACATTGCAAGCGTTAAGGAAGGGCAGAAATTCAATGAGTTCCAAAATATTATTTTAAAATTATCACATATTGCTCAGGATTATGATCTTTTAACATCCCCTATTTACCAAACATATGATTATTTCTGGCGAAATGAAGAATTTAACCAAATTTATCTTATTGACAAAAAGTCATCAAAGCGCGGACTTTTTACTGGGCCAAGGGAAGAGTTCCCAGCCTATGTGAGAAATCCAAGCCAATTAGATGTTGATCCACTAGATACTCTTGTTATTCTCAGCCAAAGAAGAAATTACTCAAACACAAGCAGGACAATTGATATAAATGATGCATTAAAACCAACTCATAAAGATTTAATAACAAGAATAGATGAAATCCTAAGAAAATAATTACTTAACTGCAAACATCTTGTGCAAGATCAGCTTGTCTAATGGGTATATTGTGCTGCTTTCTTTTTTTGCTTCTGACAATAGCTTATCCATTGTGCCTAGTGAAAATATCTCTGCAATATTTTCAGAGCTAATCATTGCCTTTAATGAGTCAAAGATCTTGTGTGTGATATCTGCGTTTACTGGTCTGTGCAATTTCTTAACTGCAAATCCCATTAACTTTACCTGGACTTTCTTTCCGTCCTTTGTTTCAAATATATTTGAAAGAAGAATTCTTTGCTTGTATCTTCTTGCCATTCTCTGGACATATGATTCGGATGTGATTAATTTCTTTGAAACTGTATTTGCCTTTTCGCCCTGAACATTATCAATGACAAAGTAGATCCATCTTCCCTGGTCTCTTGGATTTCCGCTGAGTAGAGTCATATTGTACTCAACAACTCTGCCAACTAATTCGTCTGGCTCAAAAGCAGCTATTTCAGCAATCTCTTTTGCACCATATTCTGTAGGTGTGATTACTGTAAACCACTTTTTCTTCATTATACCTTTTCTTTGTTTTTTTGCTTGTGGCATCTTGAAATTAACTCTCCTTTAGCCGTTTATAAAGCTTTCTTCTGCAATCTGAATAAGTAGGTTTTCCTTGTCTTTTGGAATAAGGGCTCCTGCTGCTGGCTTATGGCCTCCGCCTTCCCCGCCAAACTTTGTTGCTATTTTATTTAGAACTATTGACAAGTCTCTTTCCTTAACATTTTGGCCAATTATTCTTGCTGAAACTTTCAGCTTTTCGCCTGAATATGCTGTGCAGAATATTGTCTTGCCTGTTTCTGTAAGACTGTGCGACAAAATTGTGGATATTGTGCTTACTAGCTCTGGATCAAGCTTTTCCTTGCCAAAGAAATAAATAGCATTTTCAGTCTCTGTAACAACTTCACTATTGTTTCTATTATCGTAAAAGAATGATAATCCCTGCATCAACAGTTTCTTGTATTCTTCTGCATACTTCTTTCCAGACTCATATGCTTGAACTCCGCCAAGGGCAGTTGATACTGCAATTGAAAAATAGCCTTGTTTGCTTATGGAATTTATCCAGCTTGCGAAAACTTCTCCTTCCCTGAGCTCATCAATTGGGAATTTTGGGAAAAACAGCTTGTTGCCGAAAATATTTCCAGCATCTGACTTGTTTTGCCTCCGCATAATTAAGGCTGTAGCAAGCCGCTTTTTTTCATCCTCATTTAAGTCAGCAAATTTCTTCCATTTTCCATCATCTGTCTTTAGATTAATTCCAATTTCCTGAAGAAATTGTATTGCTGCAGATTCTGAGCCAGAAACTCCTGGGATAAATGGGTCAACACTGTATTCCAGAGCCTTGTGAATCGGCCTTGAATTCCATCCGTAAAACTTTATTCCCTTTTTCCTGACAATTATTCCTAAGTCTTCTGCGCGCTCTACAATTTGGCAGTTAAACTCTGAGATTTTCTCGTCTTTTGCCTGTGAATCTCCAATTATCCCGCCAACTGCAATGTAAGACAAATCCTCATTTATCTTGTCAAGCTCAACTGCAAAAACATAAACAATGGATGATGCGCAAAGGTCAAATCCTCCGTCAAGCCCGTAATCTGCTGGATTTATATAAGAAACATTTGGAAGATCAACTTTCTCTGCTTTATGATGATCGAGGACAAAAAAATTTCTGTCTGGATATTTTGCAGCATAATCTTTAACTTCTCTTCCGCCAAAATCCATGAAAAGCCACGTGCTGTAGCTCTTGCTCTTTAATATATTCTCAACATTTGATTCTGAACGAATTAAAAAAGAAATTTGAAAAGGAATATTTTTTCTGGTGAGAGCCTTGGTCATTATGGCTGCTGAGCAGATTCCATCAGCATCACTGTCTGAAATTATGCCTATGCACTTGTCTACAGACTTGATGAACTTTCTAGCTTGTTCTGCAATAGCCAGCTTAAAACCAAGGATATCAGCCATTTTAGGCAATTTACTTTGCTTCCTCTGATGCTTTGTATTGCCAGTTTTCTGCAATTACTCCTTTTGCCTTGTAATAATCAACTAATCTCTTGATCTTTGCTTCGATTAGCTGTAAGCCTCTTTTTGAAACCATGTCCTTTTTGTTAAGTGCCATGTGCTTCTTTACGCTTTCAGCTCTCTTGATCAAGTTTGTAACATCTTCTGGAATCTGAGGTGATAACTTGTTTTCCTCGAGAATCTGTGAGATTTTTTTCTTTGTGATTATCTCAACATCAGGTATTCCGTAGCTGTCCCTCAAGATTGTTCCAATCAAGCTTGTTGACAATTCTTGCTTTGCCAGCTTAACAACCAGAACTTCAACTTCTTCTGGTTTGTATGTTACCCATGTAGGTGCAGTTGTAGATAGCGGTTTCTTGCTTCCGCTTCTTCCTTTTCTTCTTGCATGCATTCGTGCCATGTTTTTTCACATCGTTTAAAGGGACGAAATTAAAAGATTAGATCTCATCCCGGTCTGAACCCGCCTTACAGCCAATTCAGCCATGATTATTTACTTGCTGAGTGCGTTTTTAAAGGTTTCGCCACAACCGATTTAAGCTTTTAGTACATTTTATTTTGCATGGTTAACACTCAAAGCAAAACACTTGATACAATTGTTGAAGAAGATCAAAAATCAGCAAAGTCTGATTTTGTAAAAGGTAGTGTTTGTGCTGCTGGTGCACAATTAGCGGGTGCTGCTGGCGGATATGGTTTTCTTCAGACAAGTGATCCTTTTTTAGCAGCAGGAATTTTAACAGGAACAATTGGTGCAGTATATATTTTATTTAATCAAACATGCTATTATTATACTAAGCCATCTGAGCGAGGCAAGACTTGGCTAAAGAAACACCCTGTAACTTATGCAATGCACAAGCAGACTTGCCAAGACTGCGCAAAAGAATAATATCCATGAATTACTTTTTGTTAAGACAATAAATGCTCTGTCTTATTTATTGTCGCTCTTGTCCATTTTCCATCTAAATAGATTAGCTCACTTATTCCTGTGTTGTGCTGCTCAACTGAATTAAAAAGTTCTGCACCCTTTTTCCTGTCGCCAGTAGAAATTGCTAAAATCGTCCTAATGCTTCCACCGTGTGCTACTGCAATAACTGTTCCTGAATATTTTTTAACATCTTCTAGAAAAGCTTTGCATCTTGTTATAAATTCCTCATTTTGTTCATTATCGTGATCTTTCTCCCTTAATCTCTTGTCAATAATTATTTTTTTCTTAAGAGCATTTGAAATTTCTTCAGCAGTACTTATTGCACGCTTAAGGTCTGAAGAGAATATGGCTTCAACAGTTTCATCTTTCAAGTATTTTGCTAGCTTCTGAGCTTGAAGCTTGCCAAGATCACTTAGTGGCTCATTTATCTTCTGGCCCTGAGTTATCCCCGTGACATTTGCAAGTGACTCTGCATGACGAATTAAGATTAGTTTCATGTTAGTAACTAAGTTATTTTCAAATAAAAACCTCTCGATTATGTTTCGCCACACCAGATTTAAACTTTTCTCAAGGAAACATTTTTAAGTTTCATTGGATCTTTTATATTATGACCAAAGTTATTTTCAAGATTGATTTTGATTCGGATTTAAATAATTATTCTGAGATTCCAAAATTTAGAGACCCAAAAAGACATTCAGAAGGTTTGCCAATGATCTTAAGACAACATATTAACAACAAAAAGAGACTTAAAATCGAAAGTAAAAAGTTTTTGACTGGATTTTATAAGAAAAACAAGAGTTTCTTAATTATGCATAAACAACAATGTGAAACTGCTTGGAGAGTAATTGAAAAAAAGTATTTTGAAAGGCTTGAAAACGTAACAAAAAGGAAAATTTGCTCAAGTGCATTTACTGCAACACTGACTACTATTAGAGTTTGTCCATATAGTTATGAAAATAAATCTTTTATGTTTAGTTTTATGGCTTCGCCTGTAGCGAATATTACTACTTGTGCTCATGAAATTTTACATATACAAATAATAAACTCTTATCAATCTTTACTAAGAAAAGAATTTAAAAAAGGATCAAAAATAAAGTGGCATTTACTTGAAGCTCTTACAGTGCTATTAAATGAAGAATTCAAGGATATTCTTCCGTTCTTTGATATGGGTTATCCTGAGCACAATGAACTTCGGGAAGTTCTGAAAAACGAATGGCGAAAAAATAAGGACTTTGAAACATTTTTGCCAAAAGCAATTGAGATAACAAAACAAGTTATGAAAAATTAGTATCTTATTTAATTTTTCCCAATTCTTCAACAATTATTTTAACTAACTTACCCTCTCCGCGTTCTTCTGCAAGCTCAGTCCCATATGGAAAGCACATCTCAACTTGAAACTGCTCAGGATAGATAAACTGATATTTTCTATCTTTGTAGTCCTTCCAGCCCCAACAAACATAATCTGATTTTTCATCTTTCTTTGCTTCTCTTATCTTTACTTTAACATATGGCCCTTTGCCAGAGTCGCAAAACTTGACTAACTTAAGAGAGTCGTAAAAATGAACAAGTTCTTCTTCACGCTTAATTGCATAAAATATTTTATTATACTCTTTGACTTTATCCGACATGTTTGTATTTTCCCCTTGCTTCAACCTTCTTTAATTGTTCAGCCGCAAAATCGGCTGGCGCTTTGAAGGCACTAAAGTGCCTTGTCTTGAAGTTACAATATTTGTGGAGTAATTATCCGACGTGCTTATACTTTCCCCTTGCTTCAACCTTCTTTAATTGTTTCAGAACCTTATCATCTTTGTAGCCGTCTTCAAATGAATTCCAGCACAACAAATGATTGTCAAAGTGCTTGCTGATGAAGCATTCCTTTAAAAGATGAAGATCAACTGCCTTGTCTTCGATCCTTTCTGATACAGAACTAAGGCCAAAGTCAATGAAGAATATCCTGCTTTCCTTCTTGATAACATTTGATGTTGTCAAATCTCCGTGAATAATATTTGCATCGTGGAGCTTTCTTGTCTGTTGCCCAAATATCTTGCAGATGTTTGCAATCTCGTCCTTGTTTGTTTCAGTGTCAAGCCAGTCCCTTAGCTTTGTGCCGTCAATGTATTCGAGAGTTAGCTTGTTCTCCTTTTCATCAACATTAATTATCTGGGGGACAGAAATTCCGTTTCTCTCTGCCTTGGCAATTAATCTTGCCTCTGCCCTTGTTCTTGCTGACCTTAATTTTTTGTCAATCTCAGGAAGCCTGTAATCTTTTTTTATTCTTTCTTTAGTAATTTGATTATTTTCAAGGTAAATTTTTGCTTCTGCTCCCTGTGCAATTAATTTTCCCATCACTCTAACTTCAACTCCATTTCCCGTCCATAGCTGTTGTAAACCTTTATGTCTCGCTTTGTGAAGGGCTTGCAAATTATAATGTGGACTCCTGGATGCTTATTGAAAAACTGAAGATCCTGAACAGATGGCTTGTTGCTTAAGGATGGATGAGAATGAACAGACCCAACTGCATCAGAAGTCATTGGAATACTCCAAGTGTCCATCTGTGCGCCTTTGTTTGAAACTTTTGTCTGCTGCATTAACAATGAGCTGATTATAAGCTGGCTTTTCTCAATTTTTCCAGAAAGCAAAGCCATGAATTCATTTGGATAAGCATTATTTGCAAGATTCATTATATTTTGTATTAGTTCTTTCTTTATCAAGATTGAATCAAATGAAAATCGATCCAATCCGAGCCATCTTTTAATATCGTTGCCTATACCCATAAGAAAGATTTATAATATGGAATTTATAACTTTAACTTATGGCCGAATTTAGCCAAATTTCAGACATATTGTCCAAAAAGTATGATGGAAAATCAGTCTCTATTCGGGGCTGGGTTTACAGAAAAAGAGATATGAAGGATAATATCTTTTTGATAATCAGAGATTCCTCAAATACAATACAAGTTGTTGTAAACAAGGATTCTCCTGCATGGGCTGATGCTCAGAAGATAAGTATTGAAAGTTCTTGTGAAATTGAAGGAAAAGTAAGGCCCGAAAAAAGAGCGCCTACAAAATATGAAATTCCAGCAACAAAAATAAAAATTGTTGGATTAGCTGAAAGATTCCCAATCGCAAAGGACTTGAGCGAGGAATTCTTAAGAGATGTAAGACATCTTTGGCTAAGAAGCAGAAAATTAACACTCACATTAAGAGTAAGATCAGCTGTATTTGAAGCAATTCACGAGTTTTACAAGAAAAAAGGATATTTTGAAGTACAATCTCCTAGCTTCACTGGCTCTGCTTGCGAAGGTGGATCAACTCTTTTTGAAGTAAAATATTTTGATCAAAAAGCATACTTAACTCAGAGCTGGCAGCTCTATGCTGAAGCAATGATTTTTGCATTAGAAAAAATATACTGCTTGGCTCCAAGCTTTAGGGCTGAAAAGTCAAGGACAAGAAGACATCTTGCAGAATACTGGCACCATGAAATGGAAACTGCATGGATGGACTTTGAAGAATTAATGAAATTTGAGGAAGAGATGATTATTTTCATTGCAAATTACTGCGCAAAGAAATGCGCAAAGGAACTAAAGGAACTTGGCAGAGATATTAAGGAATTAAAGAGCATAAAGGCGCCTTTTGCAAGAATGACTTATGAAGATGTTATTGCAAAACTTGGCAAGGACTGGGGCTATGACTTAACAGATGATGATGAAAGAGCTCTTGTTGCTGAAATGAAAAAGCCAGTTTTCCTAACAAGGTTCCCTAGAGAGATGAAAGCATTTTACATGAAAGTTGATCCTCAAGATTCAAGAGTAGTTCTTGGAGCAGACTTGCTGATGCCTGGAGTTGGAGAAACAATTGGCGGAAGCGAAAGAATCGCTGATCCTAAGGAGCTAGAGGATTCACTTAAATTATTCAAGCTCAAGAAAGAGGATTATGGCTGGTACATGGATCTTAGAAGATTTGGAACAGTCCCTCATTCTGGATTTGGTCTTGGAGTTGAAAGGCTAGTAATGTGGCTAACTGGAACAGAGCACATCATGGATACTATTCCATTTCCAAGAACAATGAACAGGTTAAAGCCTTAAATTGCTTCTCTAAAAAATCTTTGCCAAAAAGGAGTTCTTTGTAATTTTTGCTCATATTCTCTTGCCAATTCTGGATGAACATGCCAACATGTGTCTCTATTCGGGCAATTTGGCTCATACTGATTTGTTCTTAATTCAAGTCCACAACTATACAAATATTTTCCTGATAGTGGCTGATAAACAGGATTGCAGCCCGCTGAATGTACTTTCGTTGCTCCCATAAGTCTTTTAATAACAAAAAATCTTTTAAATATTGTGGGCTCATAGCATAACCTGGATAGTGCGGCCGGCTTCGGACCGGTTGATCGGGGTTCGAATCCTCGTGAGCCCGTTTATTCATACAAGAAAAAATATATATTTTACAAATGTCTTGTAGAATCTACAACTTTGGAGATAGTATGAATGCCTTAGCGTTTTTCCAGCCATTTTTGACTGCTCTTGCAAGCAGCTTTATTTCCCTAAGGTTAAGCATAATTTTGCTATCTCTTGCAATTTTTGATATAATTGAGCCCTATATTTTTGCTCTTGTACAGCTAAAAATCCTTGTTTATTTGAGTGCACTTGGGATTATTTAGCACAAGATAATCTTTTTAAAACAAGTCTTCTTCTGTTCTGTTAGGCCCCTGTAGCCGTAGCGGCTGCAAAATCAGCCGGCACTTTGTGCGATTGCTCCGCAATCCCACTAAGATAATCTTTTTAAAACAAGTCTTCTTCTGTTCTGTTAGGCCCCTGTAGTCTAGTTCGGCCAAGGATGCGGGCTTCTCGTGAAGCGAAACAAAGCGAAATATGCTTTCGCTAAATTTCCTTCGGAAATAGCCTGTGACGCGAGTTCAATGGCATCCTTTTTCTTCGTGAAGAAAAAGGCTCCCAGGCACCCAAAAAGAAGCTGTCGCTACGCGACAAATTACTTCGGGTATCTGGATGCAGAACTGATCTCGCCGGGGGCACATTATTCTGTAAACTTTTTAAAGGCGCAATTCAAATATATACTATGCTAAACAGATTTAAAATAAATTCATTAAAGAAAGAGGAATCTTGCTTAATCGATCCAAAAAAAGAATTAAATTACGAATTGAAACGGGGATTTGTAACTGGTAAAAAATTTCCTAAGCAGTGTATACTATGTTATACGCCCAAAATTATCAAAAATGCTCTTAAGTACTATAATGTACATAAGAAATTTTCGATATGGGACTTAGATCTATATGAAATCAAAACTAAAGGCAAAACAATTGGATTAATTCTATCTCCAATTGGTGCTCCTGCTTCTGGCTGGATACTTGAAAGATTAATTGCTCGCGGCGTTAAATCTGTTATTAATATTGGAACTGCTGGGTCACTACAATACTCTGGATTATCTGTTGGAGATTTAGTCTTATGTACAAAATCTATAAGATGCGAAGGTACATCTTATTTTTATAAAAAACCGTCCAGATTTGCGTCCCCTGACAAGAATCTAACAACTTTAATTGAAAAAACACTTGAAGAAAATAAATTAAAATTTAAAAAAGGTCCAGCAATCACAATAGATGCGCCATATCGACTAAGTATAACTAAGGCGAAAGAGCTTAGAAAAGAAAATATACTTGTTTCGGATATGGAAGCATCAGCAATATTTTCAATTAGTAGCTTTCGTAAAATAAGAAGTGCTGCCATATTTATTATTGCTGATTTGGCGACAAAGGACTTTAAATGGAGACCAAAACTGCATGAGCTGGCGCTTGATAATGGCTTTAAAAATTTGTTAAATATTGCTATATCAACATTGGCTAAAGTAAAATAATTTGATTCTTATTTACAATTACTAATTAGTTTAATTATTCTATCTTTATGAGGTTTCAGATTTCTTACGATTGATTTATCGAACTGCTTAATCTCATAAAACAATTTAGCGCCACCCTTTTCACGTGCTTCATCAATAGGCACAAAATTATTGCCAAGATGATACCCAACGCAATCAGACACTAGTTCTGAAGAATATCCTAGCCTAGCCGCCCTTAATCCAAAATCTATATCTTCTCCACCCCAATCCTTAAAATCTTCATCAAAGCCATTTAATTTAATCATTAACTCTCTTGGTATTCCAATATTACCGCCCCAAACTTTATCCTGCTGCTCCAAATATGCTAACTCAGATTCTCTGCTATCTTTATTTGAATACAACATACTTTCTAAATTTTCAAAGTTTATATTATCTTTTAATAATACTTCGTTGACATGCTTAGTTAATATATATAATATTTTCCCCAAAAAGAGTTTATTGATCTTTTCTGTAAAATGTTTTTTATAGTCGCTTATGAAAGTATAAGAAGGAAGTATGTCTAAATCAAAGGGCAATACTGTATTACCCTCTGAAATAATTAAAAAATATTCTGCAGATATATTAAGAATGTGGGCTGCTGAAAAAAGTCTTGGAAAAGACATTCCGTATAAAGAAGAAGACCTCAAAGAAGGTAGAAATTTCTTAACTAAATTATGGAACGCTTCTCGTTTTGTGGACGGATTTCTTGTTGATTATTCAAATGATGCTGAACAAAGCTTCAGCACAATGGATAAATGGATGTTGCAAAGGCTAGATGATGTAATCAATAAATGCACAGATCACTTTGAAAACCTAAGGTATGATCTAGTTAAAAAAGAAGTGACTAACTTTTTCCATCATGATTTCTGCGATAACTATTTAGAAATAGCAAAGAACAGACTTTATTCGGACAGTGACCCTAAACTAAAAGCTGGAGCAAAATATGTATTAAAAAGAACTTTGGAAGACAGCCTTAAATTATTGGCACCAATTGTTTCACATATAACTGAGGAGCTGTATCATAAGGTATTTGCTAAAACTGAAGATGAAAGTATTCATAATTCTGCTTGGCCAACAGCCTCAAAAATAGAGTTTTCTCCGGAATTAGATAATCTGGGAAACTTAACCATTGAAACTATCTCTTATTTAAGAACGTGGAAAAATCAAAATAATCTCCGACTATGTGAACCAATAGAAGAATTAAATCTCACACACCCTAATGCTGAAGAATTGCTTAAGGTAGTAGATATCTTACAAGATACTTTAAGAATTAAAAAATTAAATATTGTATCTGGTAAAACCATTATACTGGCAAGAAATAATTAAATCTAGCCTACAAATATATTTAAAAACCTTATTCTCTGTATTTCAAGTATGTTAACAAAAATATACGAAGTTCCAAGCGACAAAGTAAAGGACATTAAGAAAATAATTGAAGCTCAGGACAAAAAAGATCCTGCAACAGGAAAATGGATTAAAAACGAATGGGCATTAGCCGGCTACAAGTTTGTTGATGGCAGAGGTCTTGGATTAGAAGGCACATCATACTACATATATGTCAAGCAGCACGAAGAATTCTTCAAGAACAATGAAAAGCCATTGGTAGCTGCAGGAGCAAAACTCCTGAAAGCCAAAGATGCTGAAAAAGTCCAAAAGGCTTTTGAAGAATCTGAGCAAGCTGCAGAAGCAGGAATGGGTGCTATCTTCGGGTAGAAATCCACTATTATTTTTTATTTATTTTTGTATTTTTGAAGCCAATAAGAGCCGTTTTTAACGTGCTCATAAATTCTTGTGCCAGAAACATATGCAATGCATAAACAGCCTAAACCTAAAATAACCTCAAGGCCAGGCGCATCAAGCTTTGCTGCAGATCTTACAGCAAAATCAAGGCCCTGGTATGCAAATGGCGAAGCTCCTAGAACTATTGTTGATCTTTTGCCAGCGTGGCCTAATAGGTCAACGTAGTGTTTAGACATGCGAAAATAATGGCCTCTGAAATATAAAAGGGTTTTCAGGCGCATTTGGAAAGATTTTAAACAATAAGCTACTAGATTATAGCTATGGCCAAAAAACTAAAGATATCTTCTGACCTATGTGAACTTTTTGGAATATATTTAGGAGATGGTTGTATTAGCAAAAGTCGATCTCAATTAGTTATTGCTGGAGACATAACTGAAGAAAGAGAATACTATGAAAAGTATGTGGTCCCCTTATTTAATCGAGTATTATCAATTCCATTAATAAATAAAGCTACAGAAGTTAAAAGTTACCCTAAGGTTGGAGTCTGTGGCATTTATATTTTTAATCCTACTTTAGTAGACGAATTTAGAAATTGTTTCGATATCATTCCTGGCTCTAAATTAAACACATCAATTCCCGAGCAAGTTTTAGTTAACGATACTCTTACAATGAAAGTAATAAAAGGTATATTTGATACGGATGGATCAATATACTTTGAAAAGAATTATTCGTGTAAAGATGGAAAGTATAAAGTACCTCGAATTGGCTTAAGTATGACTTCTGAAAAATTAATTAAACAAATTTTCTTAACATTAATCAAACAAGGATTTAAGCCACGCAAAATAAAACCGAGAAAAGGTAAGAGAGATAAAAATCCGCTTTATGGACTAAAGCTTTATCGCAAAGAAGATATACTGCGTTGGATAAACGAAATAAAATTCAATAATCCAAAACATCTGACTAAGATAGAACTCTGGAAAAAGCTGGGTGAATGCCCACCACATACTCAAATAGCTCAGCGGAAATCCATTCTCAATAAGATTTAAAAAGAAAGGAGTTAGTATTATTTTTATCGCGGGGGTACCCAAGCGGTCAAAGGGGTAGGCGAGACAAGTTTAAAGTCTCTACCAAACTTAAGACCCTAGTTGTTTAATGCTATCGCACGAACGCTAGTTTGTGAAAGATATCCTATGACTTAGTGTCTTCGCAGGTTCAAATCCTGTCCCCCGCATTATCTTTACAAAATATGGACATTATTGTCAAGAAGTCCAAAATAGAAGGAAAAGGAGTTTTTGCGAATAGAGACTTTAAGAAAGGTGAGGTTGTTATCAAGTGGGATATTTCTCAGCAATTAACAAAAGATGAAGTCGATAAATTATCTAAGATTAAAAGAAAGTATGTAATTTATCTTAATGGAAAGTATACTCTAATGCAACCGCCAGCAAGATATGTTAATCATTCATGCGAACCAAATACAAATGTACATAACTTTTGTGACGTGGCTATAAGGGAAATTAAGCGGGGAGAAGAGATCACGTCTGACTATACTGTTGGCGGAATACCTGGTGAAAGAATGATCTGCAAGTGTGGAAGTAAAAATTGTAGAATAATTATAAATTAAACTAAAAAGAAGTTTTAAGAAGTTCTTACCAGTCTTCATCTGATTCTTCCTGGTCATCTTCTGCATTATCGTCTTCGTCTTCATCGAACATTGGCATAGGCCACCTCGATGCCTTGGGAGAGACTTGCTGTATATTTATTTTTATGGCGCTACTACCTAGTGCAATAAGCCGCGTAAAGTTTAAAAATGAAAAAATGGTTCTGTATTCCATGGCACTAGTAAGACCAAAATCAATGAGTGAATTAGTATATTACACTCGAAGAGCAATCGGCAAGGGAAAAGCAGAAGTGTGGGTTTTCAAGGGAAAATGCAAATGCGGAAAAGTAATGTCAAAGCCAACACTAAGGGCAAAAGAGTATGTTTGTGACTGCGGAAACTCAGAGCCAGCTGATGCTTATGAAGACAAATTAACTGCAAATGTTTCTTACACTTGCCCAAAATGCGGACAATCTGCAGAAAAGCAAGTTCCTTTCCAAAGAAAGAAAGTAAAATTAATAGATGAGGAAACGGGCAAGCAAACAACAGCAGATGCTTTACAGTTTACTTGTGACAAATGCAATGAAAAGATAAATGTCACAAAGAAAATGAAGAGCTTAAAATAGAAATTTTTATTCTTTTACCTTATTACTTAACAAATTAAGCTTGTTTTCAAGGCTTTGTCTTTTCTTGTTAAGCTCAAACAAAATATAGTTCTTCATATCTAATTTATTTCCAACTATTACGTATTTTTTTGCTGGTCTGCTTCTTTTGTCTGGCTTTATACTTCCTGAATATTCAACCCATCCTCTTTCAATAAGGTGTTTAAGACCAGTAGAAATTTCTGGCTGTCTTAATCCAGTTATTTGCTGTATTTCAGATACAGTATATTCCTTTTTTATCAACACATCAGAATATGCCAAGCAAAATGAATTTAATTTTGATTCTGTATTGCTGTACTCGTCTTTTAATACTCTATATATTTCAGAATATTGTTTGTCTTTGTTCATAATTACTAAAACTGGATTTTTGTTTAAAAGGATTTCGGTACCTATCGCCCATATTCTATATTAAGGATTAATGAGTCAGCATGGCCCGTTATTTTGATGCCATCAAGATAGTAAACTAATTCTCTCTCGCAGTAATTGTCTCTTGGCGCTGGCTTTACTCCAATTTCTTTCAAAGAATTATTGTGGTAAAAGTTCTTCCTGTGCTGTGTATTAAAAATACTATGAAGTGCTGTTCCAATTAATGATAATTTGTTGTCTGGAACTTTCAAATGCTGTGGAAGCTTTTGTTTGTCAATCTTTGCATATATTCTTCCAATCAAACATTCTTTGTTTATTTCGCTCCATCTCAAGTGATACTCATCTGGCAAGACTTTCAAGTCGCCTATCAAATACTCTTCCAAAGTTTTCTTGTTTTCAGCAAGGTCTGCCTGCAGCCTTTTGCAAAATTCGCCTTCAAAACAGCCATGACACTCTGAATTTACTTGTTTTTCAAGCTCTTCTTGAAATGCATTATTGTCAATCAATATCAAGTTCTGCTCATAATATGTCTTCTTCATTTCATCAATGACTTCTTTTACTCTTTCATCACTTGGCTCAATCTTCAGAATGTGCCAGTCAAATCTTCTGTAGCTGCCTGGCTTTTTTCTAAATGGTCTGTTGATAATAATTGGAAAGAAATATTGCGGATGCAAGTCATACATTTGGCAGATTGAAAGACAATAGCCAATTGCCTGCATTGCGTGAGTTCTCTTGCAATAGTCAGAATACTTAAATCTCTTCAAGTCAATTGCGCCAATTCCTGCTGATGTTTCAGCAATGGCTTCATTAAATGGAATAAACTTTGATTCTTCAGTATATTTTGAAAGCGATTGCGTGTAATTATCGCCCAGCTCTATTTGCCCGTCTTTTCCCCGCTCCCGATTTTCCCTTCTGTTAATAATCTCAAGAAATCCTTCTATCCCAAATATCTTATAGCCCCAATCGTGCGCATCTTCTGCAACTAATTTTAGTATTTCTGGTTCAATGCCAAAATATTTTGCTCCTTTTCCTGTTTCACCATATACAAATCCGTGCGTGCAAATGTTTTTTCTGTGTACGCATTCGCAAAAGTCTCCTCTTTCAAGCTCGCAGTCATAGTAAGGAAGATTACAGCCCCTCATTTTCAGCAATATACCCCTTTAGCTTAGCAAGAGCAGAAGGGTCGCATTCCCTGTAAGCGCTCCTGTCAACATTATCCATTACTCCAAGATCAATGAAAGAATAATCTCCTTGCAAGTGTTCAAGTATTTTGAATACATATGATGTTTTTGCAGCATAAACTGCCAGCCTTTTGATGCCTAATGGCTCAAGAATTCCGTGCTCAATTGCTGCGCAATTTATTTTTCTATTAACTAATGTGCTCTGCTGTATAACTTTATCATAATGCGGGTCAAATACTTCCCTTATCTCGGGTGTCATTGTTTCAACTGTTTCAAGTCCAAGAGAATTTAACTTAACAAGAACATCATCTGGCAAGAACAAGGTGTTTCTCCTAATGAACTCAATGTCATAGTCAGAAAAAGCCTTCCTTGCTTCTTTTGATAAGTAAAGCAAGTCAGAGAATTCATAAGTTCCTTTTTGGGGTGAATTGTCATCTAGTCTTTTTTCAAGAGTTCCAAATGTATTTTTCTTTTGCTTAAACAT
>Ga0172364_10002142_pt1 | contig 15556 bp, 11 predicted proteins | sample LakKivSesite10cm_FD_114545 | JGI IMG/M metagenome (GOLD analysis project Ga0172364, IMG submission 114545) | Sediment microbial communities from Lake Kivu, Rwanda - Sediment site 10cm | ecosystem: Environmental > Aquatic > Freshwater > Lake > Sediment | place: Rwanda: Western Province, Lake... | reverse complement strand
TGCTGGACGGCGTGGTGCTCCTGGACCGCCGGCAGGAGACGATCGTCGGCTATCGCGACGTGCGGGCGGATGAGTTCTGGGTCCGCGGGCACATCCCCGGGCGCCCCATCTTCCCCGGCGTGCTGATGATCGAGACGGCCGCCCAGCTCGTCAGCTACTACGTCGTCAGCGAGCAGGGCGGCAAGGGCTTCCTGGGCTTCGGCGGCGTGGACGGCGTGAAGTTCCGCGGCGAGGTGGTGCCCGGACATCGCATCATCATGGTCGGCAAGATGGCCGAAATGCGCTCGCGTAAGATCATCGGCCAGACGCAGGCGTTCGTCGACGGGCGAATGGTCTACGAGGGCACCATAACGGGGATGTGGCTGTAGCGCCCGCCGATTGCCGATTCCCGATTGGGAAGGTGAGGGTGGCGAAGGAAACGACACCGGGGCGGCACGCCCCGGCTCCTTCTGTTTGCCTGTAGACCGATCTCCGTGAGACAGACAGGCGGAGCCGGTCCGTGTCGGGCCGGTGCCTTTCTGATCGGCGCTGGCGCAGATCGATGACTGCTGAATCCCATCCTGATCCGTGGCAGGGGCTGTTCGACGGGCGCCTGGACGTCGCGCCGCCGCTGACGGACGAGCAGCTTGCGGCCGTGCCCGCCAAGCGCGGCGTGTTTTTCCTGGCCGGGTCGGGCGGCGAGGCGGTGCTGCTGGCGACGGCGGCGAGCATCCGTTCGCGTCTGCGGGGCCGGCTGGACGAGCCGGCGGAGCGTGCGGGCCGCCGCGCCGACTTGCGGGCGGTGACGCGGCGGGTGTATTGGAAGCTGGGCGGCGGGCACTTCGAGACGGACTGGCGCTACCTGGAGCTGGCGCGGCGCATCTGGCCGGGCGGGTACGGGCGGATGCTCTCGTGGCGGCCGGCGTGGTTCGTCCGCGTGGACGGCGCCGCCGACTGGCCGCACTTCCACCGCACGCGCGAGGTCTGCCGGCAGGCGGGGCGGGTGTTCGGGCCGTTTCCCGACGGCCGGTCGGCGGAGCGCTTCGTCGGCGTCATCGCCGACGCCTTCGATCTGTGCCGCGACGTGCGATGCCTGCGCCGCAGCCCCAACGGCGCCAAGTGCTCCTACGGACAGATGGGCCGCTGTCTGTCGCCCTGCGACGGCAGCGTGTCGATGGACGCCTATCGCGTCGCGGTGGCCGAGGCGGCCGAGTTCGCCGCCGGGCGCCGCGCGGGCCGCGCCGAGGAGCTGCGCCGGCAGATGCGCCGGGCCTCGGCTGACCTCCAGTTCGAACGCGCCGCGGCACTGAAGGCGCGCCTCGACCGTCTGGCGGAGCTGGACGGGCGGGCCTTTCAGCACGTCGCGCCGTTGGAGCAGTTCGCCTTCGTGCTGGTGCAGCCATCGGGCAGCCGCAGGCGCCTCAGTACGTTCTTCGTCAACGGCGGGTGCATTGCTGGGGGGCCATCGCTGCCTCTGCCGCCGGCCGACGGGCAGCTCCGACAGGTTCTCGACGCGGCGGCCGCGCACATGGCCGGGGCACGCCGCAACGGCGACGAGGCCGCCGACCGCTGGGGCATCGGCCTGGTGGCCCACTACCTGTTCGCCGGGCCGAAGCGAAGGGGCGTGGTCCTCCGCTGGCGCGAGGGCCTGACGGCGGGGGAGGTGGGTTCGGCCGTCGCGGAATACCTGGCGTCGTGACGGAGGAAGGGCGGGCTGTCGGCGGCGGCTGGGCGGTACAATGCGGGGACACGGCCGGCGGGGCCGTGGCGCCATGGCTCGACTGCGTGACATCCTGAGGAAGCTGCCGCGCCGGCGGCGCCACTGGCGCTACGTCTCTCCGCGCCGGCGCACCGCGGGGCTGGTCATTCTGGCCGTGCTGACCGTGGCCATGTTCGCCTACGTGTACCTGCCGCTGGCCCTGGCGGCCTGGACGCGCGAGGCGGCGGCGCGGTACTTGGCGTCGTTCACGGCCGGGCGGGTGGAAGTCCGCGGCGCCAGCTTCAGCGTCTTCGGCGGGCTGGAGCTCCAGGGGGTGCGGGTGGACGTGCCGAACGCCCCTCCGTCGCAGCGGTTCTTCCAGGCCGACACGGTGGTGCTCCGCCATCGCCCGTGGAGCCTGTTCACCGAGGGCCGGCTCGACGTGCGGGAGATCGTCTGCATCTCGCCGACGCTGACGCTGGACTTCGACGCGCAGAAGGGGCGTTACGCGGCCATGGACCTGCTGGACGCGCTGCGCCGCCACCGGCTGAACGTCGATGCCGCCGGCATCGAGTCGCTGCCGGTGGTCTCCATCCGCGACGTGACGGTCCAGTCGCTCACCGGTCAGTTGCACCTGGACATCACGATGGTGCCCGACGGTCCGGGCAGGTACCGCATCGCGGTCGAGGAGGACCGCGTCGGCGGCGGGGCGCGCATCCGCGGCATGCTGAGCCTCGACCTGACCAGCGGGAAGTTGGACCTGTCCGGCGAGATGCCCATCCCCAACATCGACGGCGTGCTGCCCGACCAGTACGTCCGCTGGCGGCGGCGCTACGCGCTGGACGGCAAGGTGCTGCTGAAGTCGCGTCCGGCCGCCGGCGGGCCGGCGCGGCAGGTGCTCGAGGCCACGCTGGCCGGCGGGTCGCTCCAGCTCCCGGCCGCCGAGGGCGGACTCGACCTGACGGGCGTGTCCGGCAAGCTCGTCTTCGACAGCAACGAGGTGCGGGTCGTGGAGCTGGCGGGGGCGATTCCGCAGGCCGGCGGGGCAACGTTCCGCATGAGCGGGCGCTATGGCGGCTACGACCCCAACAGCCCCTTCGAGCTGGAGGCGACCGTTCGCGGCATGTCGCTTCCGCGGCGTGGCGGCGTGGCCGGTTGGATCGAGGAGTTCCTCGACCACCTTCGTCAGATGCTTCAGCCGGCGGGGCAACTGGACGTGCTGGCCTCCGTGCGGCGCGGCGCGGGCGGGCGGATCGAGGCGCACGGCTCGGCGGTCCCGCGCGGCATGTCCGTCACCTACCGCAACTTTCCCTACCCGCTGGAGGAGGTGACGGGGACCATCGAGTTCGACCCGGGCGAGATCCGCCTGCGCGACGTGTCGGGGCGGCACGGCGAGGGGCGCATGGTCCTCAACGGGCGGGTGGACCTGACCAAACCGTGGTGCTACGACCTGACGGTCGCCGCCGAGGGCGCCGTGCTGGACGGCGCGCTGCGTGCGGCGCTGCCGGCGGAGCCGCGCGAGGTCTGGGACAAGCTGGCGCCGACGGGCAGGGGCGGCGCGACCGTCCGCGTGTGGCGCGACGGGCGCGGCACGCCGGAGCGGACCGACGTGCGCCTGGCCATGGACGGGCGGACCAGCGCCGCCTACTGCGGCTTCCCGTACCGCCTGGAGGCGCTGCGCGGCACCGTCCGCATCGCCGGCTCGCAGGCGGAGCTGGAGGACGTGCGCGGGCGGCACGGGGCCATGACCTGCCGCCTGCGGGGAACCGTGGGCGGCGTGGGCGCCGGCGCCGCCCAGACGAACCTTGCCATCGACGCCAACGACGTGCCGCTGGACGACGAGCTGATCGCGGCCATCGGCGGCGAGATGGGGCGGGCCGCCAGGACCCTGCGCATGGCGGGCATGGCGCGGCACGTGCGCGTGCGGCTGCGGCAGAACCCAGGCGAGAAGCTGGACTATCGCGTGGAGGCCGACCTGGACGGCTCGTCGTTCCGGCCGGAGGTCCTGCCGTACGCCGTCGGCGACGCCAACGGCACGATCGCCGTCGTGCCCGGGCGGGTGGTGATCGATCGCCTGGCGGGCCGACACGGCGAGACGCCCGTCCGCGTGGACGGGCAGGTCCTGCTCGACGGCAACCGTCCCGGCGTGGACCTGCGCATCGCGGCGCGATCGGTGCGCCTGGACGAGGAGCTGCTGACTGCCCTGCCGCCGGCGGCGCGGCGCATCTGGCGTACCGTCCAGCCGGCGGGCCTGGCCGACGTGGAGATGGCGATCCAGGACAACATGCCCGGCTCGCGGCGCCGGTTCGACTACCGCCTCACGCTGGACGCTCGCGGCATGTCCATCCGCCACGAGGCGTTCCCGTACCCGCTGCGGGGCCTCACGGGGCGGGTGGTGGCCGTCCCCGGCCGCGTGACGCTGACGGGCCTGACGGCCTCGCACGGCGCGATGCGCCTGACGGCCAGCGGCGTGCTGACCGCCGACGCCAACGGCGAGGACGCCCGCCTGTCGGTGGGGGGCAGCAGCGTGCCGATTGACGCGGAATTCCTCGCCGCGATGCCGGGGGCGCTGGCGCCGCTGGCGAAGCGGTTCCGCCCCGGCGGGACGTGCGATCTGGACCTGGCCGAGATTCACGTCTCCCAGCCGTCGCGCGACGACGCCAACGGCGGCGCCGGGCCGGGCGGGACGGCGCAGAGCGCCCCGTCCAGCCGCGCCGCGGCTGGCGCCACGTGGGCCCTGCGCGGGACGGTTGCCTGCCGGGACGCGGTGATCGACCTGGGCCAGGGACACAAGACGTTCTCCGGCAGCCTGCGGGGGCAGGCGTCGCAGGGGCCTGGGGGGCTGGCCATCGACGCCCAGGTCGCCCTGGACAGCGTGACGGTGGCACAGCAGAAGCTCACGCACGCGGCCGGGCGGCTCGTCAAGGACCGCGCCGCCCAGATCGTCCGTCTTGTGGACCTGACGGCCCGCGCCCACGGCGGGCGGGCGGCGGGGTTCGCCGAGATCCGCCTGGCCGAGCCGCTGGAGTACGGCGTCAGCCTCACCGTCGAGGACGTGGACCTGGCCGAGCTGTTCCAGGCCGCCCTGGAAGGCGAAACGAAGCCCGCGGACGTGAAGGGCCGCCTGGCGGGCACGATCCAGCTTACCGCCACGCCGGGCGCCAAGCCGGCCGTGCGGGCCACCGGCATCCTGCGCATCAGCGACGCCAAACTCTACAAGCTGCCGGTCCTGCTCAGCCTGCTGCACGTGCTGTTCCTGGCCCTGCCGGGCGACAGCGCGTTCAGCGAGGGCAACGTCAGCTACCGCCTGGCCGACAACACGCTGACGTTCGAGGAGATCTTCCTCCGCGGGCCGGGCATGTCGATCGTCGGTTCGGGCACGCTGGACCTTGCCAGCGAGGCGCTGCGGCTGAACTTCCTGGCCGGGCCGCCGCGGAAGCTGCCCCGCATCGCCAGCGTCGAGGCGCTGCTGGAGGGCATCGCCCGCGAGATCGCCGAGATTCACGTTCGCGGCACGCTCCGCAAGCCGCAGATGCGCACGGTGCCGCTGCGCAGCCTGGAGGCGGCCATCAACGAGCTGCTCAACCCTGGCAGGCAGCAGCGCTGAGGGGTATCATCCGCCGTCGGCGAAGGCGCCGACAGGCAAGCCGCGTCAGCAGAAGCGCCGAGAGGCAAGCCGCACAGTGCGCCATCCCGCGTCGGTTGGGCGAGACTCGCCCGAGCGAGGAAGGAGAACCATGGTGGCGGTCAAGGCGCGCGTCGGCGTGATCGGCGGCAGCGGGCTGGGCGAGGCGCTGCTGGGGACAGAAGGCGAGGCGGCGGCGGTCGCCACGCCCTTCGGACGCCCCTCCGACAGGATCGTTCTGGCCACCTGGGGCGGCACGCAGGTCGCCCTGCTCAACCGCCACGGGCCCGGGCACGTCCTGAACCCATCAAAGGTCAACTACCGCGCGAACATCTACGCGCTGAAGAAGCTCGGCTGCACGCACGTGATCGCCTCCGGGGCCGTCGGGTCGCTGCGCGAGCACATCCGACCCAGGGACCTTGTGGTCCCCGACCAGGTGATCGACAAGACCTGGCGGCGGGTGCCGACGTTCTTCGACGCCCACATGGCCGTGCACGTGGAAATGGCCAGCCCGTTCTGTCCGGTGCTGCGGCGGCACCTGCTGAACTGCGGACCGGCGGTGGCCACGACGGTGCACGACGGCGGCACTTACGTATGCATGGAGGGCCCGGCCTTCTCGACGCGGGCCGAAAGCGAGATGCACCGCGCCTGGGGCGGCGACCTGATCGGCATGACGGCCATGCCCGAGGCCCGGCTCGCCCGCGAAGCCGAGCTGGCCTACGCTCTGGTCTGCCTGCCCAGCGATTACGACTGCTGGCGCCCGCCGCCGTCGGACCTCGACCGCCACGAACTGCTCAGGGAGATCATCGAGAACCTCTCCGAGGCCACGCAGAACGCCGTGGAGCTCATCAAGGCCGCTCTGGCGCGGTTCGCGGAGATCGCCGATGCGCCCAGCCCCGCGCACAGCGCGCTGGAGCTGGGCATCTGGACCAGCCGCGACCGGCTCAACATTCCCGCCGTCCGGAAGAAGTACGGCGTTCTGGTGCAGAAGTACCTGTAGACTCCCGGCGAGCGAATGCCCGGTGTTGAGTCCCGGCCCGCCGGGACGAAACGTCGGGATCACCTTGCCCGCCCGCGAGCATTCCCGCAAGGAGGGTTACTTCTTCTCCACGATCCAGATATTGCGGAACTGCAGCGGGTTGCCGTGGCCCTGGAGCTTGATGGGCCCGGGCGTGCCTTCCGGGTCGCCCCGGCTGCCGCCCGTCTTGCCGTTGATCCCCAGGTTCTCGTGGATCACCACGCCGTTGTGCTTGAAGGAGTGGATGACGGCGTTCTTGGTCTTCTTGCCGTCCGGCCCGGCCACGGCGTTGCTGAAGTCCACGTCGTAGGTCTGCCACTGCAGCGGCGGCAGGCACATGTTCACCTTCGGGTCGGCCTTGGTGTAGACCCCGCCGCATTCGTTGTTCCTGCCGTCCAGGCCGAAGCTGTCGAGGATCTGCACCTCGTAGTGGTCCACGAGGTAGAAGCCGCTGTTGGCGCGCCCCTGCCCGCGGGCGTCGGGGCGGAAGGGCAGCAGGAACTCCAGGTGCATGACGAAATTGCTGAACTTCTGCCTGGTCCGGATGTCGTGGGCGTCGGTGTTGAGGAATCTGGTCTTCTCATCGCACCGCCCGCCCTCGAAGGCCTCGGCGTTCGTGCCGTCGAACAGCACGATCGCCCCGGCCGGGGGCTTGGCGCCCATCGTGGGGCTTTCGCGGACGACGCGCTTGGCGGCGATGTCCTTGCCGTCGTCGGTCTTGCCGGTGAACGTGCCGTCGGCGAGCTGGCCCGTCCAGTCCTTCTGGCTCGGCGGCGGGAACTTGCCCTTCGCGCTGAACTGGTCCGGCGGACCGGCCAGGTACTTGCGGGCGCCCTTGGCCGCCTCGAAGACGGTCTTGCCCCCCTCCAGCTTGCCCGCCAGCAGGATCTTGTTCTTGCCGTCCCACCCGGCCCCGGGCAGCCCGCCGGGCAGGCAGACGGCCTGAAAGGCCCCGCCGCTCAGCGCGATCACCTGGATGCCGATCTTCTCGCCGCCGGCCGTGCCTTCGTATTCGCCCTGGATGTCGATGTCCGGCCCGGCCTTGCGGGCGTCCTCGAGAGACGTGTAGACGGGGCTGCCCTTCCGGGCGGGCTTGGCCCGCGGGGCGGGCTTGGCGCCGGGGGCCTTCGCTTCGCCCTTGGGCTTGACGGCGGGCTTGAGGGGCCCCAGATCGAGAGGGTCGGCCGCCATCGCGACCATCGCGACGGCCAGCAGTGCCGATGCCGCAGTTGCCGCGCATTTCAGTGCCTTTGACCGTGTCATCGCTTCTGTTCCTTCTCCATCGGGTGCTCTCCGGCGCGCCGCCGCCCAGCGCGGGCGGCACGAGCGGCCTGATGCTGTAACCACCACCGACGCCCGGAAGGACCGCGCGCAGACGGAAACCTGTGCAACGTCCCGGACCGCCTTCCGATATAAGATACCGGCTGCGCCCCTGTCCGCCGCGACCGGCGGGCAGCGGCGACACGATCGGGCGAGGCAGCTTGCGGTGAGCAACGGCCAGACAACACCTCCGGCCGCACACGGGCCGACGGGACTGCCGGCCTTTGTCGAGGCCATGCGGATCCCCCATTGGCTCAAGAACGCCTTCGTCCTGGCCCCCGTCCTGTTTGCGCAGCGCTACGCCGACGTGGCGGCCTGGGCGTTCGCCCTGGGCGCGGCGCTGACGTTCGGGCTGATCGGCAGCGCGACGTACCTGTTCAACGACGTCTGTGACCGCCGGCGCGATGCGGCCCATCCGACCAAGCGGCTGCGCCCCGTCGCGTCGGGCCGGCTGAGCGTTGCGGCCGCGCTGAGCGGCGCCGCCGTGCTGCTGTTGGCGGGGCTGGTGCTCGCCGTCGCGCTGAGCCTGCGGCGGTCGCGCGACGAGGCCGTCGGGGGTTGGGGCCTGCTGCTGTGGGCCGGGGCGTACCTGCTGACCAACGTGCTGTATTCGCTGTGGCTGAAGGACAAGGTCATCGTGGACGTGATCCTGGTGGCCATGGGGTTCGTGTTCCGCGCGATGGCGGGCGCCGCGGCCATCGGCGTGCCCGTCAGCCCCTGGCTGGTGCTCTGCACGTTCACGTTGTGCCTGTTCATCGCCCTGACGAAGCGCCGCGGCGAGCTGGTCGAGCTGGCCCCGCACCAGGTCGCCCTCGCCCGCCCTGCCAGCCGCTCCTACGGCCCCGAGGACCTGGAGCACATGCTCACGGTGTCCACGGCGATGGCCATCCTGACCTACAGCCTCTACTGCATCGCCCCGCGCACGGTCGCCCACTTCGGGTCGGCCCACATGATCTGGACGGTCCCTTTGGTCGTCTACGGCATGTTCCGGTACAATCGGGTCACGCGGGCGAAGGGCCAGTACGACCCGGCCGCCGTCCTGCTGAGCGACCGGATCACGTGGCTGGTGTTGCTGGCTTACGTGGTCCTGACCGCCCTGATCATCCAGTTCGGGCGGATGGCGTCGCTGCGGCGGCTGCTGGACATGGACTGACGATGAGGTCGAAAGTTGCCGTAGTTCGCGCCAGGCCGGAAACCATCCTGGACGACGTGCGCCGCGCGATGGTGCTGGGCGGCCTGGCCGAGGCGATGGACCGCTCGACGGGGACGATCCTCAAGAACAACATCTCCTGGCACCTGATGTATCCGGGGGCCAACACCACGCCCTGGCAGCTCGAGGGGGCCATCCTGGCCCTGCGCGAGGCGGGGTTTGCCGACCTGACCTGCGTGGAGAACGAGACCGTCGTCACCAACGCCGCCAGGGGCGAGCGGCTCAACAAGCAGCGGGCCGTCTGCGACCACCACGGCGTGCCTGTCCGATACAACTTCCGCCCGGCTGACATGACCTGGCGCGTCTACGACCCCAACGCCGAGATGCTCGTGCTGGACCGAGTCTTCCCCCGCGGCATTCGCATTCCCGACTACTTCATCGGGCGCAACGTGGTGCACCTGCCGACGGTCAAGTGCCACATCTACACGAACACGAGCGGGGCGATGAAGAACGCCTTCGGAGGACTGCTCGACAACCTCCGCCACTGGTGCCACTCCTGCATCCACGAGACGCTCGTGGACCTGCTGGCCATCCAGAAGGAAATCCACCCCGGCATCTTCGCGCTGATGGACGGCACGACGGCCGGCAACGGTCCGGGGCCGCGGACCATGCTGCCCGTGCGGAAGGACATGCTGCTGGCCAGTGCCGACTGCGTCGCCGTCGACGCCGTGGCGGCGAAGATGATGGGCTTCGAGCCGATGGACCACGGCTTCATCCGCCTGGCCCACGAGCGAGGGCTGGGCGTCGGGCGAATCGAAGAAATCGAGATCGCCGGCGACGTGGACGTCGGGAAGGAGAGTTGGGGATTCCACACGGGCAACAACGCCGCCTCCGCCGTGGGAAAGTTGCTGTGGTTCGGGCCGCTGCGGTGGCTCCAGGATCTGATGTTCCACACGCCGGCGGTCTACGCGTTCATCCTGGCCTCGGCGCTGTATCACGACCGCGTGTGGTACCCGCTGAAGGGCAGGGGGGTCGTGAAGCGATGGCTGAGCGACACATGCTGGGGGCGGCTGTTCGACCAGTACGCGCCGGGAAACGTCGCGCTGTCAGCAGCGCGGAGTTGAGGAACGTTGGGGATCGCCCGCTACAGCCTGTGCTTCAGCCGCAGGTAGTCCCGGAACGAGCGGAGCCGCGGAAGCGACTCGCGGTCCTTCGCGCGATTCGTCGCCTCTTTGCTGCGGATGATGTCTTCGATATGGCAGACCGGCAGCCCCTCTACCTCGACGTGCCGCTGCCAGGCGTCCTGGAACCGCTCGATGCCGTCCGGCGCGAAGACGAGGTCGAGATCAAATGGGCCGTTCTTGAGCTGGACGAAGTCCTTGCCGCTCTGGATCTGCCGCGACTCCTCGTCGGTCAGGTCAAACCCGATTTCGCGGAGGGCGGCGACGAGCGCGGCGCCGTTGTCGGGCGACTTTTCCACGAACAGATCCGCATCCTGCGTGGTGTCGGGGAAGCCAAGCAGGATAGCCCCCGACTTGCCGATGAACAGGTAGCGGCAGCCATGCCTGGCGAGTGCTGCCGCGGTCTCCGTTGCCTGACGATATTCAAACGCTGCCATATCCGAGCCAATCAGGCAGATTCCGCTCACACCACTCGCGGTATTCGCGGGTGGTGTTGAACGCCCGGAAGCGGGCGTCGTCCAGGACGGGCTTGTAGGTGTGGATGAAGGCGTACCTGATCCGCGTGGCCAGGGGCCTGCGTGCCGCCGCCTCGAATTCGGCGAGCCACTCCGACGGGATTCTCTCCACCGCATCGGCCATGGGGCATCTGTCCAATTCTACTCGCCCGCGGGGCCTTCTGGAAGGCGAGCCGACGGTCTGCTATCCTGACGGTCTATGTTCGAGGCCCTGACCGACAAGTTCAACGACGTGTTCCGCCGGCTGAGCGGGCGCGGGCGCATCAGCGAGGACAACGTCCGCGAGGCGATGCGCGAGGTGCGCACCGCGCTGCTGGAGGCGGACGTCAACTACGAGGTCGTCCGCAGGTTCTGCGACGACGTGGTCGCCAAGGCCCTTGGCGCCGAGGTCATCAAGAGCCTGCATCCCGGGCAGGTGATGGTGAAGATCGTCCACGACGAGCTGGCGTCGCTGATGGGCCCGGTGGACCCGCGGATCTACTACGTCAGCCCGCCGCCGACGATCATCATGATGGCCGGGCTGCAGGGCTCCGGCAAGACCACCACGTGCGGCAAACTGGCTCGCAAGATCGTCGCCCAGGGCAAGCGCCCGGTGCTGGTGGCCTGCGACCTGCAGCGCCCCGCCGCCGTCGAGCAGCTCGCCATCGTCGCCGAGCAGGCCGGCGTGCCCAGCTTCCGCCTCGCCGGCGAGACCAGCCCCGTCAAGGTCGCGCGCAGGAGCGTCGACTGGGCGGCCGCCAACGACCGCGACGTGGTGGTGATCGACACGGCCGGGCGGCTGCACATCGACGAGGAGATGATGCAGCAGGCGGAGGACATCGCCCGCGCGGTCAGCCCGCACCAGATATACCTCGTCTGCGACGCGATGACGGGGCAGGACGCCGTCAACAGCGCCAAGGCGTTCAACGACCGCCTGGAGCTGGACGGCGTGATCCTGACGAAGTTCGACTCCGACGCCCGCGGCGGGGCGGCGCTGTCGGTCAAGGCCGTCACCGGCAAGCCCATCAAGTTCATCGGCGTCGGCGAGAAGCTCGACGCGCTGGAGGAGTTCCGCCCGGAGCGGATGGCCGGGCGGATCCTGGGCATGGGCGACATCGTCACGCTGGTGGAGAAGGCCCAGTCGCAGTACGACGCCGAGCAGGCCGCCAGGCTCCAGGAGAAGATGGCCAAGGGGCGCTTCAACCTGATGGACTTCCTTGGCCAGATGCGCCAGATGCAGAAGATGGGCCCGCTCAAGGAGCTGCTCAAGCTCATCCCGGGCGTGGGGCAGGACGCCTCGGCCATGCAGGTGGCGCCGGAGGAGTTGGCCCGCATGGAGGCGATCATCCTGTCGATGACGCCGCGGGAGCGGGAGAACCCCGATCTGATCGAGGCCTCGCGGCGGCGGCGGATCGCCCGCGGCAGCGGCACCGAGCCGCAGGACGTCTCGGGGCTGCTCAAGAGCTTCCAGATGGCCTCGGGGATGATGAAGCAGATGGCGGGCATGGGGATGCGCGACCGGATGCGCTTCGCCCAGCAGATGGGGCAGGTGAGCATGATGGGGGGCATGCCCAAGTTCAAGATCAAACAGCGCTCCAAGCGCCTGACCAAGAAGGAACGCGAGAAGCTCAAGAAGATGAAGAAGAGGAGGAGGTAGGGGGGGAAGAACGAGTGTGGGTGTTGCATGTGACCGCGTCCCGCGGACGCGGAGAGCCCCCAAGACGCAGCTTGGGGGCGTTCTGGGGAGCGGACCATGGGCGCGTGGAACGGGTGGTATCACGTCGATGGACACACGTATGGAACGTGGCTGCCCGGGGACCCGCGCGGATGGCGCGAGAAGGGGCACCGCAAGCATGTTCCGGGTGACTATAGGAAGCCCCCTCCAAGGGGCTTCGGCGACGAAGTGCTCAAACGGAGCCGGGACTCCCTCAGACATCCGCCTGTTCGTTTTACGCCACCGCAGAGAGAGACCGCAGGCAAATCGCTGGTTGAGATGCTCATCTCGCAGCAGGTCGAGGTGATCGCCGCGTCGGTGGACGCCGTGCATTACCACATCCTCGCCAGGTTCCCCGACACGCAAGTCCGCCCCCGCGTGGGGCGAGCCAAGAAACACGCCTGGTTCAGCCTCCGGGAACAGGAAGAAATCCGCAGGGTCTGGGAGCGCCTGTGCAACGTCACCCCCGTCGCGGACCGCGCCCACCAGGTTCGCGTGTACAACTACATTCTCGAACACGCCGAAAAGGGCGCGTGGACCTGGAGCTACAAACAGGGCTTGCACTGGACCCAGGACCAGCACGTGCCGGACAGCGCCCCGAAGTAAGGCCCCCTTGTGGCAATGTCCTTTTCCCCCAAACGCCCCCAGGCTGCGCCCTGGGGGTCTTCGCGCGCCGCGTGGCGCGACCGCGGGATGGCATCCGACACCCTCGCCTGGCCGCCGCTCCCCGCGGGGGCGCGAGGCTTGCTTCCGGGCGGGCGGGACGTATGATTTGCCGCTTCGCATGGCGCGGCCGCGCGCGGCGCGCGGCGCAGCCTGGAGACAAACGCATGACCGACCGGTATCCCCCCATCACCAGGTTGCCGCATCTCCTGCACGGCGGCGACTACTACCCCGAGCAGTGGACCGCCGACGTGTGGGACGAGGACATGCGGCTGATGAAGCTGGCCGGCTGCAACGCCATGAGCATCGGCATCTTCTCGTGGGTCCACCTGGAGCCGCAAGAGGGGCGCTACAGCTTCGACTGGCTCGACCGGATCATGGACCTGCTGTCGGCCAACGGGATGTACGCGGTGCTGGGCACGCCGTCGGCGGCGCATCCGGCGTGGCTGTCGGCCAGGTATCCGGAGGTGCTTCGCACGGGCGAGGACCGGCGGCGCCGCCGGCACGGCGCGCGGGTGAACTTCTGCCCCACCTCGCCGGTGTACCGCCGCAAGGTGGCGGAGATCAACGAACGTCTGGCCGAGCGGTACAGGGACCACCCGGCCCTGCTGCTGTGGCACGTGAGCAACGAGTACTCGGGCGAGTGCCACTGCGAGCTCTGCCAGGAGGCGTTCCGCGACTGGCTGCGGGCGCGCTACGGGACGCTGGAGGCGTTGAACGCGGCGCACTGGAACGCCTTCTGGGGCCACACCTACACCGACTGGTCGCAGCTCGAGTCGCCCGCGTCCACCTGGGGCGTCGGCGGCGACGCCACCAACGAGGGCCTGCGGCTGGACTGGCGACGCTTCGTCACCGACCGGGTGGTGGACTTCATGCTCAACGAAATGGCCCCGCTGCGGCGGCACACGCCCGGCGTGCCCGTCACCGCCAACTTCATGACGATGAGCCTGTATCCGGGGCTGAACTTCTGGAAGCTCGCGCCGCACCTGGACGTGGTGAGCTGGGACTGCTACCCCAGCTACCACGACCGCCGCGACGATTGGGACTGGAAGCACGCCGCGGAGATGTCCTTCGCGCACGACATTCACCGCGCGATGAAAGCGGGCCGGCCGTGGCTGCTCATGGAGTCCACCCCCTCCAGCGCCAACTGGATGCGCGTGATGAAGCTCAAGCGTCCCGGCGTGCACCGGCTGGGCAGCCTGCAGGCGGTGGCGCATGGCTCCGACAGCGTGCAGTACTTCCAGTGGCGCAAGGGGCGCGGCGGGCACGAGAAGTTCCACGGCGCCGTGGTGGACCACTGCGGGCACGCGGAGACTCGCGTCTTCCGCGACGTGGCCGAGATGGGCCAGGTGCTGCGCAAGCTCGACGGCGTGATCGGCACGACGGTCCGGCCGGAGGTGGCTCTGGTCTACGATTGGGAGAACCGCTGGGCGATCGACCTGGCCGGCGGGCCGCGGCGCGAGGGGCGCCACTACGCGGAGACGTGCTTCGCGCACTACCGCCCGTTCTGGTCGCGCGGCGTGCCGGTCGACGTGATCGACATGGACTGCGACCTGGCGCCCTACAAGCTGCTGGTCGCGCCGATGCTGCACATGGTCCGCGCGGGCGCCGCCGAGCGGATCGAGCAGTTCGTCGCTGGCGGCGGGACGTTCGTCACGACGTACTGGAGCGGCGTCGTCAACGAGTCGGGTCTGTGCCACCTGGGCGGCTGGCCGGGCCCCGAGCCGCTGCGCCGCACGCTGGGAATCTGGGCCGAAGAGCTCGACGTGCTCTACGACGACGAGAGCAATCGGATCGTCGCCGTCGCGGGCAACGACCTGCACCTGACGGGCGAGTACGAGGCGAGGGTCTTCTGCGACCTGATCCACGCCGAGGGGGCCGAGGTGCTGGCGACGTACGCCCGCGAGTTTTACGCCGGCCGGCCAGCCCTCACCGTCAACCGCCACGGCAGCGGGCGGGCGTACTACGTGGCCAGCCGCAACGACGAGCGCTTCCAGGACGACTTCTTCGGCGCGCTGATCGGCCGGCTCGGCCTGCGGCGGGCGCTGGCGGCCGACCTGCCGCCGGGCGTGACGGCTCAGGTCCGCGGCGACGGGCGCCGGGAGTATGTCTTCGTGCTCAACTTCACGCGCAACGCCTGCCAGATCGACATTGGCGGCGAGAAGCTCACCGATGTGCTGACCGGCCAGCCTGTGCCGGCCAAGCTGGCGCTGGCGCCGCACGACTCAAGGGTGCTCCTGCGCGAGTGATCGTCGCCCGCGGCCGGCGGGGCGTTCGCCGCCGCTGTCCTCGCCGCGACCCGCGCGCGGCGGGGCGGTTTAACAAAGCGCACGATGACACATGGGGGGCGAAGGAGCCGCGCGATGTCCCGGCGTCTCTGCTGTCTGCTACTTGTCCTGGCCGTCGCCGCGACTGCCTCGGCGCAGAAACGCGAACGCATGAAGACGGAGCGACAGCCCGCCCCGCCGCACATCGAGAAGGCCATGGCGGAGCTGTGGCGGCGGGGGGTCTGCCTGCTGTCGAGCGTGCTGAAGCCGGCCGCGAGGGAGTCGGTCGTCCCCAGCGGCATCGGCCAGACGCCCGTGCTGCATCCGCGCGTCATCGGGCGGACCGGCGCGGTGCTCTGCTACGCCGTTGACGCCCAGGGCATCTGGGCGGCCGACGACCAGTGCCTCTGGCGCATCGACGCCGCCGGCGGCAAGGTCGCCGGGCG
>Ga0172364_10002137_pt1 | contig 15567 bp, 17 predicted proteins | sample LakKivSesite10cm_FD_114545 | JGI IMG/M metagenome (GOLD analysis project Ga0172364, IMG submission 114545) | Sediment microbial communities from Lake Kivu, Rwanda - Sediment site 10cm | ecosystem: Environmental > Aquatic > Freshwater > Lake > Sediment | place: Rwanda: Western Province, Lake... | reverse complement strand
CATACTTAAGTTTAATCAGATTCTTAAGGAAGTCAATATTTTTAAAAACCAACATCTCAACCCAACCAATTAGCCCTGATTATTCACACTATTTCTGGCTAAATTCACTTAAATACACTTCTGGAACAGATGCACAGTATTCTTTGAGAACAAAATTTTTTGCCACTTTGTTTTATTTTCCGGTCATTGCGACCCGCCTGAGGCGGGCTGAGGCGGGCAAAGCAATCTCAGCTGTTTAAGAAAAGGATGTGATTACCACGCCCTTGCCTTTGGTATGGAGCGCAATGGCTATTTAGTATGAATAATCGGGGTTAACCATCCATAGGCTTATCCAGTTGCTGGACGGTTTTGTTGATTATTGTGCGTAGTATGACAAGATAGTTATAATTCCGGCCAGTGCCGCAGTTTCGCTACGCAGGCGGTTATTGCTAAAGGAAATGAATCTCACCTGATTTTTACGAAAGTTTTCAGATTCTTCTGGTGAAAAACCTCCTTCAGGGCCGATGAGCAAAAGAATATTGTGAACCCCGGGAGTGATTTTGTCTTTTCCTTCTTTATCGCCTGAAGCTACAAAATCATAATTTACAAATTCCTTAATAATATCATCAACAAAGATAATCTCAGGTAGATAATATTGCTGTGATTGCAACATTGCAGATAAGGCAATTTTTTTAAAATGTTCAATGCGCGGCTGATTTAAGTTTCTGATGATGGCATATTGAGAAATAAAGAAAATAAATTTACGAATGCCCAGTTCGGTTCCTTTTTCTATAATAAAATCAGTTCTGCCAGTCTTTAATAGAACTAAGCCAAGGTCGAGATTAATTAATTTTTCCTGCGTAATTTTTTTTGTTTCAATAACCTTAATGACCATTGCATTATTTAAGGTCTGTTCAATCTCTGTTTTATACTGATTTCCCATTCCATCCGTAAAATATATCGTTTCTCCGGATTTCTTACGCATAACGTTTTTGATATGATGAAATTCAGGACCGGTAAGAATAATCTGGGAATTTTGTATATATTCCTCTTTTATAAAAAATAAATTGTGCGGTTCTTTTCCCATTATTTTATATTAACCGGTGCGCTTCTTTACAACGGGCTCACCCTCATATTTTTTCAGTTCTTCAATAATCCGACCGAGGTTGCGGTCTGAGCCTGATAGGGGTTTCAAATCAATCTCCACGTACAGGTCGCCGTTACCACCGTTTATACGAGGCATGCCTTTTCCTCTTATTTTAATGATTTCAGGGGCACTGCAACCTTTTGGAATTTTCACAACTTCGTGCGAGTAATTCAATCCAGGTATTTCGACGCTACCGCCATTAATCAAGGTTGAATAAGGCGCTAAGATTCTTAGGTAAAGGTCATCTCCACGCCTTTCAAAATATTCGTGGGGTTTTTCTTCAAATTCTACAATTATATCACCCCGACTACCGGGCCCACAATGTCCTTCGCCTCTTAATATAATATATTGCCCACTACTTATCCCGCAAGGAATCTTTATCTCCACGGTACGGGAAACCTTTATTCTACCTGTACCACCACATTTTACACAGGGCGTTTTTATTATTTCACCACTTCCCTGACATTTGGGACAGGTTGAGACGCTGGTAAAAGTTCCAAAAAAACTCCTTGTCTGGGTTCTTACCTGACCTTTGCCACCACACTGGGGACAGGTAGTAAAATCATGACCCCCTTTTCCTGAACAGGCATTGCAATATTCATAACGATTTACTGGAAATTTCTTTTTTGCTGAATTGACGATTTCTTCAAGTGAAACCTTCAAAACTACATGTATATCACCACCCCTTTTACGGGTAGCACGAGGTTTTGGTGTGCCAAAGAAATCTTCAAATATTGATCCACCAAAAAGATTACCAAGAATGTCCTGCAAATCATCAAAATGTGTAAAATCATCCCATGAGAATCCACCACCGCGGAATGTCTGTGATACGCCATCATGGCCGTAGTTATCATATAATTGCCTCTTCTGTGAATCCATCAGAACTTCGTATGCCTCAGATATTTCTTTAAACCGTTCTTCAGCTTCTTTTTTGTTATTCGGGTTCATGTCTGGGTGCCATTTTTTTGCAAGTTCCCGGTATGCTTTTTTTATCTCATCGGGGGAGGCTCTTCTGGAGACGCCCAGAATTTCATAATAGTCTTTCTTCATAACACAGTTTACAAAATTAACAAACAGAGATTATACAGATAAACACAGACACACTACCTGGAACGATGTGTATAATAATAGGGGTGATATGAATTTGGTTTATCGAATCTGTTTAGTTCCATAACTTCTTAGCTTCAGGTCTTCTTATCGTCGGTACTTTGTTTTCAGGTCTCCCTGTCTCTTAGTTTCCTGGTCTCTGTGTCTCTATTTACTTCCTTCGTCGTCTACCACGCGATAATCAGCGCCGCCAGGTTGTTGGCTCTCTTCAGGTTTTGGACCCTGAGGAGGGGGTTCAGATGGGCCTGATCCTTGCGCACGACTTGCTGCCTCACGATAAACAGCCTCAGAGAGTTTATAGACCGCTTGCTGCAAATCATCTATTGCCTGGTTAATGCCATTGATATCTGAACCATCCTTCTTTTGTTTCAATGTTTCAAGTTTCTTGCTGATTTCACTCCGTTCTTCTAAGGATATTTTTTCGCCATATTCCCTAAGAGTTTTTTCTACACTGTAGATTGCACTATCTGCACGGTTTCTAACCTCAATCAATTCTTTCTGTCGTCGGTCCTCGGCAGCGTGTTCCTCAGCATCTGTCATCATTTTATCAATCTCTTCTTTTGATAGGCCACTGGATGCAGTAATTCTTATCTTTTGTTCTTTACCAGTTCCCAAATCTTTTGCTGAAACATGTAGAATACCATCCGCATCGATATCAAAAGCCACTTCAATCTGAGGAATACCCCTTGGTGCTGGTGGAATTCCATAAAGGTCAAATTTTCCTAAAGTTCGGTTCTGATATGCCATAGGTCTTTCACCCTGTAATACATGGACCGTAACCGCAGTTTGATTATCCTCAGCAGTCGTAAAAATTTGCGATTTTTTCGTGGGGATAGTTGTATTACGTGGAATAATCGAAGTCATTACCTGCCCCAGGGTTTCAATACCAAGGGTTAATGGTGTGACATCCAGTAATAGAATATCTTTTTTCTCGCCACTCAGGACTGCTCCTTGAATTGCCGCTCCAACCGCCACAACCTCATCAGGATTTATACCCTTGTGTGGTTCTTTTCCAAAGAAATCACGCACAATCTGCTGAATGCGTGGCATCCTTGTCTGACCACCCACGAGAACTATTTCATTTATATCATGCGTGGACAATTTTGCATCAAGGAGGGCCTGTTTTATGGGTGGTATTGAACGCTGAATTAAATCTTCTACCAGTGATTCTAATTTTGCCCGCGTCAATTTCATCTCCAGATGCAGAGGAGTACGGTCTTTATCTGAGGCAATAAATGGAAGGCTTATGGTTGTTTCCATTACTGTGGAAAGTTCACACTTTGCCTTTTCTGCTGCCTCTTTTAAACGCTGTAACGCAGTGATATCTTTCCTTAAATCAATACCGTGTTCCTTCATAAATTCATCGGCTATATAATGCATGATCCGTTCATCAAGGTCATCACCACCAAGATGGGTGTCGCCGTTTGTTGAACGGACTTCAAATACACCTTCTCCAATTTCAAGTATAGATATATCAAATGTGCCACCCCCGAAATCATATACTGCAATCTTTTCGTTTTTCTTTTTATCCAGACCATATGCTAAAGAAGAGGCAGTGGGTTCGTTGATAATTCTCAGGACTTCAAGTCCAGCAATCCTACCCGCATCTTTTGTTGCCTGTCGTTGAGAGTCATTAAAATAGGCAGGAACAGTGATTACTGCTTTGGTAACTTTTTCACCGAGATAGGATTCTGCCGCCTGTCTCAAGTATTGAAGAATCATTGCGGAAATCTCAGGAGGTGAATATGTCGTACCCATTACTTCAACCCAGGCATCTCCATTTGTATGTTCCACTACTTTGAAAGGAACACGGGCAATTTCCTGAGGAACCTCACTGTATCGCCTTCCCATAAAACGTTTTATTGAATATACTGTATTTTCCGGATTTGTGATTGCCTGCCTTTTTGCGAGTGGTCCCACAGGTCTTTCCCCGGTTTTGGTGAAGGCAACGACTGAAGGGGTTGTTCTACCGCCTTCGGGATTTGGTATTACAACCGGCTGACCACCTTCTAAGACCGCAACACAGGAATTTGTTGTACCTAAATCAATCCCGATTATCTTGGACATTTTCTTGACCTCCTTTTTCTTCAGGTTTGGAAACCAGCACCTTAGCTGGTTTAATTACCCGATCTCCAACTTTATATCCCTTACTAATTTCCTCAATTATTATATTCTCTGGATGGTCGTTGGTTGCAATGACGCCGACTGCGTCATGCAAGATTGGATCAAATTGTTCGCCCAATCCAGAGTATTCAATTAAACCCATTGATTTCAATATGTCCCTTAACTGTCTTTCAATTATTTCTACACCTTTATAGAAACTCTCAAAATTCGGATTCAGTTCAGCACCTGCAAGCGCACGGTCAAAATTATCCAGCACCGGAAGGAGTTTTGAGATAAAATCAATTTTGGCATATTTTTTAAACTCCGCAAATTCGCTCGCCATCCGCTTACGATAATTATCCCACTCCGCAAGTGCCCTTAGATAATTATCCTTAAACTCTTTATTTTCTACTTCTTTTTTTTGAAGTTCTTCCTTCATTAGTGAAACTGGACCTTTTCTTACCATTATATTTCCCCCATTCAAAAATTTAGACAGACTCCAATGCCAGAGGTTTAGCACCAGACTGTTTATTTACCGACGAGTAATCGTTCGGCAAGAATTTCAGGAAGCCCTGCGTTTATAATCTTCTGACTTGCCAGTGGAATATTATATTCTATTCTAATAAAATCAATTGAGTTTTTATTGCCGTCATAGATAACATAACTTGCCCGCGGGTCAAGGTCTCGTGGTTGGCCCACACTTCCGATATTAATTATATATTTCCGTTTTTTGATAATCGGGAATGGATTTTCGCGTAAAAAATCAGTATAGCCATTGGCATCCTGAAATACGGCACTCGGAATATGGGAGTGGCCAATATAACAAATCTGTTCGTCAAAGTAATTGAATTCCTTCTCAAATTCGCCTAATGTAAATAGATAATGCCATTCTTCAGGGTGATCAGGAGTGGAATGAACTAAAAGTAAATCTGCGACTTTTTGGGTGAGTGGTAGTCCCTGGAGTTTTTTTATATTTTCCGGTTTTATATGTTCCTTTGTCCATTTGACCGCAGTGGCGGCAACCTTATTGAAGTTTGATACATCGGTTTTATCAATAGTTGCCCAATCATGATTGCCCGCAATTATTGCGTCAGATTCTTTAATACATAATTCTATACACTCATTCGGGTTCGCGCCATATCCAACCAGGTCCCCCAGACAGAATATATTTTTTATCCGTCTTTTTTTGATATCTTTTAGAACTGCCTGAAGGGCTTCTAAGTTTGAATGGATATCACTAATTATTGCTGCCTTCATTTTTCCTCATTGTTTTTTTTACTTGTTTTGCTACTGCATCAAGTATGCCATTTACAAATTTTTGTGATTCTTCACTGCCAAATTTTTTTGCCATTTCAACTGCTTCATTAATCGTTACCTCATAAGGAATATCATTAAAAAATAATAATTCACAAACCCCGAGTCTTAAAATTAATTTATCAATGGTTGAAATGCGGTCATATTGCCAGTTCTGCACCACGCCTTTTACCTGTTCATCAATTGTTCCCATATTATCAATAGTGAGCATGACCAATTTCTTTGAGAATGCTTTCATCGAAAAATGGTATTTTTTTTTATCAAGAATTTCATTCAGTATAGCCGGAATTTCGCTTCTACCACTTTCATAACAGTATAGTATTTTCAATGCCAGTTCCCGCGCCAGTCTACGGCTCATGTCTGGTTAGATGGTAATTGGTTAAATGATTAAATTGCCGGAAGTTATTCAGCCGATTTTCATTTGTCCATTTAACCATTTTTATCATTACTTGTTTCCTGATTTTAGCTGTGAATATAAATCAATGAGCTCCAGCCCAGTCATTGCAGCATCCCAGCCTTTATTGCCCATTTTTGTTCCTGCCCTTTCTATTGCCTGCTCAGTGGTATCCGAAGTGATTATACCATATACTACTGGTGGCCCTTGTTCAAGATTTAAAAGGGCAATGCCCTTTGTGACCTCACTGGCAATGTAATCAAAGTGGGGAGTATCACCCCTGATTACCGCACCTAAGCATATTATGCAATCCAATTTTGCAATTTTTAATCTACGTGCTAATCCCGGGATTTCAAAACTTCCTGGAACCCAGTAGATTTTTATATCGTTCTCGTTTACGCCGTGCCTTATTAAACAATCAATTGCACCGTCAACCAATTTGCGGGAAATAAATTCATTGAAACGAGAAACGACGATTGCAATTTTCTTATCCTTACCAATGAGTGCGCCCTTGATTTCTTTCATGATCGTGCCTCCTCTAAAAGTTAGAGCCTTTGATAATAGACTCAGGTATTAAATGACCTAATTTTTTTCTCTTGGTTTTAAGATAATTAATATTGCATCTATTCGGTGCAAAAATGGGAATTTGTTCAACCACTTTTAGACCATAACCTTCAAGACCAATAATCTTTTTGGGATTGTTGGTTAAAAGTCTCACTGTAGAAAGACCCAAATCCGCAAGAATCTGTGCACCGATTCCATAATCCCTTAGGTCAGGTGCAAAACCAAGTTTAAGATTTGCCTCAACTGTATCAAAGCCATGGTCTTGTAACTGGTATGCCTTAAGTTTATTGACTAGACCAATTCCTCGGCCTTCCTGACGCATATAAAGAAAAACACCGAGGTGGTTTTTGGCGATCATAGCAAGTGCTCGTTCAAGCTGTTCGCCACAATCACACCTCAATGAATTAAATACATCCCCGGTCAAGCACTGGGAATGGACCCGTACAAGCACATTCTTTTTACCGGCAACATCACCCAAGACAAGAGCGATATGATGTTCGCGGGTAATTCTGTCTTCATATAGAACAAGCCTGAAATTGCCGTATTTTGTTGGTAGGTTGGTTTCTAAAATTTTCTCCACAAGTTTTTCCCTGCGACGGCGGTATTCAATCAAGTCCTTAATGGTGATAATTGTAAGATTAAATTTGCTTGCAATTTTTTTTAGTTTTGGAAGTTTTGCCATTCTACCATCATTGTCCATAATCTCACATAATACACCTCCAGGATAAAGTCCGGCGAGGCGTGCCAGGTCAACACTCGTCTCAGTGTGTCCGGCTCGGCGTAAAACCCCACCATCCATAGCCTTGAGCGGAAAGATATGTCCGGGACGGGCGAGGTCTTCAGGTCGGGTATTCTTGTTAACCAACGCCTTTATGGTTTGGGCACGGTCAAATGCTGAGATACCGGTGGTCGTTCCCTTTTTAACATCCACACTTATGGCAAAAGGGGTTTGAAATTTTGCTGTGTTATTACTGACCATAATCGGAATATTTAGTTGTTCCAGGCGTTCTGCAGGAAGGGCAACACAGATGAGCCCTCGACCATGCTGTGCCATAAAATTGACCAATTGGGGTGTGGTTTTTTCAGCAGCGGTAATGAAATCGCCCTCATTTTCACGATTTTCATCGTCAACAACAATGATTGGTTTGCCTTTTTTAATCTCTTTTATTGCTTTGTCAATGGTATTGAACATACATAATATTTTATTGAAAATTCATAAAAAGTCAACTATATTTTTAACTAAGTCGGCGCCACTCTATTTGGCAATATACTGACTTTGCCGAAAATACTAATGCGAGGTAAATCTTACGTGACATTGTTAATGGTTATTGGGCATAGATGCTGGTTTGGTAAAAAGGCATGGTCAGAGGTAAATAGAAACGCCTATAACCATTGAAAATAGACCATACAAGCAGCCACGCCTTAAGACCATTAGCATTTTCCCAGGATTTACATTTAACTCTTTGGCTTTCTTTTGTAAAGAAAAATCGGGGTCCATGTTTATTGGTAAATTGAGTATATACTATTTAATATCTGGTATATTATCAATCTGTTTTAAGACTGTTAAATGACAGATTGATTTAAGCGTATCAAAGATGCCAATTCCCCTGAGGGCAACTGCTTCAAAATAAGTATGACCACTCCGGTTGAGATATAATTGAAGGTCACCAATAGGTAGAATATTGGGTAAGTCCCGTTTGTTATACTGAATGACCATAGGAATATCCTTTAAACTCAGTGCATAAGATTGAAGATTATCATTTAGATTGTTATAGCTTTCAATATTCTCTTCGCGCCGTTCTTCCTGGGAATCAACGACAAATACCAGACCATCAACGCCCCTTAGCACGAGTTTTCTTGAAACGTTATAATATACCTGTCCCGGAACTGTAAATAGATGAAATCTGAGTTTCCAACCTTTAACACTACCTAAGTCCACCGGCAGAAAATCAAAAAAGAGTGTCTGGTCAAGTTCTGTGGCAAGGCTCATCATTTTTCCTTTTCTTTCCGATGGAAAAGCTGCGAATATGGAACGAAGGTTCGTTGTCTTTCCGCAAAGGCCGGTGCCATAATATACAATCTTCAGATTTAATTCTTTTAAATTAAAATTTAAGTTTGCCATAATCCCAGTTCAATAATATTCATTTTGTTGTCTATTGTATATAAATCTACGCCATCAGTCAATAGGGGAGGTGGGTTGCCCTCGCCAAAAGGCAATAATGGCTCAAACAATCTTATTTTTGTTTTATCGAGCACAGTCTCAGGTTTTCTTTGATGTTTATTCTTTTCCATAGGTTCGGTAATATAACTCGTAGCGGATTCAATAAATTTATCAAGGTTATTCTCAACCATAGAAAAACCCGCTGCCCTTTTGTGCCCGCCAAAATCTAAAAATAGATTTTTTAATTTATTTAGAAAGTCATAAAGATGTATATCATACGACCGTAATTCTCCAAAACATTTTTTTTCTTTTATCATTATTGTTATTGCAGTTTTATGGAAATAATCCCTGAGTTTTGATGTGATCGCACCGAGGTTGTTGATTTTTGCTGACATCACAGATGCAATAACATCTGCGGGAATTACTGATATTACCATACTTGGATAGATTTTGGCAACATTCAAAGCCAGTTGAAAAAGTGAGTCAATATTCGTTTTTCTTTCATTTTCTATGGATTTTAACCTTTCAATTATTTTAGCAAATTTTTCGCTAGATTTTACAAGAAAAAAATCAAGGCCAAGCTCAGGGTTATCAAGCGAAGCACACTGGAGGACCGGCACTATTTCGCTGAATATGAAGGGAAAATCAATATTACCCTCAATCAAAAAATATTTTGCCCAGGGTATCTCAATTTTATTAAATACTTTAAGTCCTGCATAACACAAAGCGCGGTTTTCATTAATTGACATAACCCTATCGGCAATTGTGCCAATCATTGTGAGCGCGAGAAATTCACTTTTTAGTTTATAGAATTCTCTGTTCTCCAGACCCAGTGCCATTTTGTAAATTGACTGGCATAACTTCAAAGTAACACCTACACCGGCTAGTTCTCTGAAAGGATAGCGTGAATCAGCCCTTTTGGGGTCTAAAGCAGGCACTGGAAATTCGGTCAAGCTTGTTTCGTGGTGGTCACAGATAATTAATTTTAAGTCCATATCCCGGGCAATGATGAAATTTTCCGAATTGCTTATTCCAAAATCAACAGTTATCAGAATTTTGACACCACGCGCTTTATATTCTCTGAGAACCTCGGGATTCAATACATAGCCATCCTTTTCCCGGTTGATAGGGTAGAGATATATCTGGGGTTTTTCCTTTCGCCTTATATCTAATAATGTTTGATATAAAATTGTTGCTGCTGTATAACCATCAGGGTCATCGTGAGTATAAATCAATATATCATCGCCATTTTTTATTCCATTGATGATTTCAGTGGTTGCCCTTTCAATGTCGGGTAGGGTATCGGGGTTATAGAGTTGATCCAGGTCTGGATATAAGAACCTCTTTGCCTCATCATAAGATGAAAATCTTTGACTTATAATACAGGCAAGTTCGTAAGCTATATTGAATTCTCTGGCATAGTGCTGGCTTAAAATTTCATCCATTAATTTTCTCTTCTAAAATCTCGGATTCGTTGTTATGGTTATATTTTTTATTGATAAAATTGACGATTTCATCCGACTGTTTAGGCAATAAAAGGAATACTCCACGGAAGTTATTTAAAAAAGTTTTATGTTTAAATGGGCTTAATAAAACCCCATTTTTTCCAAAATAGGCTTTTTTAAATTCGGTCAATCTCCTTCTTTTTATTGTGAAGATGGTTTTTATTATTACGTCATCATTAGTGATTTCATAAGTTGTTGGTAAATAATAAGAATAGAGTGAAACGAACAAAAATATCGCACCGAGTAATGCCCAAAGAAAGCCATAAATTACTCCAATTAAAACGAGAAAGACAATCATAAAAATTAAACTCACGACAGTCTTAGTAATATTTTCATTTGCTGGATGAACTCGCCAGATCATAGCCATTAACTCCTAAATCCGAAACAGTCCACCGCCATGTTTAGCGGATTAAATTCAAAATTCCAAATGCTTGGAATTTAATAAATTAGAATTTGTTTCGAATTTCGTATTTAGCAATCAGGATTTCCCAAATCTGGGCCCGGTAGGACTTGAACCCACGACCCGCTGATTATGAGTCAGCTGCTCTAACCACCTGAGCTACGGGCCCCTTTTTCCGAAATTACTTAGACGTTTTAGTATATTCAATATTGTTAGTTTGTCAACAGAGTAACCGTGTTTTGTGGATTCGAATTTGTTTAGAAATTAGAGTTTCGGTTTTCGGATTTATTATAAATAATGTGGCTCTATTAGATAATCCTGCTGCATCTTTTACCCCGTAGGAGGGAGTACGGGTATTTTCATATAGATGCAGCGGTTCTAACAGAGCCATAATATTATATCCAAAAATTTAAAAAAGTCAAACATTGACAAAACTAAACTTTTGATTATAATATAATGTCTAAAGGGCGAATAGCTCAGCTGGTGAGAGCGTCTGCCTTACAAGCAGAAGGTCACCCGTTCAAATCGGGTTTCGCCCAGATAAAAAAATAGTGTTAATATAGTTATCTTCCACGCTAATCAGCGGTTTGGGAAGCAAATAGAAAGGAGGTATGATTATGAATATTAAGCCACTCCATGACCATATCCTTGTGGAAAGGATTGAAGAAGAAGTCAAAAAGGGTGGAATAATTATCCCTGATACGGCGAAGGAAAAGCCTCAGCAGGGCAAGGTGATCGAGGTTGGTGATGGCCGCAGGGATGAAAAAGGGAATCGTATTTTAATGGATGTGAAAAAGGGTGATATTATTCTGTTTGGCAAATATGCGGGTTCTGAAGTGAAGATCGAAGACAAAGAATATTTGATTATTCGTGAGGAAGATGTCCTCGGAATTATCCAGAAATAGAAAAAGGAGTATAATATGGCAGGAAAAATTCTAAAATTTGATGAAGAGGCAAGGAGGTCAATATTAAAGGGCGTTCAAATTTTAGCCAATGCTGTTAAAGTAACATTGGGTCCAAAAGGGCGCAATGTGATATTAGAAAAAAAGTTTGGTGCACCGACAATAACCAAAGACGGCGTGACCGTTGCCAAAGAGATAGACCTTGAAGATAAATTTGAGAATGTTGGCGCCCAGATGGTAAAAGAAGTTGCCTCAAAGACCTCAGATGTTGCTGGTGATGGTACAACCACGGCAACGATTTTAGCTGAAGCAATTTATCGGGAAGGATTAAAGACGGTAACTGCCGGGGCAAATGCGATGGAGATTAAAAAGGGTATTGATAAGGCCGTGGATGTTGTGGTCGAAAGCCTTAAAAAACTTTCCACCCCGGTCAAAGGAAAAACCGAGATATTCCAGGTCGCAACAAGTTCTGCCAATAACGACGAGACGATTGGTAATCGTATTGCCGATGCGATGGAAAAAGTTGGGAAGGATGGAGTGATAACGGTGGAGGAAGCAAAGGGCATGGAAACAACCCTTGATGTTGTTGAGGGTATGCAATTTGACCGCGGTTATTTATCACCATATTTTATCACCAATCCGGACCGTATGGAATGTGTTTTAGAAGATACTTATATACTGCTTTATGAAAAGAAAATAAGTGCAATGAAGGATCTTTTGCCAATACTTGAAAAGGTTGCCCAAAAGGGTAGACCAATTCTTATTGTTGCCGAGGAAGTTGAAGGCGAAGCGCTTGCAACCCTGGTCGTTAATAAGATCAGAGGAACTTTGCAGTGCAGTGCCGTAAAGGCACCGGGTTATGGTGATCGTCGAAGGGCAATGCTTGAGGATATTGGGGTTCTCACTGGGGGAAAACTTATATCTGAGGACATAGGTATAAAATTAGAGAATGTCCAGATGTCGGACCTTGGTCAAGCAAAAAGAATTACCATTGACAAAGAAAATACCACAATTGTTGAAGGTGCCGGTAAAAAGGCGGATATCCAGGCAAGGATTGCCCAGATAAAAAATGAAATTAGCGAAACAAAATCCGACTATGATAAAGAAAAATTACAAGAGCGTCTGGCAAAGCTTGCTGGTGGTGTCGCGGTTTTAAATGTCGGTGCCGCTACCGAAGTGGAAATGAAAGAAAAGAAGGCACGGGTTGAGGATGCGCTCCATGCCACCAGGGCCGCGGTTGAAGAAGGCATCGTCCCTGGCGGTGGTGTGGCGTATATTCGTTGTCTGGTTGATTTGGAAAAATTGAAATTGTCGGGTGACCAGCAGATCGGTGTGGAAATTGTTAAAAAAGCACTTGAAGATCCAGCCAGGCAGTTAGCAATAAATGCTGGTAAAGAAGGTTCGGTAGTCGTAGCCCAGATAAAGAAAGAAAAGACCAATGTTGGCTACAATGTTATGACCGAGAAGTTTGAGGATATGATTGAGGTTGGTATTCCTGATCCGACAAAGGTTACCCGGTCTGCACTTCAGAACGCAGCAAGTATTGCCTCACTTCTTGTTACGACTGAAGCAGTGGTTGTAGAAAAACCTGAAGAAGAAAAAACGCCACCTATGCCACCCGGCGGATACGGTGGAGAGTATTAATTAACACCCTCACCCTGTCCCTCCCCCTAGAAGGGGGAGGGAATAGGGAGGGGAGTAAAATATGCCTACATACGAATACGAATGCGATAAATGCAAATTTCATTTTGAAGTATTCCAGGGTATAAATGAGCCACAAGTCAAGAATTGCCCGAAGTGTGGCGGTAAGGCTCGGCGTTTGATTTCAGGCGGTGCAGGTTTGATATTTAAAGGCAGTGGCTTTTATATCACTGATTACAAGAAATCAAGTTCACCCAAGGACGAAAAAAAGCCGGGATTAAAAAAACCAGCAGAAAAGCCAGCAATTTCGCGTAAAAAAGATTAATTAATAATAATTATTCTGGGAATGTATAACATTGGAAAATTTCTTATTTTATTTGGTATAATTTTTATTATTGTTGGTCTTTTATTTTTATTCTTTCCAAAGTTTCCAATTTTTAAACTACCCGGAGATATCGTGATAAAAAAAGGGAATTTTTCCTTCTATTTTCCAGTTGTATCAAGCATTTTAATATCAATAATTTTATCGGTGATATTGAATTTAATTTTTCGTAAATGAAATTAAATTATTCTACCAATCCGTTTTAATCTTATTTCTTTCCAATTCCAGAACTGCAAAATATCTAAAATACTTGATGCCTCCTTGCCTGGGTTAAAAGAAAAATAGATAAACAAAGGTTTGCCTTTTAAATATTTTTTATGTAAGGGTCCCCAGAATCTTGAATCCATTGAATTATCCCTATTATCGCCCATTGCAAAGACACAGTCCTTGGGAACAATAACCGGTCCGAAATTATCCCGAACATATATCCCATAAAGATCAGCAAATCCTGCATTTTCCCAGTTCTTTTGATAATTTGGATTATCATTTTCAAAACCTGGTAAAATTCTGTAATCACGATGTATCTTATAAGGTTCGTTGATAGCCTTTCCATTTACATATAAAACTTTATTTACAATTCTGACCGTGTCATCCTCTATGGCAATGCATCTTTTTACAAAATCACGATTCTCAAAAGGATATTTAAAGACAATTATCTCGCCCCTTTCTGGCATTCTACCTGGAATGATCTGGAGGTGTGTGTAAGGAAACTTCACCCCATAAATAAAACGATTAACCAAAAGGGCATCGCCAATGAGCAAGGTATCTTCCATTGAACCGGTAGGAATAACATAAGCCTCAACAAAGATTGCCCGAAGAATCAAGACTACAATAATCACGAGGGTCCAAGAATAGATTTCTCTTTTTATCTTATCAAGCATAGGCAATTATATACACTTTGTCAGCAAAGTCAAGGAATTTAAACAAGCGTTAACATACATGGCTACCAGTTTAGAAAATACATTTTCACTCTCTCTAAAATATTGCGCAGTTACATCCCTGTGTTAATATGGTCATTTAATTTTTGCAACATTTTTCTACCACGAGGGTTTAAACCAATGAATGTAGCGTCCAGATTTATCTGGACGAGAATAATAAAAATTAAATCCCCCTATCCCCCTTTTACAAGGGGGGATTTTTAGTAGTGGCAGAGCTTGCTCTGCATTAAAACAATGCCGAGTAAACTCGACCACTACAATTTTTTATTGCTACTCAATACACAGATTGAAACGAATGACAACGCAGATGAGCACGGGTAAAAATTAGCGCAGGAGAATCGCTTTTTCAACTTTCCTGAAATCACCGGCCTCTAACCAAACAAAATAGACGCCAGCAGGTAGTCTGCGACCTCTATCGTCTGTAGCATCCCAGATGATTTGGTCTGATTGTCCTGTAGTCTGATAGTTCCATTGTCTGACCAGCCTGCCACTTATATCGTAGATTTTTAAAGATATTTCGGATTGCGGATTGCGAATTGCGGAATGATTTGGAGTTTGGGATTTGGAATTTTCTTGGGATTTGGGATTTGGAATTTGGAATTTAATGGTTGTAGCATTCCTGAATGGATTTGGATAGACCTGTAATTGCGGATTGCGGATTGCGAATTGCGAATTTTCGGTCTTTTCAATAGCGCCAGGGGAGTATTCATAAATCCTCGTCATATCATTACCAGAAATCACGATTTCGTTTAAACCATTACCGTCAATGTCATTGGTAACCCGCACACTTGACCCCGAATAATTTCCTGCCAGCATATCCCAGACATAAAATGAATCATTCGCCGCCTTGATAATATAGACCGTCTGACAACCCTCAAGCACAATCTCCGGAATACTATCGCCATCCACATCACCGGCATCTGAATAACCACCATAATAAGCATAATCCAGCGGCAGGATAAGAGTATCAATTATTTCATAAGTATTGTCACCGGTTGCCTCAAAAATAAAGCAATGTATCTGGCCACTG
>Ga0172364_10002133_pt1 | contig 15579 bp, 29 predicted proteins | sample LakKivSesite10cm_FD_114545 | JGI IMG/M metagenome (GOLD analysis project Ga0172364, IMG submission 114545) | Sediment microbial communities from Lake Kivu, Rwanda - Sediment site 10cm | ecosystem: Environmental > Aquatic > Freshwater > Lake > Sediment | place: Rwanda: Western Province, Lake... | reverse complement strand
GCCTGCTCTTCCGGGGTGGCTGCCTTTCTCAGTAGCAGTATAGGGTCAACCTCACCTTCAGGTACTCTCCTGTCGAACAGTATAGCCTGTGCTCTTTCCGCTGGCTGGATGTGGTAGAACTCGTAGAGCTTGTGGAGATTGTTCCTGGCAACGGCAGCGGCGCCATCAAACCTCTTTTTGTCCGACTCCAGGCGCCTCAGGTAGTCAACAATAGCCCCCTTCACCTGGCGATTTGGTCTTAAGTGCTGCCGGATGAAATTGCCTACCCGATAGACCCGATACGGCTCCAGCTCCTGCAAGCACACTCTGCCCGCATCACGGTGTTCCGGGTGGGGAGAGGTCAGCAGAAAGGCGACGGCTGCCTCGCCAAGGTCACGGATCTGGTTGTAATCCCTGAGGGTAAGAGCATAGAGGCACTTGCCAGCGAAGAATGGGTCTCTGCCAAGGGCACCAGAGAATACCGGAATGGTCTCTTCAAGCTTCCGGTGAGGACACCTCATCAGTGAGCGAAGCAGCTCCTTCTTGGCACTAAGTTCTGTGGTCATTTAATCCTCCTCTAAAAAATTAAGCGTCCTAGCGCATTAGCTTTCTTACTAAAGGTTCCTTTCGGAACACGGTGCAACCCACATTTAGTTTGTCAGCCAAATGCTTGGGACGCTTGACTCGCATTTAAGGGCGTTCAAGCGTACTAGCATTGCCTTTCGGAGACTCCATTATTTAATGTCCCGGAGCCAAAGGACGGCACAGAGTTCAACCTCTGAGTTTGTCTGCCAGTACTGGGAACGCCTTATTTCCAATTTAAGGGCGTACAAGCGGCGGAGCTTTTTGTTTCGATAATGGGCATCGAACCCATCACTTTCAGATTATTTGTCTGATGCTCTACCAACTGAGCTATATCGATTGTAAGCCCCTGACCTGGGTACGCCTTTTTTAACATTCTTAATAGTGTGCAAGCGAAGGAGCTTTTAAAGCCTTTCGGCTCGGCAGGATTCGAACCTGCGTCTCAACCTCCATAGTTGCGTTCATTCTACTGAACTGCGATTGTAAGCCCACCTCTAGGCACACTATTTTAATGCTATCCGAAAACAGGGGACGGGCTTACCAGGACATTCTGCCCCTGCCGGGAAACAACATATCCCTCTAGGTCTTGGTCAAGCTTCCGGTGGGCTGCCTCCAAGATTTCGTTGTCGGTAGCCTCATAGGGAAGCCCCAGTTCCTCGAAGGTAAACTCTCTTTCTGCTTCGCTGGTTACAACTTTCAGCGTCATACTCATATTAGCACCCCCATACCTTTCAGAAGTAAAAAAGAATTTTACCACTCATCAACAACCTTGTCAATCCTGCTGGCAGGCATTTTTTGCAGCGTCATTCCTCCGATAGGTCAATCAGCTTCTCTATCGTCTTCCGGTATCCAGTTTTGGAATCCTGGTCATTAGGGGTGACGCAGCCCACCCGCCTGCCTTGTGAGTAGACGCAAACTGTGGGCAGCACCTCAATGTTCTCGTGTTCGGCCAGAGTGTCGCACTCCTCACTGTCAACCGGCACCACCGCCATCTCCATCTCCCCGAAGTATCCCCTGTCATAGGCGTCGCCCAAGGCCTCAATGAAGCCTTCCGTCCCGGGAAACTCCTTGCCGACGAAGGTGACAGCAATCCTCTTCTTGTCCTTTATCTGCTCTTGATACTTACTGATGTCACAGCTCAGCTCTTCTTCTGACATCTCACTCCTCCTTTACCGGGTTCTACGCTATCGTCTTCTTGCCTCTTTTATCGCTTCTCCTTCTTACACTCACACTCTACCACCTTTTGGAAAAGCATATCATGCACGTTCTTGCGTGCCTCCTCAAAGGCGAAGCTGGCTTCGATGTCCTTCTTCTCCGAGATAAGCCTCAGACCCTTCTCCACGGGTGCGTTTATCTGCACCAGTTCCTCAGTTGTGAACTCCGGGGTCCAAAATGGCGTCATGTACCGTCTCTTAGCACCCTCCGCCCAAATACGTGCCAATTCAAAGCTATAGGGAAGCCGTTCCCGAAGATTGTCCATTGCGAACCACAGGTCCCGTTCAACTTCCAGCAACATCTCTCCAAGTTCGGTGCATCTTTTGCTAATACTCATCTTCTCCCTCCTCCAGTTCCAGCCTTTTTAACTCTGTAGCACTGGAGTATTTGTTCAGCTTCTCTCTCGTAGAAGCGATGCCCAGCTTCGGTGGGCTCTATCCGCGGCAATATTTCCGGCTCCTCCCTTGGCCTTGTCAGCCTTTCCCATATGTCCTTTTCGATAGCCAGAGCACCCTTGTCCAAGCCGAGTACCTGTGACGGATTTGTCTCGATTACTATATCTTTCGTCTCTAACCAGCAATGGTGCACTACCTCTCCCCGGATTGTCCGCACTTGCCCAAATTTCCTCTCCCATGGTATTCCCGCTTTATCCAAGACCTTCCCTAGCAATGTGGATGATTCCACACAACCAACGAAAATTACCGGGTCCCGTTTTATCTTCTCTTCAGCACACTCTATTAGTTCATGGACTTCTTTGATACTAGGCACCTGTCTCCATTTCCCCCGACTCAACCGCTACCCTCTGCTCCAAAAACCTGGGCAGGCTCTCCTCAACCTCAGGCCCCAGCGGCACCTCAGTTGCCTCGTAGCCCTTCTCTTTCAGGTAGTCGATGAACTGGGAACATAGCTCCTCGTTACCTTCACAGGTTTCGCAGTACTGTTGCTTTGTCTCCTGCTCTTCGACGCAACTGGAGATTTTGTCCCCCTCCCAGAGGGTAACGAAGACTTCTCTACCTTCTTTACTTAACCTAACCACCTTTTTCGCCTTGGTTATATCCATTTTGACCTCCTTACCACAGTGGCTTTGGCCACCATTTTTCACCATCTGCCCTGACATATACACCGTAGGTAACCCCATATAAGTGCTCAGTATCCTCCCACCTTTCCACGAAGCCGCCTTTAACCATCTTCAGTGCTATTCCCCAGGGATTCTCTCGAGCATTAGCTTTTTCTTTAAGAATAATTTCGGTCATGTCCTCCATGTAGGCGATTTTTTCGGCTGTTCCGCCCCTTTCCATAGTAGGCAACCCCGTCCCATAGAGACACTTATCGCACCAGCCTTCAAGGTAGATTACTTCGTCGTTGAGCTGCTTCCAATAGTTTATCCGCCTGGTGTTGGTGGTATCCGGGACTTCATTGACCAGCCGTTTTATTTCTTCATCAGTTACTATGGCAAAAGCCTCCTTACTTCCCCCTCAGGAGTAATCTCGCAAACAAGGGTTACCCTTCGCTTCTCCTCCCTCGCTTTCTTAGCTTCCTCTATCCAAGATTGCCTTATCTCTTCTTTAGCTCTGGGGTCAGGCTTGCTCTCAGTTGTCAAGCCGGGATGGTAAACGCAAATCATCGGTCTTTCGGCAATCGGCTTTAGCCTCTCCATTTCCATCTTCACCGACTCTATCTGCTTTGCGATTACTGCCCGTGGATGTTCTCCGGTTGCCACCTCTCTCTCCAGCCTCACTAGGTCAGCCTTTAGTTCACGGTAACGCTCATGTTCTGGAAAGGGGACAGAGCAGTAGTAATAGTCCTTATCCTTGGTAACAATATCAGCCACAGCTTCAGGAGTTGTGGCATAGCCAATAAAGTCGCAGACTACAGTGTTCCACACTCCCCATCGCTTTCTTACTTCGTCCCAGTCAAGTTCGTAGCCCAAAATGCCTACCACTCCCCTTTTAAGTATTTTTCGTATCGCTCCCGCCGCTTCTCCGGCATCTCCAACCCAAGCTCCTCATACACTTGAAATGCTCGCCTGGCAAATTCCTTCTTGTCCAGAGCGTGCACGGTAGGACCCACACAGCCGCACCCCTTGATTCTCTCTGGAGGTATAGGTCCCTTCACAATAATGCTCACCCCCTCTTCCACCAACAGCCGCAGATAGTCTTCAAATGTTTGCAGTCCCCAACGCTGCCTCTCCTCTGGACTCATCCTGTCCCAATTCGCCTTCCAGTGCTTTAGTTCTTCAACCTCGCTATCATCGAGTTCAACCTCGCATATCCCGCAGCTGATATCTGGTCCACGCTTGGCAACAATTTCCTCAAGGGTGTAATAGTGTACTTTCTTATGGCGCCTAAAGGACTCCAAATGTGACCTCAGTTCTGCTTCCGCCTCAAATCCCGCCAGACAATTTTGCAGAGCATACATTGGGTCGGCCGAGAGGTAAACCCTGCTCGCCGTCTCTTTCAGTCGCTCTAGAGCATACTGCCACCGCCACTTGGGGACATCTTCACGGGTGTAGCCATATTCAGCAAGTATAGCATCCACCATCTGTTCAGCTTCCTGTTCCGTCCGGGGTGTGAGGCCGCGGTCTTTTATTGATTCGATGTTGCCGCACCAGGTAGCGTGATAATATATCCGTTTCGGGTTCTCAGCCATTAGACCTTCTCCCAGCCTACTGGCTTGCAAACATAGAGATTATCGCCCAGCTGGACAGCATCACCCACGCTCATAGATGTGTGCCTTATCCCCGGCGGTAGCCGAACCGGAACGGGAAGAGCGTTGAACTTAAGAAAAATAGCGTCCGGCGTCGTGTCGTCGGGAACCTCACCCTCCCAGAACAGCACGTAATCCCTCTCTATATCTTCCCGAGTTGGCATTGGAACGACAAAGCCAGTAATATCAATTCCCGTCATCAGGTATTTCGGGTCTTTCCAGTAGTAAACTCGGCACTTCATTCCTTATACCTCCGCACTACATCTCTGATAATATCCTTAGCCCTTCTAACCTTATCTGGCTCAACCTCATAAACTTGATACTCAAGCGGGTAGGTCCTGAACTCGAATTGTACTATCCACCAAGGAAACTTCTTGTCCTCAGCCCAGTAGGGGTGCGACGGCACCAGGCCGGAGCCGCGGCGCCCGCTGGTCAAATCAACGACAACATCCCATCCAGAAATGTAGCAAACAGCGTGCTGATAGATTTGACCATATTTTATATCGCCCCATATCTGGACTTTACCTCCCTGCTTTACCGCCTCCTCTTTAGTGATTTTCCCCTCAATGGCATCAACGCCAATCCTATTTGCCGTCACTACATAAACCGGCCTCACCTCAGCCCAGATGCCAAACTCGACCAGTACCTCAGCCAGCAATCGCGAGTAAGAAGTGCATGCTCCCCACTCGACACCCGGCTTCATGAACTGCTCATAAAGCCTATCTAGCTTTGCCGGCACCTCCCTGACCAGAGCATCAAGAAGCCTTCTCTCCTGAGGTGTTAGTGTCATCGCACATCAGCACCAGCCGTAATTCTCTCGGTAATTTCAGCCCTGGGAGGCAGTGTTGCAATCTTCTCAACCTCGATACTCTTCACCTTATAGCCCACTTCAGGGGATGTCAGGTGAGCCTGCCAGGCATAATAGAGTTCCTCCCCACCGTCCTCAGCGGTGTAGCAGCACATCTCCCGTTTTGTCTTCCCGTCACTCTCCACCTCAACAACACAAGATGTAACTTTACCATCCTCCCAACAGACTACCCTGATTCTCCTGGGTGAGTCTTCCTTAAAGAGCTCGGCGGCATGCTTTATGCCGGCTGTCCTGAGGATAGCCTCACTGTCGCATATTCCAGCTTCCTGGCATATCCTGTTGAGTCCAGCTGTAGCTTCCATCTCAGCCCTCCAATTCCTGCTCTAGTTCCTCCATTATTTCAATAAGCCCATCAATTTGTTTCCTCGTCCCCCATAGCACCTTATCTACCTTTACAGCGATGCGGTCAGTCCTACCGAATCGTTTTGCCCTTTCTTCTTCAACTCGCCACATTGACTCTTTCACTTTCCCAAGGTGGTCATAGCTTTCTCTACACAACCAAACGTGATGTCTCCGCTCCTTACTTACTTCATTGTCCATCAATACTCCTCTGGAAAAAGTATTGTTGTCACTGACCTGTCGGCCTCCGTAATTATCCAGATTTTCGGTAACGGAGGTTTCTCGTAGGCTGAAAAGAGACGAAGGTACTTGTCCAGAGCGTATTCGTTTTCCCTCTTATCTTCCTCGGCCAAGTCTCCCCAGTCTCCACTGGCATGGCGCCGGAGGCTTTCGGTAACAAACTTGGCAAACTCGGTATTGGTAGCTACAAGGTCATTGACTCCCCTGGTCATTACAATCTGCCCGAGGGGGAATTTTTTCTCAGCACCAGCAATTCCGAGCCAAAAACCCCTTCCACCGCCAGATGTACCAGAAGCCTCTTTCTTCTCCCTCAGTATCGTCTTAAACCTCAACTGCCCCGGCTCAGTCTCCAGAAACTTCGCAAACTTCTGTACCTCCTCCTCACTCTCGCAGTGTTTGAGGAGGATAGCCTTAAGCTCTGGCTCAGTTATCTCCCGCCTGTTTTTGATATACCAGTCGGCTATCTCCTTCAGGCAGGTGTCAACGTCTGTTATCACCACATCTCCTCTTCCCTTACCGGCTCGTAGGCATCAGGGGGTATGGTAAATGGTGGCTGCCCTATCTTTTGACGCTCACGGTTCACGTATTCCACGCAACTACGGCAAAGGGGCTGCTTTATTCCCCTTTCATCCCTCACAGACGGGACTCTAATGGGATTGAATGTGAAAGTTCTCCCACAGCCGTAACAGGTTCCTAGCACGAAAGCATAGCCGTCTGGCATTACTTCACCCCGTAGCTTATTTCACCTTTGATAGCAGGCACTAGCCGTGAGTCAGAGGTGCTAGCCTCCCCCCTCACGCACACCCTTCTCGCCTCAGACCAAGCCTCTCCCACCGGCAGACGTGTTCTTTTCTCGCTCTCCATTATGTCCCAGGCCCTGCACATCACCCACGAACGAATACCCCTGAAGTCGTAGCACTTAGGTGGCGTCTCCAGAACCGCCTCGCAGTGTGGGGATATGGGGCTGTGGTGGAGCAGCTCCGCCGATATCTCCTTCGCCACCTGCTCGGCTATTCTCGAGCCTTGAAGCTCTACAGCTTTAACCGCAGCCTCTTCAGCAATACGCTTGGCTTGTATCTCATCAATAGGCATATCTTCACCTCCGCGGCACTAATCCAGTACACTCCTCGCTTATCACCCCTCTCACTACCTATAGGACATCACATATCCTCATCTTTGCCAGCTCCGCCGCTGTTGAGGTGCCGACTATCTTCTCGGCAAGCGAGAGCTTATCCCATTTCTCGGAGGAAGGTGTTTCACCGCCGTATATCCGGTAGAGCGTGTTCGCTTCCTCCAGAGTAAGCTTACCGCAGGCGAATGCCGTGGATTGGAGTTTCTGGTATTCAACCAAGTCGTCCCAGCCAGTCTTGAGCGTTTGCTCGAGGCTACGCTTCTTATCTTCGGGAACCGTTTTCAGCTTCTCCTCTATCCTGGCAATCGCAACTTCTATCCGATTAGCCATTCTCTACCTCGGGAGCTCCTCTGGCTTTATCCACCCTTTACCCAGCCACTCTCTTATAGCCTGTAGGAACCGTGCCTTGACCGCCTCAAATAGCTCCGGCGCATCCTCGGGGCTGATGTAGTCCGTCCCCATAGAGCCTCTTCCACCGGGCGAATAGGAAACGCCGAAGGGTTTATTCTCAACCCACCCTATTGAGGCAAAGTAGTCCACCCGGTCAACAGTGACATAGCCGGCCTTTATCGCCCGCTTTTCAGGGATTGTTTTTCCGCAACAAGGGCAAATAGCGGCAATCATCTTCACGGCCACAACCTCAGCCTCAACTCGCACTGGGGCCGGCCTAACCGCTACCTCCACTTTCTCGCTTCGCTTCCTTCTCCCGCCCATTAAACAACCCCCAAATAGCTCTTTTAAGTGCAGAGCCAAGCTCTAGGGTTCTTTACCGCTCTCCTTTCACCAGCCTCTTCAATTGCTCTGCATATAAAATTATCCGATCCAGCTCTCTAATGACGGTTTCAACATCTCTGGTGAATTCAATAGTCTTCAGAGAAGCTCTCATAGCTACGATGTTTTCGTGGTATAACTCGGGGTTATGCTTCACTACGGGCACGCCGCCTACCTTGGTGTGAAGTCTGGGATAGTCACTTGCACAAAGAGAGGACGGCTGCTTTGGTTCCCTCTCGGGCAACTCGCACTCGACAACCTTTTGCCACATTTCGTCTTGGAGTTCAGCGATTGAGGCGTCTAGCTCTAGGGGGATCTTGTCTAGCGGTTCCTTCAGAGCATCTCTTACCCTCAGTTCTACCCTTTGAAGCGTTGTTTTGGGAACATTGGGATAAATTATGTTACTGGCAGGGGGTCCCAAAAAGGTCAGTATGAAGCTATCAGCTAAAGTTTGTATCTGCTCTTTGTTTTGAAGCTTTGTAGTATCGCTTTGCAACTCCTTCAGCTTATCGCGGAGAAAGAGGTAGTCACCAGCAACGAGTTCGCATTTTTTGGTTATCATCCCTCACCTCTCGAACAAATAGAAAAGGGGCGCTTCCCATTAAGGGTTGCGCCCCCGCTTTTCTACCAGTAATTATATTACATCTTTCCTATTTTACCAACCGTCTAATCGCCAGTGATAAATTTATATTCTTCTTCCATGTTCTCGACCTCTTGAGGGTTTGCCTGTGTGTAGGATTAGAAGTATTAGGAGCACTGCCACATTGCCATAAAGTATAAGTTTCACCGTCTCCCACTGATGGAACATGAAGCCAAAAAAACCTACTGCGACCCAGAGTGGGAAATTGGCATAGATAACAGCCCATACTATTTTATTTAGCATTTCACCTTATCCTCACTTATCCAGTTTTCCGAGAGAACTCAGATGTCAGGCTTATCTCCACGTTCAACACGACTATAGTATTCTTCTATAGCCTCTTTCCACTGTAGTAAATCGACATCAGGAAGCTTATCCTTGTTCTGAGAGGTTACAATGAAACCAATCTTTTCATATGCATATATAAAAGCAGGGTCTATGCCAGCTCGCTTCATAATGTTCACCATCATAGCTTCCATATGCTCTGGATGACCTAGATCGCGAAAGATAAGTTCATCTGCATATGGGGTGCGCCCATGCCGCTCGCGGAACTCGGTTTCACATTTGTGTAGAAGCTCAAGTAACTCGGGATCGTCAATTGGAACCTCACGGTAGAAGTTCCCGTCGTCATCCACTAACCACTCGAATCTCTTACCCCAACAGCAATGTTTGTATTTCTTCCCGCTGCCGCAAGGGCAAGGCTCGTTGCGACCAACCTTTCTCTTCATATTGCACCTTCAAGACTAGCACCTAACGCCAATACGGTAAAAACGGATGTACAGCGAACACATCGCGGTCATTCTCCTCCAGTTCCTTGGAGTAGTATCGGACGGCCATATCCGGCGAACTCTTTGTCTTCCACCTCAAAAACAGCCTGACTGCGGGGAGAGGCAGGCAGTCGTCCAGGATTGTGAGGAGCCTCCTTCTTGGACTATGCCAGCCCGTTCCCGGGCGGTATTCAACCCCGCTCTTGTATTCAATCCGGTGGTACATCCAGCTAAGCTGATTTGGGCTATAACCCTGGTCGCTTTGGGCAGAAGGGAAAGGGCACTGAGTGACAAACGGCAGTATCTCGTCAGGTATGCGGTGTGTTCTTTTCCTGCCGCCCTTACAGGTGTCAATGAAGATTGTCCCGTCCTCGACATCTTCGGCTCTTATCCTGGCCAGGTCCTCTCGTCTTGGTCCAAAGGTGGTGGACAGTGCCACAAATGCTGCCTCTGGAGTCTCAAGTTTCCCCTCCCTGGCTGCCGCTATCATCTTCACCATGTCCTCAACCGAGGCAGCCGGAGCCTCCACATCCTCATCCCTCACAACCGGGGCTGACCTCTTGGGCATAGGCCACTCCACTGGCGGGGTGGCCAGCATCTTCAGCACCTGGGCCACTGCTGTGGGGTCAGCAGGGTCAACGGCGGCAGCCAGCCTTGCCTTCTCCTCCTCGGCAACAGATTTGGCGGCATCAAAAACCGCCCTGACAATGCCATAGATGGTTTTCTGGGAGCCCCGGCTGTAGCCCTCAGAATCCAGCTGCTTCATAAAGTTGATTACCGTCGTCTCACTCCAGGGAGGCTCACCGGCGAAATCAAGGAACTTCGAGGCATAGAAGTGCCGGTGCTTTATGACTTGCTCCGATGAGGAGCGCAGTCGATCACAAAACCTGTCCAGTATCTCAGCTTTATCCATCTATAAATTCAATCACCTCTCGCTTGGTAAAATGGAGTAATTTAATTTTCTTTCACGTTGCTTTAGCGATGCCTTTGGCTATAGGTCTTAGTGAATTAACCCTGTCCATATCGGCTCCGACCATAGGCATCCAACCCAAACCGGTACTCATACCCACAACTCCCTCGTCATCTGGCCCTGAGTCCTCAGCTACGAAAGCATACATTTCTGTTATCTTGGGCATATAGCCTCCTAGTCAAGTTTAGGATTTTGATTCGTCTTGAGGGTTTCTTTTTGGACTTGATGACCCGGTAATTCAATTACCACTTTGTGCTCCTCGCAATACATATTTAAGCAATGCTTACATTTTGTTGTTGGCTTATTAGGGCAGCCCAAAATACCACAGACTTCCCCTTTCCTCGACCTGGCCGCCCATATCTCCACATCCCACCTATCTATTTCAATCATTTTCCCCCAAACCTGGATACCCGACTTGGTAAAGATGCAGGATGCCAGTTCCTAACGGACTTCGCTTTCCAAACCAAGCGACCCCTCCAAAGAAGTCAAGATATCTTGATATTTCTTCTTCACTCACCTCTCCCGGTGGCTGTCTCTTGCTAAAAGACATATGCTTCCAATCGCCAAAGTCGATTGAAACATTAACCTGTACACCATCATGTGCCACGAAATTATAGACTGTCGTTACCGGATGGCTATTGATAACCCCTAAGAGCTTCAATTCAGGGTGCCTTTTCCAAAAAGCGCTTACGTCGGTTTCCACTTCCTACCGTCCTTCTGACAAAGGACGCTTTTTCACTATCTCAATATTCTAATCAAAATATTGAGATAGTCAACACCAAAACTCCCTTGACAATACCTAGACAATGTGCTATTCTGGTAGCTATGCAGATAAACATTGATGATAGTTACCAGATACCATATCGCTTGAGAAAGGCACAACGTGGTGCCAAAACACTAGAGGTAACCTTCCCCTACGAGGTGGTGGCGAGGGAAGCCAGAAGGAACGGCATCCCTGTTGAGGAGTTCATCAAGCAGTTTCAGGTGGTTGCCCACTTCGATGACCTAGGTGGTGTCTTCTACACCTTCGAGAGGATAGTATAGCATGGGTTATGTGAGAGCAAAGGCTGTAATTGGCGACCCAGCAAAGACAAGAACAGAGGAAGTAGAGTTCATGGCTGATTCTGGTGCCTTTTTCCCCACTATGCCTCCTAGCTTAGCCAAGAAACTTAATCTAAAGAGGGTTACTGAGACCGAGCTTATGCTAGCTGATAAACGGAAAGCTAAAGCGACACTCTCTAATGCTTACTTCAGCCTTCTTGATAGACAGGGTGTCTTCCAAGTAGCAATAATGGATGTTCCTGAGCCACTACTTGGGGTTACTGTTTTTGAGGGATTAGGGATAAGGATAAACCCTACTACAGGTGAGTTGGAACACTCAAGACCCTACGGGTTGGCGATTCTGTAGCCATCGGCTTAGGCTCTGTGGATGGCTCGCTTGTAATGGTAGAAGATGCCCCACTTACACCGTTAACCACCCCGAAAAATCGCCCAGATTTTGATTCTGGTGCACCTGCTATGGTGAAGTAGAGGCTCCCGGGTGTACGTCGAAGCTGGGAGCCCAACTTTTGCACGTCTTTGAAGCAATCGTTCAATGTTCAGCTAAAACACATAATAAAAAGACAAGATGCTACTTGCCCGATTGCGCCAAGGCCATGCTCTTCATAACGCTAAGGACGGTAACCACGGCACGTTGTATCTCCACCGGCTCCTGTGATAACACCGCGGCCACATAAGGGTCCAGCTGTCGAAAAGTGGGCCTCTCAGCCCCGCTGGAAGGCTGAGGAGACAGGTAGCCAGCTAGAGTAAGTAGCTCACTTTCCTCAGAGCCTAGAGGCTTAGCAATCTTCCGCAAAACAATGCCTGAAGGGAAACGCTCCCCCCTTTCTATTCGGCCTAGGTGTGATGCGGAGACACCCGAAGCCCGGGCCAGCTCCTGAAGTGTCAGTGGCACCATCACCCTTCGTTGCTTAAGTAATCTAGCTAACTCGTTCCTGTTATCTGAGGTCATTCGCTTCCCTCGGCTTTACTGCGCTCTCCTTCTAATCCAGAAGAAAACAACGGCAGCCGCTGCTACCACTGCCGCTATAATTCCCCCAACCATAGGCCAGTTGATTGGCGGTTTGACTTCCGGCGCTACCTCTTCTGGTGGTGGTGCTGGCTTTTTTACCATAAATGAACCGCTGAGTCCATCAACCTCCACGGAATAGCTACCAGCCACGCCTTTCACCGTGGTGAAGGCCACCTTTTTGGTGGCCCCGGCACTGACTGTGACTTCTTCGGTCGCTTCCACTGCACCATTTATCTTAAGCGCCACCTTGTAAGTACCGGGCTGGCCACCAGTGTTGGTGACAATGGTGCTGATGGTTACACTTTGCCCAATATCAACCTCGGTAGGGGATATGAATAGCTTGCTGACAGTAAAAGCGGCTGGCACCGGCGGTACAAGGTAACCAAGGATAGCAAAGGGGGTAAAGTGGCCTACTTTTGCAGTAACGGTATTGCCTATGGTATCAACGACGCTGTCAAGCTCTATCCACTCAGCGGCTTCCTCATCGAAGTAGGCTATAAGTAAGTTCTGCTCCTCTATACCACTCGGTATTCGAGAGGGGTCATACCTTATCTCCAGCTCTATAGGCGGCTCAAAGGTGGCACCGTCAGGGTTAAAGTCATAGGCAATGCCAATTATATAGCCATTCTCAGGTAGGGGTGGGGGTTGCGCCATTGGCAATACCTCAATCTCCTCAAGGCGCTGCTCGTCCTTCGTTAGGGCTAATACCCCTTTGGCGATGCGAACCCTAACCATCCCATCGGCAGAGATGGCTTCTAAGTCAGCTTCTACCTCGCCGGCAGTGGTGACGCTAACCCGGAACTTCTCCCCCCACAGGTTTACTAAGAGATAGTAGATTGGCGCACCGCCACCTCCGCCCCCTGCGGGTGGGCGTGGCGGTGGCACAATCTCGACCTTGAGTTCAACCTCAGCTTTATTGTCATCGGCGTGAACTGAGTGGCATACCCCAAGTATCAGGGCAAGCAATAATGCAACAACTAAAGCTAACCTGGCTAACTTCAATACCGCCTCCTAGCCACCATGATTATTATAGTTATGACTATTGCTGCACCGGCGGCAATCCCAGCGAGTGGAATTACAGGCCACTTTGTCCCTGATGAAGAAGGTGGTGGTATTGGCGGGGATGGTCGCTCTGGTGATGTTGGAGATGTTTTTGGCAGTGGCTCACCAGTAGCTATATGATTGATAGTCGCTTTTACTTTTATCCCCATAGCCACCGTGCCACCAGTCATCGCCAGAAACCTTATCTTACCCTCGTATGTCTTAGAGCCAAGGGACTCATCACCGTAGAAGGTTAATACCACCTTGGTGCCTTCCTCTTTAGCGGTCACCGGGACCGTTGTTGGCTCTACTGTTAGTGGTATGTCCTCAAGGCTTATCTCAAGGTCACCGGTAAAGTCATAGACGAGAAATTCCACCTGGCTGCTGCCATCGGCCGGGACATCGAACTCAACCGACGGCGGGCTAATACCCAGCCCTTGAGCCAGGACTGGCGCCGCGCAAAAACCAGTCACAATGACTGCTATAAGTAAAGCAGCAAACCTTTTCACTTCTCTCCTTTAGGGGAGAAGGGGGGCAGCTAAAAGCCGCCCCCTCTTTATTTGTCTTATGGTGCCTCAGCCCAGAAGACCAACGTTGCTGTCAGCGTTCCCATGGTGGTGCCTTCTGGAACAGTGAGCACTGCCGACACATCCTGCGATACACCGTGGCCTAGACCTAGTATCCCCCAAGTACCAACACTAACAGTATCAAGTGTCAGGTTATTCTTATAGAAATCTGCCCTGCTCTCGTTTTCAACCGTAGCATCAATGTCCTCATCGACCTCGCCAGTATTGATTACCGTGATTGTTTTGGCATCGGAGCTTTGCCCAGCACGGAGCTTGCCGAAGTCGATACTTAGCGGCGAGACCGATATAGAGATTATCGGTGCTCGCACATCGGCGGTCATTTTGACGGCCTCAGTGGTTATTGTCATAAGGCCGACAGTTACCGATGAGTTGAAGCCATACATATCCTCGGCAGCTTCCTTCTCGTCAGCAGTCAAGCCGTTATGGTCTACCGGTGTCTTAACGAGGAAGGGCACAGCGATGATATGGTCAGTGATACCGGCAAAGTACTTTAACCACGTGGTGACCGACATAGAAGTGCCATCAACTGTGGCATCAACATAGTCGTCAACGGTTATGCTTCCGTCCTCGTTGGTGTCAATCATGTCGTAGAAGTCCCAGCCACTGCCTTCCTTTGGGTACGCCTGGAAGATGGGTGTGGTAGCGGCGTCAAGTGGTCCGTGGAAGAAACCAATCTTCTTTTCTGTCACTGGAACTGTCGGTGCTTCATATAAGTTATAAGTCACGGTAACAGCCTCAGTGCCCCACTCAACCGTCGGAGCCTGCTTCTTGAACATAACCAGGTTATAGGTGAAGGTATAGTCCGTGCCGGAGTCGTAGGTTATGCACGGCGCCTCATTGCTAACCGCCCAGGTGTATACGTTGCCGTAGTACTCGTCATTGCTATTAATAGCAGCCACTTGAAACATTGTTGGGTTGCTATTGTCACTTCTCCAACTCGTAATGTCGGCGGCGGTAAAGGTGATGCTACCGTCAGCCTGGGTAATCTTGGGCGGCATCCAGGCCCATGCTGGATCACCCCAGAAAATCCGTGCCTGAGCACCCTCAATTGGGCCGCCAGCTTGGTCGAGGACAACAATCGTAATATCGCCGGCGGGGTTGGCACTAACCACCGCTGGTACCAGTGTTAGCGAAACTGCCAACACCAGGACAAACAAAACGGATAAAACCCTTTTCACCTTCTACTCCTTTCTTGCTTAGATTCTGTCCCTCCCCACCTCCGCTTATTTCCTATAGGCATCACCTCCTTCTCTTGCAAACTGGATTAGAGTAATGCTATAGTAATCTGTTTACTAACCATCACCCTTTCCTGGAAAAGACCTGTGACCACAGGCCTTTTTCAGCATCCCCATCACAGCTCAGTGTCCACAACCAGAGAATACTAGCATAAAATGAGCCTATTGCGCAAGTTATCTAGTAGTTGTTAGTCTTTCCTACAGAAACTTAAAGGGACGACCATGCAGGTGGGCTTAGGAGAAAGAATTAAACAAAAAAGGCAGGCCTTAAAGATTACCCAGCAAGAGCTGGCTCAACGTCTGGGGATGACACCACAGCATATTTCGGCTATTGAACAAGACAAATGGGCTCCTTCTATAACCCTTCTTCCCAAACTGGCTGAAGAGTTGGGGGTAAGTATTGACTACCTTTTGACCGGCAAGGAAAGCATTATCACCG
>Ga0172364_10002132_pt1 | contig 15580 bp, 15 predicted proteins | sample LakKivSesite10cm_FD_114545 | JGI IMG/M metagenome (GOLD analysis project Ga0172364, IMG submission 114545) | Sediment microbial communities from Lake Kivu, Rwanda - Sediment site 10cm | ecosystem: Environmental > Aquatic > Freshwater > Lake > Sediment | place: Rwanda: Western Province, Lake... | reverse complement strand
CTTTTCTATTTTTTCAGCCAGATCTTTATGAACCTCAAGAAACTGTCTCAGCTTTACAAAAGTCCTGAGGATTGCGATATTGACTTGTATCGCTACCTCACCGTTCAGAATGCTTGCCAGCATAGCAATACCTTGTTCCGTAAAAGCAAATGGTCTTGAACCTCCCAATACCTTCCTGGAAGGAATCACATTTTGTGATAGCAAAGTATCAATTTCCAGATCTGTAAGCTCAAACATAAAGTCATTAGGGAATCTTTTAATATTTCTTCTTACAGCCTACTTTAACACTCTGGTTTCCACCGCATAAAGCTTAGCCAGATCTGTATCCAGCATCACTTTTTCTCCCCGGATAAAGTAAATATAGCTGGCAATAGTCTCTTCTCTAATAACAACTAACTTGCTCATAATCTGTTGGTATCACAAATTGTGATACCTTAATATGTTTATGTTAATAAGATACAGCGAGTATTGTATAACAAAATTAATGATAATTCTTCCTTAAACCAATATTTATGATCAGAAAATTTGCTATTGAATGACCACCGAATGACAATTAAATGACCAATGAATGACCTAATTCCCGCCCTCACGCCATCCCGCCCTCCTTTCCTGGACCTCCGTAACGTCGTGAAGGTGGTAGCGAAGGAGGTAACGAAGGTGGCCCTGGGACTTCATACAAAGAATTCGGTTTCCAGCCAGTTCCTGTACATAGGATCCTGAAATGTGATGACGCCGGCCTTGTTGTCAAGGATTTCCTTCTCAATCAGCGATTTCCTTGAGCGGTTTACATTTGCAGATGATATCAACCCGTATTTCAAAAGAACCTCATGTGAAGATAATGCCGTCTCTCCGGCAACCAGTGCCCTGAGAAGGTTTAACTGGTTCGTCGTAATTGTTTCTGTAATAGTTGCAAAGAGGAGGCTCAGCTGCTCAATAATACTCCTGAAGGCTTGTTTAACCGTATCACCGTCACACGTCCGAACGGTTCTCAGCCATGCTTGCTGCGCAAGCTGCTGAACATAATATGGATGGTTGTCGGCAAGCTTAACTATCATTTGTGCATCAGTTCCGGTTATCGACTTGCCAGTTGATGAAAATCTCTCACTGATGAAAATTGTCCAAGATAAAGTATCTATCTTCTCAAGAAAGATCAGATCGCCGAATTTATAGAAAGGCATCGAAGGATTGGTAAAAACATCGAGCATCATATGCCGTTTGCTCCCATAAAGACAATAGGAGACATTCTGATGTTTCTGCCAGTGTGATCTCAGGCGTTTCTGAAAGAACAAGGGATCGTCAAATTCTCCAATATTCTGAAATTCGTCGATACAAACTACCATTTTCAGTTTCTTCCGCGTTACGATCTTTTCTGCCAGGTCAAGTATTTCATCAGGATTCTTCTTTATCTCTGCCCAGTCAAAGCTTAGGCTGAATTCATTGGCGGGATCAGCATTCAGTGTTATCTTAGGCACGACCTGTTTCAGAAACTTCCTGGCAGATTCAACTGCTTCCTCCCATTTTGTTGATGCCGACCTGAGCACTTCTGTTGCAAGGATTACATAAAACTGTTCCTCGCTTCTTATACTGAAAAGATCTATTCTGCAGATCCTGAGTGATTTGTCTTTTTTCACAGCCATCCCTGCCGCCCTTTCAACCAATGAGCTCTTGCCCCAGCGGCGGGGAGAGATGATTATGGTATTGATAAGGGACCTGAAATTACCGGCTAAATGATTGGTCTCCACCTCCCTGTCGGTAAAATTCTCATCTTTGGCAATCCTTCCGAAAACAAATGGTGTCTTCATCAATTAATCGTATTATGATACAAATATATGAAACATTATTGTTTGTAACATATTTGTTTCATTATTTTCTCGCATATCGTTGTTGGTTTTCTCCGTGGACTCCGTGAAATCTGTGGTGAGTTTTTCACACATCTTCTTAACCACGGAATGCATGGTATGGTACGGATTTCCCCGCCCTCCCCCGACCTCCGTAGTCCCGTCCCGAGTACTCGGGATCGGGACGAAGGAGGCCCGCACTCACGCCCTCCCGGAATCTTGTATCATCAGAAGATTTTCAATAAAACTGGTCCTGTATTTTGTTCTGTACCTTTTGTCGAGCTGTTTTATCCTTTTACAGGGAGATTTTTCACATTCATAACAGAATTTTGACCGGGTCTTTTCGAGGTATGTACACTTTGTGACTATGCATCTTTGAACAGAAACAGCTTTTTCTGAAGAAGCTATACGGCATCCGGGACACTTGTTTTTTCTCTCATATATGCTATGCATGCTCCGCAATTCATCACGCATGGAGCAATCAGGGATTTGTCAAAGATCACAAGTGGTTTCATAAAATTCACGATTTGGATTTAATCAGATAATCAGAATCAATGAGGTGCAGCTCAAAATGTACAGCCAATGCTGCCAACTCAGGACCTGTCAATTCAATGCCTTCAGATTGGCCAATGCCTCGGGAACATGCTGGTGAACCATTAAAACAATCTTACATGTTTCCAGTTCCTTGCATTCGGCACATGTATTGAATCCTCTGGCTTTCACACAGTTCCTGATTTCACAAACCTCACAGTGACTGAATTTCACTCCTTCTTCCCTGCATCCTGTACAGTTTATCATAGATGGAGTAATATCGGCTGCACCATAAGCAACCTTCCACTTATCAGCAGTAGCTTTTCTGAGTTCATCATCATCATTGATGGTGGCAATTCTTGCGTCACAGACAGTACAGTCCAGACCGCAACAGGAAATCAGCTTTTCCATAATTGTAAGTTTTAAGGTGATATGCTTTAATAATTCCTTGATTAGTTTCTAATCAATTTTAACAAAACAATATAAATGAATTTATGAGATATTGAATAATAAACAAGAAATTTTATCTCGCACTCCCTCGGCCTCCGTAGCTTTGCTTTGCCGACCAAAGCTATGCGGAGGTTGGGCGGAGGAGGCCCGCACTCCCGCCCTCTTTCTTACGACTTCCGACTTCCGTCTTACGTCTTCCGTCTTCCGTCTTCGGTAATATGTCAAAATACATCGGTGTTAGAAGGAAAGTGAGACGGTCAGACAATACCTGCCAGCATATCACTGTAGGATTTATCTATGAGCTGTCCCTTCTTAAGTCCGAAAAAATGAAGATAATGATCGCACTGTGATCTTAGCTGCTCAATGGAAAATTCTCCCTTATCGTCAATGGCTTCGACTTCAATGAAGGTTCCGAGCCCTTCAACTGTATCAAAATGAAACTTAACATTACCGATGAAATATATCCTGCGGATCTTGCTGACAATGACTTTGATCCCGAACTGCTTCATCAGGATACTCTTCAGTGCGTCATCAGGAGTATGTTTGTATAAAATGACATCCGATTTCTTTGATCCCGCAATATCATCCCTGTCGTAGTATATCAGTGCGTTCTCGATATTTCCTTCGCGTAGCTTGAGCCTTCCCTTCTTAACATTGAAATAAGTGTCAGTCTGATGGTCCGTACCTTTAAAATCCAGATCAAGTGTCAGCAGCTTATTCTCGTATTCTGAAAGATCGTCCACACGTGCTTTAAATTCATAATTTTTTATTCCCATGGATCTGCTGTTTTCAATCATGAAGCCGGTATGGCAGTGCGAAGGCTTAAAAATTTTAAAATATGATTGTTGAGTGCATAAAGTTCAATCCTTCACCGCTACCTGCCGATAGCCTGCCCCTTGCTGTCGCTCTCAACCTGTACCTGGTGACCGAGCTTTTTAATGTTTCTGCCCTTGTTGAACCTGTAGGAATACTGGAACTGAAACCATCCTGCGAAATCAATTCCGGTTGTATTGGTCGAGGTAAAAGCTGCTGTTTCAGTTTCAGTTTTCTGGTAATCGATCTTTTTCGAGAACGGAAGCAGCCAGAATAAACCCATCGTGTGGTTCTTCAACTGGTACTGGCCGCCAAAACCGTACAGAGGAAGTGTGTATGTCTTCGATTGTGCATTGATATTCACCCCGTTATACTGCAAATAGGCAAACAGCGTTATCTTTTTCTTTTTATCAGGATTACCGAATGCAGTGCTTGTAACCGTGTAGGAGAAATAGTCCCTGGCAGGTATCGTAAAAGCACCTTCAGTATATTTTGAGTAATGTCCGTTGTAAATCCTTGCACTGATATTTACGTACCATAACATAGCATTGACACCTCCTCCGTATTCATAACCGCTGAGCAGGTTATAAGGCTTCGAAATTGTTGTAAAGGCGCCATTGACAGGAGATCGGGTAATGCTGAAGCGGCTGCTTACCCTGTCGGAAAAGAACTCATCATAAATATAAGGCGAGAAGTAATTGCTTCCGAAATTCCAGGTATAGGTAAGCTGAAGACGGTCGCGGTAATCGGGCCTCAGGTCTGGATTACCCTGCGTAATATCATACGTCTGGCCTATTTTCCAGTAAGGATTCATATCATAGATCCCCGGCCGGTTTATCCTGCGGTTATAGGTGAGTTTTATATTGTGCGATGCTGAGAATTTATACTGGAGATTCGCTGCAGGCAGGATACATGAATAATCAGGTTTTGTTACGGAATCGGCCATGATATGGCAGTTTTCAACTCTCAGCGAAGCCTGGACACCAAATTTCTTCAGGTTCATGGCAATCCCGGCATAGGCTGAATTCCTGAACTCAGAATATTCAAACAGGTTGCTTTCTGCCTGCTTGTCTATTTTAAAATCATATCCCATCATCTGGTAATAGAAATGGTACCCTGCTTCTATTTTTGCATTCATACCGAGAGGATAAACATAATCGAGCTTGGTCGAAAAATAATTCCTGTCGTTTAAATCGTCTTCCATTCTTGAATAGGTATCGAGAATCACATCACTGCCGTAAGGATAACGGGCATTTGAAAAATAGCTGCCCGAAACAGACTTGAAAATATAATAGCTGGCCTCAGCCGTGAATTCCTCGACAGGTTTCACGAAAGTTCTTTTATAAAAGAGCGAAAATGCAGTCTCATCGCTGTGCAGCTTACTGTTTGTAAGAGATGAAACCGTATTTAGAGGGTTTTCACTTTTAAACAGGGTTGTTGTATTAGGAACATCAACATTCTGCTGAATCGGCTTATAGCTGACGTTGAAGCTCATGTTGTTCCTGTCGTTCATATAATAATCCATTCCAGCGTTTACGGAGCCCAGTGAGACTTTTATCTTTCCGTCGCCATAAGTGGATGTTGTTGAGTCAATTGCTGTGAACCGGCTGTCGGTGGTTGAACTTATATTAAGTGCCTGTGTTATATATGAAGCTGTTGCATAGAAGGTTACTTTACCCAGAGAATAATCAACACTTCCCTGCGTTACGCTGGTGACCTTATGGAATGGCTTGAGGGCTTCAACAATATTGCCGTTCACGCCGTACCTGGCCTCTTTTTTCAGGATGATGTTTATAACCCCGTCAATGTTTCCTTCGTATTTACCCGACGGATTACTTATGATCTCAATACTCTGTACATCTGACGGAAGAAGCCTGGCAAGATACTCCCTGTCGCGCTGCCTTCCATCGACCTGGATTATGAAATTCCTGCTGCCGTTAAGTGTTACATTGTTCTGGAAATCGACAGTCACTTGGGGTATTTTCTTCAGCAGGTCGTAACCATTGCTTGCTGTTTTTGCTGCAATTTCAGGGATCGCATACACAGTACGGTCAACCATCTCCTTGCCTTTAAGACGTTCACCGACTACCGCAACTTCATTCAGGGCCGTAGTTACTTCCGCGAGGTAAATGGTATCAATAACAATCTCCTTCTCTCCACCCGCGACAGTAACTGCCTTCCCTCCGGATCTGTACCCTACAAAGCTTGCCCTGACGAAATAATTCCCCGGTTTTATGTTCTCAAGATTGTATCCTCCATCCGTAAGAGTAATGACTCCGGTAGCCATAGCTGAATCGGGAAGCTGAAGCAATGCAACGGAAGCAAACTGTACCGGTGCCTTATCTTTTTCGTAGCAGACGCTTCCTTTTATGTTCTGGGCCTGGGCAGCAACAGGGACTGATAACAAAAATATGACAATATATATTCTGAATCTTTGCATGGATTGATCTTCTGTATTACTGTATTGCCGTGACCTTTGTTTCCCCGTTGATATCCATCGGCATTTGCATGCTGAAGCCGGGTGCGCTGACTCCGAGTGTTCCTGATATATGCGTTTTGGCATTATTTTCAACCACCAGCCCGGTCCGGATATCGATAACGAGAACTGATTTGCTTAATCCTGTCAGGTTATCGTAGGTCACTGTGGCACCGCCTGATTTTATGGGAGGAGCATTCTCTGCTGCCTTTATGGTCGATTCAGCGCTTATACCGGCATTATTACCGCTTATCCTGTCCAGGCGATAGTTGGTGGTGACGGACAGCAGCATTCCGCCCGAGTTTGTCTGCTCGTTCATAACCCATTTATCACCCACCGATACTTCCCTGCCCGGGATGTGCCAGGTAAAGCCGCCGATCATTGTCTTAAGGGTATTTTCACTTACTGTGCCTGCTATCTGCTTCTTTAAGGCAGAAGCCACGGGTTCTGTCAGGGTGATGGATGCTGTATCCTTCAAAATCATATCTGAAAGCATCTTTGCATTCACGATCTCAACAGGCTTGCCTGCAAAATCCATCTTGGTATAGATATTATTCCTGCTGAGCCTGTTCATTATGCATGACATGATATCAGAAGTCTCTGAGGATTTTATATCACCCTCAACTGCTGAGCTGATAGTTGAGATCTTACCCATTGTATTGGTACTTGTAATAATAGTATCGAATCGTACCTCAGCGACAATAAAATCCGGTGTCATATCGATCATCTTCAGTGAAAGCATATAATTCACTTTTGATTCAACGGTTTGCTGGGCTCCGTTTACCGTTTGGGTTATTGTCTGTTCCGAAACAGATTTCAGACGGTAAAGTTTATTTTTCTCCGGGTTCATCTTAAGGAGAGCACTCTGCTGAGCTGCTGCCTGGAAAAGAAACAATACTGAAATAACTGATAACAGAATCTTTTTCATTAGCCTGATTTTAATTAATTGATGCGAAGTTATGAATGATATATGTTCTTTTTCACAGAATTCGACAAACAGCTGATTTTTACCGGTGAAATGACGGTATCATTATACAATCAGCATTACAGACGAAGTTTCGTCAGTGAACCAGGCAGAGTTTATCCCGTGCAGCTGAGAGCTATCGCTCCTTCACTGTATTTCTTTGGAAAAAGCTAAAGATGTTGATATCCCGCTGGCGCGAGACTGTTTTGACGGGTTATTGTATCATGTACGAGGCTTCTCAGGATTGGGAATGATACATGTGAATTCAAAATTCTCGCTGAAGGGATTCCTGAACTGATGTTTCTCATTCGGCCTTACAAACAGGCTCTGTCCTTTATGTACTTCATGCTCCTTCCCGTTTTCATCAACAGCAACTCCTCTGTTGCTTTCAATCTTAATGACATGTTCATAATTATGCTGATGAAAAGGTGTATTGCCTCCCGGACCCACAATAAAATGACGCATTATTATATTATCGGAAGAATCACCGGGACCGATGAGTATTTTCATTTTCACATCCTTGGCTCCTTCCATTGTTACGCTGGCAGCGGCTATCTGTTCATTGTTATTGATCTTCATAGTATCAGGTATTTAATTCTGAGTCAAAATTACTAAAGTTCGCGAAAATTCTTACCCCTCTTCCGGAAATCTGGTTGCAGATACTATTATACCATATGACAATGAATGACGCTGTAAGCAAATGACAACTGAATGACGCGCAGTAAATGACCATGAATGACGCCGAAGGCGAATGACATGCAAAGGCAAATGGAATTTTTCCAATTTTTTAGAAATCAATTATTCTGTAATGAATTCCCTGTCCTTCAGCCACGCAACGAAATTATCCCTCCACATTGCAATGCCATTCCCCCGTTCAACTCCTGAATCAAATCCATGGCCTCCCTTAGCATAAATATGCATTTCAACACTTACTTTTTTGGATGTGAGAATCTTAAACAATTCTATACAATTGGCTGCCGGGGTGGTTGTGTCCTCTCCTCCGTTCATTATAAAAACAGGAGGAAAGGTTTCAGATTTACCGGCCTGGCTTATGAGGCCGGGATTGAGACCCGGGTAAAAGAGTCCGACAAAATCAGGATCAGTATTCACCTGACCGAAATTTACATAGGAAGGGAGCTTTGCCCTGTCCATTCCAAGAACAACCATCAGCGATAACATTCCACCTGCAGAAAATCCTCCTATACCAATTTTTTTCTCGTCAATCCCAAGTTCCTTAGCCTTACTTCTCAGGATATATACGGCTTGCCTGGCATCCGCGTATACATGTAAGTTATAGTCATCCCGGGAAAGTTTAAATCCCTCTTCATCTGTATTGAATGTCCTGTATTTCAGCACGAGGCTTGTAACTCCATGTTGTGCCAGCCATAGTGCCAGGTCGTTACCCTCACGGTCGAACCAGACATCGCGGAATCCTCCTCCCGGACAAATAACCATTGCCACTCCGTTCGATTTGCCTTTTTCAGGGGTATGAATCACATACGTGGGATTGGAAACACAGCTGAAGACCCTGTTGTTCTGCGATAATGAACTCTTCCTGAAACTTTCCGTCCGTACTTTTTCTTCCTTGTACTTCAGAGGATTTCCCGGTATACCTCCCGGCCATAGCGGTTGCTCTTTAGGAAGCTGTGCCAGGCTTGTGGTACTCCAAACTACGGACAGAATAACTATGATAATGCTTACGGATCTGGTTTTCATGATTTTTGAGTTTGATTGTATTAAAAATATATTTTAAAAATAGTTAATATTCGATGGTCATTCAATAGTCATTCTCTCTTTCTCCCATTCAGGATGTTCCCTCTACTCCCTCTACAGCCTAAACCTTCTAAAGCCTTTCTTAAATAAGTACCCGGCTATTATCAGGTCTTGTATTTCTTCTGCATTTCTAAGACACTCTCCTTGAACTTGTGGAACCTGGTCCACAGCTCCTTATCGCATTTTGCCAGGATGTCACACTGAGTGCAGCATTCCAGTTTCTTGCCCATGACGCATTTCCTTACAGTACAGGCGTTTACTGGCATGCTTACAGGCTTATTACCTGCAGATTTACATCCATAACAGAATACTTTTTCAGGATCGAATTCGATCCCGTATTTCGTTTTGAATTCAAAATCCGCGTAAGCCTTTTTCTTTAATTCGAGGTTATTTTCCAGTGTCGCCTTTTTCAGGGGACAGTCGGCCGGGCAATTATACCCGCAGTATTCAAGGCTTTTAGGATCGGGCTTTGCATCCTGCTTATTTGCAGGATCCTGTCCTGCCAGCTGCGTACCATATGACAAAGCACAGCATGCAACCCCTGCCCTGAAGCAGGAATTGATGAACTCACGGCGTTTCAGTTCTTTTTTCATGGCTCAATAGTTAGTCAATAATTTGTTTATTTATTAAAGTTACGAAATTGGTTAAATACCAATTAAATCATGACCGTTTTTTGCACCGGGTTATTCGAGGAAATTATCCGGAGATCAGGGGATTGTTATTTCATTTTTCCCTCTTTTGCAAGTATCTCCTCCACGAATTTCTTCTCACGGTCAGTCAGCATGATATTTTTTTCTGAAAGACCGGGATCCGGAATATACCAGGGAAACTGGTTGAAATAATCCTGCAGGTCTTTGCTCCTGAATGCCAGTCCATGCTGGGCATAAATGGCATTTCTCAGAATTCTGAGCTCTTCCTTTGTATATGTCTGGGGCCTGTATTTAAAGTCGGTGGTCAGGCTTATCGTTGCCCGGAGGATATTCAGGGGAATATACCCTTCATCAAGTGTTTCGGAAAAAAAGGAGTTCTTTCTGAAACGTCCGAAAAAAATATTTTCAGTTGGCTTAAAGTCCTTTATATTAATTTCCAGATAGCCTGAAAGGATCCTTATCATCCGTCCTGCAGCACTGGAAACCTTTACGTATTCATCAGTCACTTTTCCCGGACCAACTATCTTCCATGAGGCCTTTCCCGTGAAGATATCCTGAACGAAAAAATATGAGTTTGGTCCCATATCTATTTTTACTGTCAGGTCTTTAATAGTCCCTCCTGCCCATTTTGAGCCTGTCTTAAGGATGTAATTGTATTTTTCGTCTGTCATTACATCCATGCTTGCCGGGAAGTCATAGCTGTGGTTTATCACATTAATTCCAGGTTCAAATGTTGCTTCAAAGAGATAGACAAAAACTGCCGATGAGTTTTCATCGACCACAACCGCAGAGGTGTCCGTCAGCTCACAAGCATCACATTTTGCCGCGTTTATTTTATATTGAAGGAACTTGCCGTTTATCATTACACTGAAATTCCTGATCTGGTTATGTCCGCGTTTCGAAACGGGAACATCCCCTCCGGGATATGGAGCCTGAAATCCGAGCAGGAGGGTGCGTTTCACAGAATCTGGATTCATGAACTCAAAATGGATATTTACTGTCGAAATCCCGTCCCGTGTAGTAAAGGAGAGAACCTCTTTCTCAAGAGAAATTTTTGTTTCATCTACCGGATAAATCAGGCCACCGCTTGAAAGGTAATATCCGTCATTTGCCCCTGTATCGGTTATTGAAAGACAAAAGGACAAAACCGCTGCCAGTTTTCTGATCATTGTATTGTTTGAATTAAATTATGAAGATATTCAGATTAAATTATTTTCGATCATGTTGAAAAACTGTTGCCTTAAAACTATTCTTTACTTCTTCAGATACCTGATTATCTTTGCCCACATTACCGGGACCAGAGATGGAAACATCCTGTAGAGCCACCAGTATACTTTATGCTTGTACGGAGCAATTATTATGGCCCTGTTTTTTTCTATCCCCTTCATCATAGAATTTATAACATCTTTTGCTACCGGATATTTACCAGGCGGTCTTTTATTCTTTTCAGAATTTAGAAATTCCGAGACATTAGGTGAAGCATCGTGAATAGGAGTTTCTATAAAACCCGGACAGAATGTTCCACTTATCAATGCCTCAACTTCTGAAGCCTCTGACACATCGGTTTTTTGTGCTTTTGCTTCACCGCCAGACTGAATTATTATGTTTTCAACTTCTTTTGCCCTTTCATAATCAAGATCGGCGATAATGATTTTTGTGCCTCTTCTTGCTAGCCAGAGGCATATCTCCCTCCCTATTCCGGAGGCACCCCCGGTTATGATTGCGACTTCATAGTAATTCATAATTTGTTATTTATGTATGTTAAATGCATAGAGTTTGAGCGTTTGAAAGATCTTGCTCATATAATTGGATAAAGTTATGTAATTTTAATCCTGTAAAAACTATAAAATGACGACAACACTTTTAATTATAACTATTATCCTTCTGATTGTTTCATTAATCCTGATAATAATTTTACGTCCGAGTAAAAATGTTGATATCCAAATACTTATTAACAGAATCATTGAACTGCAGACCAGCATATCAAATATTGAAAAAACACTTAAGGAGGACTTCAGGCTTAACCGTGAGGAGAATTCAAGGATTGCCTTGGATAACAGGGAAGAACTGATGAGGACACTTACAGGTACCTTCAAGGGATTCCAGGAGGCTTTTGATAAAAATGTTCAATCATTTAACGACCTGCAACGCGAGAAATTTCATAATCTTGAGGAAAAGCAGTCCAGTCTTGTTGAAAGCACCGGTAAAAAGCTTGAAGAAATCAGGATCATGGTTGATGAGAAACTTCAGAAAACCCTTAGCGACAGGCTTGGCGAGTCATTTAAACTGGTAGGTAGCCAGCTTGAGAGTGTCCAGAAAGGACTGGGCGAAATGCAGACACTCGCCCAGGATGTCGGCGGACTGAAGAAAGTTCTCAGTAATGTCAAGGTGCGAGGCGGCATTGGGGAGGTTCAGCTGGGAATGATGCTGGAACAGATACTTGCTCCGGAACAATATGCAGAGAATGTCAGGACAAAATCCCGGAGCAAGGAGAATGTGGAGTATGCTGTTAAATTACCGGGGCGCGATGATGCGAGTTCTGTTGTCTGGCTTCCGATTGATGCAAAATTCCCCAAGGATAAATACGAGTACCTCCTTGAAGCATATGATACCGGGGATCCCGGGCAGATAGAAGAAGCACAGAAAAACCTTGAGATCACTGTCAGGAATATGGCCAGGGATATTCAGGAAAAATACCTTAATCCACCCGACACCACTGACTTTGGCATTATGTTTCTCCCCTTTGAAGGCATATATGCCGAGGTGGTGAGAAAGGCAGCACTCCTGGAAGAGCTTCAGAATAAATATAAGGTCATTGTTACAGGACCAGCCACTCTTGCTGCATTGCTGAACAGTCTGCAAATGGGATTCAGGACACTCGCGATCCAGAAAAGGAGCAGTGAGGTCTGGAAAATCCTCGGGGCTGTCAAAAAAGAATTCGAAAGCTTTGGCGGCCTGCTTCATAAAGCCCAGGGAAATATCCAGACAGGTCTGAACCAGCTTGAGGATGTCGTTGGTGTCCGCAGCAGGGCTATCGAGAGGAGACTGCGAAATGTGGAAACTTTAGGAGCTGCTGAAACAAAACTTATCCTGCCCGAAACAGCAGATGGTGATACAAACGATGAAGCCGGAGATACTGATAACGAAAAAGGAGGGGAAAAATAAAGGCCAATCGTGGCATAATACCTTCAAATGCCTGATTGTATAAAGGTTATTAAAGAATAATTGTTATAAATCGATTTTTCATTATCTTGCATAGTCGCTGCATGGGGATTTATGTGTGCTGTTTTCAGGAATAGGAAGGTTCATAATTCAATGAGATACAAGGGGTATAATTATTCCTCTGCAGGTAAATATTTTGTAACCATATGTACTAGAAATAAGATCCACTATTTCGGCAGAATTGAAAATGGTGAAATGATACTTTCAGAACTAGGAAAATGCCTTCAGACAGAATGGCTGGCAACTCCGGAAAAAAGACCTGACATGAATATTTACCTTGATGAATTTGTGGTAATGCCAGACCATTTTCATGCCATTATTGTTTTCGGGGACAATAAGTACAATCAAATCCTGATTGAAAACCATTGTGGAGGCACAATGCATTGTGCTTCCACAATAGAATTTAAAAACAAATTTGGACCACAAAAGAAAAACCTATCATCTGTCATCAGAGGGGTCAAATCAGCAGTTACTACCTATGCTAGAAAAATGAATCTGGACTTTGATTGGCAAACCAAATTTCAGGACCATATCATCCACACTAGAATTGAATTATCCCGCATCCGGAAATATATCCGGGAGAATCCGGAAAAATGGTCCGGAAAATAATCCTGGTGTAACTAAACTAATATGACATACGGAAGAAAGGTGTCCGCAATTTTAAAGGTTTCCAGGGATTCTGGCCTGTAATGTCTGATAAATTTCTCTTGTCCGCGATGGGGTACGGGAATTAAGGTAAATGGTTTTTGATTGAGTCTTCACTAAAAGATAAGGAGGTATTCCTTTTATAATAAATAACATTACATTCGATCCGTCATCCAGCTTAAAGCGCCCTTTCAGAGCACCTCCTGCGGCAAAACCGTTGGTTCTGGCCCTTATGCCGGGGAGTATCTGCAGGGTATCGGCCTGAATAATATCCACATATTTTACATCCAATCCGTACATCCCCTTGATGGTCATTGCTGAATCTGACAGTGTGATTTCAGTTTCCTGTCTGCCAATTATCATCAATATCAAAACAAAAGCAATGGTGACAACTATCATTGCAAAAAGTAAAAACATCCCTTGTGACCTGCCTTTTTCATAATATGATCCTGCTGTACCGGAGATGACCCTGTTGCTGACCTCCCCGGCGATCTCAACAGGCCTGTCAGTACCTATCCTTATCTTTCTTTTGCTGTTCTTGAAGGTCAGCTCGATAGCTTCCATTCCTGTCACATTATATAACCAACCGCCAGGTATCTTCCGGATTCCGATTCCCCAGATCGCCGAATTTCTCACTGGTGAGCAACTCTCAATATCCGATAAACGAAACTGCCTTCTTATCAACCCGATACCAAGTTTGAAGGAGAGATATTCATCATCAATTGTAATTGTCAGCTTATAAAATATCAGCAGGCACATAATAAGGGTCAGAACTACGAAGCCTACTATCAGGACCGGAATAATTTCATTAAGACCTGTGATTAATAGTAATCCTGTACAGAAAATAATTGCAATCACCATGGCTATTATGGAAAAGGTGCCATATTGTGTATAGGTTTTCATGGTTGTGGATGTCGCATGGAATTATCAAATATACAAATAAAAGAGAGATTGCAGAGGGAGGAGAGTGGTGCCGGTTGTTCTGAATTGAAAGGCTATATCATCAGGCATCTTTTCAAAACTTTACCGTAACCTCTATCCTGTTATTGTCCGGATCCAGGGTTACAAATTCATAATATCCGTCTCCTGTCTTTCCGGGACCGCTTAGAATTTTGTATCCGTCCGATTCAAGTTGTTTTACCTTAACTTCAACTTCATCTTTAGTATCAACCCCGAAGGCCAGATGAATAATACCCAGATGCTGGTTTTTAACAGTATCGTTCATATTATTCGGGATGCCTGGCATTTTCATTATCTCAAGCCTTGCGCCCGACTTAAATGACAGGAAGTAACTTTCAAAATGCTTTTTACTATTGATGTATTTTTCACCTGCCGTCGCATTGAAATACTTTAAATAGTAGTCTTTCAGCTCTTCCAGACTGTTGGTCCAGATAGCAACATGATCCAGTACCATGAGTGGTTCCTTATATTTGTCTTTGGCTGCATGTTTATCGGGATAGAGCGTTCCTCCCTTGGTAAGCCATGAGACACCGAAAGCGACAAGAGCAATGGTTTCTGCCCAGAACACGAAGGTGGATTCCGGATGCCCGGTTGCGAAAAATAGTAAGAAAACCAGTATTGCAGCCAGGCAGGCAATCATTATCGCTCCGCAGACAATATAGATTTTGTTTCTTATCAGCTTTTGTCTTGTGGGATCAGAACCTTTCCTGGTGAATAAAAACATTGAATATCCCGCAAGTATCAGGAAGAAGGAGGAAGCACATAAAAAATGAACTATTGAAATCCAGTCATATGGTTTTTGCTCAACAGTTGGGAATAGTGCAATCCCGACAGCAAACAATCCTGCAAGGGTTGCAGCCCGGTTGTCCCATTTGTCATAGCCTTTATAGAAAAAGAGAAATAAGGCTATTGAACAGATAGAACCAACAAAAACGTCCCTCATACCGCTGTAGTAATAAAGACTAATGGAGCCGAGAATTCCCTTTCCGTTAAAAACCAGAAGCACACCGGACAACAGTACAAACGGAAGCAGTATGCCAATCCATCCGACGGCTTTCCGTAATGCCAGGTATGAACAGGTTTGGTTTGAGTAGATATCTTTTGATTCCATGTTATCGGAATTAGGTTACCTGAATTATGCAATCCTGTCCCGCGGCAAGGCCGCGAGGATGCCCGATCCGCTTATTGTACTGTCCACATATCAAAAGTACGCCGATTGAACAGGAAAATCAAGAAAATATGCGATAGTATTATAATT
>Ga0172364_10002131_pt1 | contig 15584 bp, 9 predicted proteins | sample LakKivSesite10cm_FD_114545 | JGI IMG/M metagenome (GOLD analysis project Ga0172364, IMG submission 114545) | Sediment microbial communities from Lake Kivu, Rwanda - Sediment site 10cm | ecosystem: Environmental > Aquatic > Freshwater > Lake > Sediment | place: Rwanda: Western Province, Lake Kivu... | reverse complement strand
TGTTTCATCATAATTTGTGAAGATTACTGATGAGTTGATTTCGTTAAGGAAATACATATAATTAGATGTGGGAAAAAAAGTAAAGATTGTTCCAATTGAACAACCATTCTTAAAAATCCTTGCGCAGTATTTTCTTGATCAGTTCAGGGAAAAAAGTCCAGACTTTTCTGAAATTTTAGTTATCTTTCCCAATGAGCGAAATAAATTCTATTTCCGGCGATACCTGCTTGAGACCGCAAAGACAAAGGCTATTATTCCACCAAAGATGCTGACAATCGAGGAATTAACGGGTTATATTTATGAAAAACTCGGGGGAGAGCGGGCAAAGATTCTCCACAATATTGAAAGGAATTTTATTCTTAAAAAGACGACCGATGAATTAAAGATTGTACTCTGGCAGGATTTACCATTTTTAAGATTTATTTCCATTGGCAATCGACTTTTAAATTTTTTTGATGAATTGAGCCAGGAGAGAATAAAGATTGAAGATATTGAAGAAAAATCTATTGAACTCCATTTTTCTGAGCGATATGTAAAAAATGAATTGCCGATTTTAAAAAAAGTCTATCAACAATACCGAGAAAACCTTGCTGAGGCAGGTTATAAAGACCGGATTGATGAATTTGAAACAATTTATCGAGACTATGATTCAAAGATATTTGAAGAATTTGATTATATTATTATTGCAGGTGTTGCGGCGACCACAGCATTTGAGAAGTTTATAATAACAAGAATATTATCAGACTCACCCGCAGAATTGATTCTCCACTCGGGCACATCAGCAGAGATTTCTCTCAGTAATGAAATCAACAAAAGATATTCACTTCATTACAAATTATTAGATTTTCTCAATATTGATATTACAAGCATTCCAACCCTAACCAATGAACCCATTCCTTTTCCCGTAATTCATATAAAACCCCTTGAGACAGTATCAAAACAGACATTCTATCTCGGTGAGATTGTATCTGAGGCGGTTGAGAAATATAAAGAGCCGCATCGTATAGGAATTGTACTCACTGATGATTCTTTATTGTTCCCGATAACCGAAATGCTCAGGTCTGATAATATTGAATATAATCTTTCTGCAGGTATTCCATTCAGTAATCAAATCTTTTATTCATTCCTAAAGCAGTTATATGAAGCAATAAAGAGCAATTTGCATTATTCAGAATTCTTTGTTTTTCTCCAGCATCCTTTAATCAAAAATGCAATTATAGATAATGTTCAACTTCGGTCCCTGGTCTATGGACTGAGAGATAAAATGATAAACGAGAAGAAAGGCTATTTCCGTACAGAAAAGCAAGGTGAACAATTGGTGTTTCCGGGTTTAGAACCAGGTTTTGCTCCTCTTATAAATTTTTTAGAAAAATGTTTTGCAACAGTTCAGGAAAATTTGGATTTTAATGCATATATTGATAACCTAATTCAACTGCTCAATAAGATTCTTTTATATAATCAGGAGATAATCAAGGCAAATTTTCCAGGTGTAAATGAATTTTTTGATGAGTTGCATAACCTTGCCCAGTTGAGAATCCAGCATAATACAGTTAATCCGGGTATTGATATGCTTGAATTTATTCTGAGGATATTAAAAGATGGCAAATATCATATGGAAGGAAAACCATTGAAAGGTATTCAGATAATTGGTGTGCTTGAGGCGCGGAATCTTGATTTTGATTGCATTATAATTCCATCTATGAACGAAGGCATCTTTCCCCGAAGGAGCGATAAGGATATGTTTATCAATCCTACATTGCGAAAGGAAATGGGGCTAATCACCAACCAGGAACGGGATAATCTGTATTATTATTACTTTACTCAGTTAATCAGCGGGAAAAAAGAAGTTTTTCTCTCATACATAAATGAAGAAAAAAAGGATATCCCTTCCCGGTTTATTATGATGCTTGAATCTGCGGGCCATACAGAAGATAAGAAGCCAGTGACATTGATCCGAAGTGCAGTAAAAATAAATGAGCATAGTGTTAAAAAAGATAATAAATTGATTGAGATTCTATTTAAGAGAATCCAGAAAGGTTTGAGTCACAGCTTGCTTAAAACATATAAAGCCTGCCCTTATCAATTTTATCTGCAATATTTACTCGGCATAAAAGAACCAGACACAATCCTCGAAGAGTTTGATAGCAAGCTCTGGGGTTCAATATTCCATGATGTTGCCAGGAAATTCTATAAAGATCATTATGCTTCGGGATTTACCCGCGCCCAATTAGATGAGGTAACAAAAAAATTTGAAGAGATCTTAAAATGCTACATAAATTCAGGTGAGTTTCTAGCCATACCGCCGAAGCCAATCACATACTTTAATATGCTTGTTTATAAAATTCATATAAAAAGATTTTTAGATAAGGAACTGGAACGATTTCAGGATGGCTACAGGATTTTCGCTGAATCCCTTGAAAAAAAACTTAAGGATACAATTGAGATAGGCAGTTATTCAATACCTCTTATTGGTTATGTTGACCGGATTGATATAAAAGAAGGGCTTTATTATATTATTGATTACAAAACCGGTCAATTACCAGACAAAAAAACATATGAGATTAGTGATGAATTTGTAGAATTCCAGTTGCCTCTTTATGCCCTTATGTTCTCAAAAGACGGAGACAAAAAAATTGGTGGGTTGATTTATTATAAGATTGGCAAAGAACCAAACCCGGATAAAATCTATGGACAGGAAGATGTTATGGACTATTTAAATAAATTCAGAGAAAAAATACTGATTCCAACAATTGATGAAATGCTGGATATTGATGTTCCATTTTATCAGGCGGCAAATAGGGAATCTTGTGAGTATTGTTCTTATAATTCATTATGCGGGAGAATAGAGTATGGCGGCGATTAAGAATATTGCCCTGGTTTCAGCTGCAGGTTCAGGGAAGACCCATGCCCTGACCAAGAGATTTCTGTTTCTGCTTTTACACGAAAATAATTATCCATTAGAGTCGCTGTATGCCATTACATTTACCAATGCCGCTGCCTATGAAATGAAGTCCAGGATTTTAAGATACCTTGATGTTTTAACAACCGGGAATACTACAAAAGAACAGGAAAAAGATGTTCTTGATTATTTCTCTAGAAATTTTTCTGAAAAAGAAATTAAGGACATTGCCTCGTGCAAGAAAGAATATTTATTAAATAATTTATCAAATTTGAATGTTTCTACATTTCATAGTATGTTTGCCTCATTCCTTTCTGTAATTCCGTTTGAGGCAGGTATTTTACCTGAATATAGAATCATTGAGGAACAAGAAGAGGCATTAATTCTTGAGCAAACAATTGACAGGTATTTTGAACAGGCATACAACAATAAGGAATCTGGGCGCGCGGTTTTAGAACTCATTGAATTACAAGAAAAAAATGTAAAAGATTTGCTTGGCAGCTTATATGGACGTTATAAACCGTGGTTCTTCATGCTTTCTGATTTGTCTGAACAAAAAGAAAAATGGCTACGAATATCGAAAGATTGTAATGAAAAGGCGGTAGAGGTAATAAAAGAATATAAAGATTTTGTGGAAATGAATATTGAAACGACATATACACAAAGGGGTACGATTCACAAAAATTGGGCAGGATTTTTAGACAAGATAGGAAAATTTATTATAAATAAGGATTATGAAACACTGAAGCCGCTCCTTGAATATTTTATGGAAAAAGAGCGCATGGAAAAGGACTATTTTGTTAAATTTAAAGACAAACTCAGTAACCCCCGGCAATACGAAAAAATCATTGGTCAGATTATAAAAAGGATTTCAGCCGATCTTGAGGCGCTTTCCAATAGTGAACTCATCATATATTTTCAACCCCTCATTGAAATCCATAAAATATTCCAGGCGGAAAAGAAAAAACAGAATATCATAACTTTCAGTGATATTGAAGATTATATCCTTTTGGTCCTTAAGAAAAATCCCGAGATTGATTATCTATACTTTAAATTAGGTGCTGATATTAATCATCTGATGATTGATGAATTTCAGGATACGAGTTATAAACAGATAGACATCCTTGAACCAATACTGAACGAGATTACTGCATATAATCCTGAAGAAAAAAGTTTATTTTATGTTGGTGACCCGCACCAGGCAATATTCAGGTGGCGTCAGGGTGCACCGGAATTGTTTGATGAATTGAAGGAAACGTATAAAGAAAAAATTTCTGATGAAAGGCTGGAGAAGAATTACCGAACAAAGAAGGAAATCATTGAGTTCGTTAATAAGGTTTTGGGCAAAGATGATAAAGCAGATCCGGATAATACCGGTGGATGGTTGCGGATTGAGGGACTTGGAGAATTCAATAATAAAGAGGAAGGAAATGAAGCAACTATGAACCGCGTGGTTGAGATAATAAAGGATTTGAAAAACCATGGTTATAAAGAGAGTGATATTGCAATCTTAACCAGACAAAATAAATTTGCTGCGGAAATGGCTGGGATATTATCAAAAAATGGAATCCCCTGCTTGAGCAGGTCCCGTGCAAGTATAATGGATGAACCTGATGTTCGGTTTATAATCCATTTATTAAAATTTTTAGACAATCCCGAAGATAACTTCAGTCTTTTGCATATCCTCGTTTCGGATATATTCAATCTGAGCGAGGAATTGATTCGTAGCATTAGATACAAGAAGAAAACACTGTTTCTGGCATTCACAGATATTTACCGTGATTGGGAAGTGACTAAAAAACTTCAGGAACTCCTCTCTTTTGTCTATTTTATGAATCCTTACCAGCTTATTTTCAATATTTGTAAATGTCTGAATCTCAAAATTTCATATCCAATTGCAACCCTGCTTGATGCGGCAATTGAGTACATCAATGATGGTTGCGGTTCTCTGTCTGATTTTATTAAATGGCTTGAGCACTATGGACCGACGATTGAGATTAAGGAAACGCAGTTTGAAGGTGTACGAATAATGACCATTCACAAGGCAAAGGGGTTAGAATTTGAGACTGTAATCATACCTGAGACTAACCTCGATGAGTCAAAAAATAGTAAAAACCCATTAATATTTTCATATGCTGACAAAGCCAGACCCGAAAAGATTTATTTACGCAAATATGGTAAGTATCTGCCGGGTTTAAAAGAAAAAGAAGAAGAACTTGCACAATTTGATAATTTGAATCTTTTATATGTGGCACTAACCCGTGCAAAGTCCGGTGTATATATGTTAGGATTTAAAAGAAAAAAAGGAAATTCAGGTTTCTGGTTTGAGAAAATTAAAGAAAAATTTAGTGGCATGCCTTTACCTCTTGATGAAATTCCCAAAAAAGAATTTTTTGGGTTAGAAAAAGAACAACCAGAAAAACCCTATACAGTAACTGCTGAAGAAATTCCAAGAATTCGTGAAGAAAGGGAGATATACTCGCCAACAGAGAGGGGAATTGAAATCATTGAACAAACCCGGCGTCAGGGTATGAAATTCGGTGATATTGTGCATAGGGCATTGAACAAAGTCGAATGGCTTGATGGCTTGGAGATTGATAAAGTTGTTGGTGATATATTAAAATTTGTTAAAGATAACTATGCCCGGACTCTTAGAGATATAGAAGATATTGAGCATAAACTGAAACCCCTTTTGATTGAAAATTTTACGGACCCTGAACTGCGATTTATATTCTATAAAGATCGTAGAAATGCAAAATTCAAAAACGAACTTGCTTTGTATTTTGAAGAAGAAAAAAGGGATGTCTCAGTGCATATTGATCGGATAATTTTTGAATCGGATAAAATCACAATTGTTGACTACAAAACCGGTGGCGAAAAATTAGATTATAAGCATCAGGTGCAGATGTATAAACAGGGGATCAGGACAATATACCCTGATATTAAAATCAAGACTATTTTACTCTATCTGGAAAATAATCGCGGTGCAAAATTAAAGATAACAGATTAATAATTATCCGCTCAATTCACCTGAAATACAAATTCCCCCTATATCCCCCTTTTTTAAAGGGGGAAGAAGGGGGATTATAATTAAAACTATTAACATTTAGGTAAACCCCGTTAGAATCTCAGGCAGAACATTAATTCCCACCTAAAGGGTGGAACTATCTAACGGGGTAAATATTTCTGGCCAAGTGCGCTGAAGGGATAGGTATTAACAGAATAATTATCAACAGGTTTTTATAATATCTTTATCAGTACAAGTTCCAAATTCTACCTGAATTGTGGTATGATTTATACTGAATTTTTCAGCAAGTAAATCTTCAATTTTTTTAATTATACCCGCCACCTCACTGGTGCGGAAATCATCACAGACATCAATATGGCCTTCAAAGTGTATATCTCTATCTGTCATCTGCCAGATATGAACATGGTGAAGATTATACACCTCAGGAATGCCCTCAATAGCGCACTTGACTTCCATAATATCAATCCCTTCAGGCGTTGATTGCATCAGGATATTTACTGTGTCCCGGACAATAAAATAACTTTCACGCAGGATATAGATGCCAATTATCATCGTTAATATCGGGTCAATGAGATAAAAGTTGAAGATTCTGATGATGATACTTGCGATCACTACAGCGACTGATGATAAGGAATCGGCAAGAAGATGTAAATATGCAGATCGGATATTGAGATTCTGATGGGCATCTTTTTTTAATAAAAATACGCCGATGAGGTTTGCAATAAGTCCAATGATTGCCACAGCCATCATTAAGAGGCTGTTTATTTTATAGGATGTAAAGAGACGAGTAATTGCCGCTTTAAAAAGAAAGAATATAATTATAATCAAAACTGAAGAATTAAAAAAGGCTGCCAGAATTTCTGCCCTTTTAAAACCAAATGTTTTTTGAATTGTGCTTTTACGCTGACCCAGACGCAGGGCGGTATAACTTATTAAAATCGCAATGCCGTCACTAAAATTATGTAAGGCATCAGAGACCAGTGATAGACTGTTGGCAAGCAGACCACCCACAACTTCGGCTATTGTGATTAAAAAATTTAAAAAAATTACAAAGACAATATTACGTGTATTGATGTGTCTATTGTGATGATTCAACTTATGTTCATTCATTTACTAAAGTATATTCTATTTTTTTACAGGGTCAAGGGTTCTAAAAATTTCAACTTTTCAATTAAACAATTAATTAATTGTTTAATTGACGAAAGCATTGCAACCCTGACTTCATGCGCATAAAGCCCTACGTTGCATTAAGTGGTTCTTGCTTTAGTTATAGATTTATCTATAATTTAATTTAATGACTGAGATTATTACAATCGTAGGCCCAACTGCTGTTGGCAAAACGAGGTTTGTTATTGAAATTGCAGAAAAATGTAAGGGTGAGATCATATCTACTGATTCAAGGCAGGTATATAAATATTTAAATATTGGCACTGCTAAGCCTGATGCTGAAGAAAGAAAAAAAGCAGTTTTCCATTTAATAGATTTTTTAAATCCTGATGAGAACTATTCCTGCGGTAAATTTGCCCGGGATGCGGAAAGGCTAATTGATGACATATTGCATCGTGGGCGAATACCGATTATCTGTGGTGGCACAGGTCTGTATATCAGGGCGTTATTCAATCCCCTGCATCATTTGCCCCAGGCTGATAAATCATTTAAGTCATACTTGCAGAATTTATTGAAAGAAAAGGGCCTTAATTATTTTTACAAGAAGTTACTAAAAATTGACCCGGCGTGGGCAAAGAAAATTGGTCCTAAGGATAAACAGAGAATCTTGCGGGGTATTGAGGTTTATGAAATTACAAAAATTCCGCTAAGTGAGTTAATAAAAAAAGAGAGGGCACCGGGTCGATACAAGCCATTTTATATTGGTCTAGCTCTCCCTCGTGAAGAATTATACAGAAGGATTGATGAGCGATACAACAGAATGATTGAATGTGGTCTGGTTGATGAGGTCAAAAATATCTTGAATATGGGGTATGCGCCAGACTGTCCTGGTCTGCGCACGATTGGATACAAAGAAATAGTTGAATATCTTAAAGGTAAATGCGATTTAAACGAGGCAATCAGAAAGGCAAAACAGCATACCAGAAATTTTGCCAAAAGGCAGTTGACCTGGTTTTCAAAAATTCCGCAGATTATCTGGTATAATACGGAAGATTTTCAATTGAGTTTAGAAAAGTATTTAAAGAATCTAAAAGATAAGATTAACTACTAAGATGTAGCTTCTCTCTTACAATCTTTTCAGCCAAATCAATTTCCTGTTCAATTGTTAAATTTGTAGTATCAATAACAATTGCATCTTCTGCTTTTTTTAGTGGCGAATGTTCGCGGCTTGAATCATATTCATCTCGAAATCCTAAATTGGACAATATTTCTTCAAAACTTATGTCAATACCGCTTTCTTTGAGTTCTTTTTGTCGGCGTTGCGCCCTAACTTCAATGCTGGCGTCCATAAAAATTTTTATCGGAGCATCTGGAAATACAACGGTTGCCATATCCCTTCCTTCGCAAACTATATTTCTATTTTTCGCAATTTCTCTCTGCCTCTCCACCATCCATTCACGTACTTCTTTTATTGCTGAAATTGGCGAAACAAGTTCGTTAATCTCAGGTGTGCGGATTTCCTTGCTTACGTCAGTGCCGTCAAGCAAAATTTTTGTTGAATTACCTACCGGTATCAGTTCAATGGTTGTATTTCTTAATAGTCTATTTATGATGTCAAAATCTATATTGTGATTTCCCTCTGTCTGTATATATTTCAGGGTAAGTGCACGGTACATTGCTCCAGTATCAAGATAAAAAAACCCTAATTTTTTTGCAACACCTTTTGCGGTTGTACTTTTTCCTGAGCCTGCCTTGCCATCAATTGCAACAACAAAGCCTGGCATTAAAATTCTTTCAAGCCTAAACGGGAGTAATGTTTTTTGTAAAAATCGCGGTATTCACCACTCTGGGTAATTTTCAACCATTTTTGATTTTTGCGGTACCAATCTATGGTTTTCCTCAGGCCGGCTCCAAATGATGCCTTGGGATGCCAGCCAATCTGCCTTCGGATTTTATTCAGGGATAATGAATATCTTCGGTCATGTCCTGGTCGGTCTTTTACAAATGTGATTAAATTTTCCGGGCGGTTTAATTTTTTCAATATAAATTTAACAACGAATAGATTGGTCAATTCATTTTCACCACCAATATTATATATTTCGCCAATCTTGCCATCATGAAAAACCAGGTCAATCGCCTCACAATTATCCTCCACATAGAGCCAGTCTCTGACATTCATACCATCACCATAAACCGGAACCTTTTTGTTGTTGAGGACATTCAGAATAACTAACGGAATTAATTTTTCCGGAAATTGATAGGGTCCATAATTGTTTGAAGAACGCGTGATCAGGGTGGGTAGTCCGTGTGTTTTGTAATAGGAGATGACCAATGCATCTGCGGCGGCCTTACTTGCAGCATAAGGGCTTGATGGGTCAAGTGGACTATCTTCACGAAAACTGCCATGCAGAATTGAACCATAAACTTCGTCAGTGGAAATCTGAAAGAATTTTTGGACATTGTATTTTAATGCGAGATTTAATAAAACCCCAACGCCAATAACATTGGTTTTTATAAATGGTGCTGGACTCATTATACTCCGGTCAACATGGGTCTCTGCCGCAAAGTTGATTACTGTCTCGGGTCGGAATTTTTCAAATATGCGGCGCATAACTGAAGTACAGCTGATATCCGCACGAACAAAATGGTAATTGCCTTTTCTTTCTAATCCTTTTAAATTTTCTAAATTACCCGCATAGGTAACTTTATCAACATTTAAAATTTTATAATAGGCATGCTTGCTGTTAAAATAGCGAATAAAATTTGAGCCAATAAATCCGCAACCACCAGTGATTAAAACCCTCATAATTATTTGGGATTTGGGATTTGGGGTATGGGATTTGAAGGGTTAGCCATCTTTTCTTTCCCAGTCATAGGGAATATCGGAATTGTGTGGTTCTTTGCGGTATTCATCGGGTTTTTTATAATTATAGCATTCGGTCACAATATTTAGAATAATACATTCTTCTTCACTAATACATTTGAACCCATGCCAGATAAGTTTGGGAATATGAATCAAAAGGTGATTGTGTTCACCAATAAAGAATTCATTGATAATACCCCCTGTAGGATTATTTTCCCGGTCATCATATAAAACAATCTTTGCCATTCCCTTGATTACGGTCATATTGTCATTCTGTAACTTATGATAATGCCAGGCTTTGACAACTCCGGGATAGGCAGTTGTGACATATGCCTGACCAAATTTTTCAAAACAACTATCATCTTTTCGCAAGATTTCCATAAGCCAACCCCGTTCATCAGGCAATAACCTTAAGAATTTTACCTGAACTCCTTTAATCAGTTCTTTGCCCTTGAAACCAATAATTTCCTTCATTCCACAATCTCCACAAAACTTTGGTCACCAAGATAGAAACGATGGCTGCGCGGTGAGATATCAGTTTGATTGATAATAACATTTTTACCAATTATTGAACGGTCAATTCGTTTATTGAGATTCTGGATCTTTGCCCCTTCCATAATAACACTGCATTCTACCTCAGAATTCTGGATAACAACATTATCGCCGATTGAAGTGAAGGGTCCAATGAATGCCTTCGCGATATGAGCATCGTTTCCAATCAATGCAGGACCACGAATTACACTTTTTTCAATCTTTGTGCCCTGTCCAATCCTGACCCTGCCATTTACTGTCGTATCAATTAAAACACCTTGATTGAATGATTCAATCCCTTCAAGAATCAATAAATTTGCCTCAATTATATCTTCGGGCTTGCCCGTGTCCTTCCACCAACCCTTAACTTTATCAGAGATAATATTAAATTTGTTATCAAGGAGCCATTGAATAGCATCAGTGATTTCAAGTTCATTACGCCAGGAAGGTTTGATATGTTCAATTGCAGTGAATATATTTTTATTAAATAGATATATACCAACCAGGGCTAAATTTGATGGTGGTTCTTTTGGTTTTTCAATCAATTTTTTAACCGTTCCTTTTTCATCCACAACTACAACACCAAATTCTTGCGGGTTATTGACCTCGGTCAACAAGATTAATGCATCTGGTTTAACCTCTCCGAATTTTTTTACAAAATCACTCACACCTTCTTTTAATATATTATCACCGAGATACATTATAAATGGCTCATCTTTAAGAAAATCTGCTGATATCTTTATTGCATGGGCAAGTCCCAGTGGTGCAGATTGATAGATATATTCAATCTTATTATTCCATCTTTCACCATTGCCAACAGTTTTTTTTACTTCTTCTGCAGTATCACCAACGACAATGCCGACCTCTTTTATACCACAGTTGACAAGTGATTCAATGCCATAAAAGATGATTGGTTTATTAGCAATAGGAATAAGTTGTTTGGCACTCGTATAGGTCAAAGGTCTCAATCTTGTACCAAAACCACCTGCGAGAATAAGTCCTTTCATTTTTATTTTTGATTATATTGATAATTGAATAAAAGTCAATAGATTTTATCTAATTTTTTTCTGTCCGGAGTATAACAACTTACTATTACGACTTTTTTCAATAAATAATTATCCGGATTTTGTATTTAGAATTTTTACAAATTCTGCAAGGGCATCTTGCCAAATTCGCATCTTCTTATCAAATAAGAACTCATAATTTTTTGAACCAAGCGGAGCAAACCTGGGACGGGGTGCAGATAGGCTCAATTCTTCGGTTTTGACTGGAATTAATTCTGTAGTAAATTTTATCGATTCCTTTGCCTTAAGCATAAAATCAAGCCAGGTTCCTGAACCTGCATTTACAATATGATATGTGCCATAATTTTCTGATTTCATTATTGCAAAAATTGCCTCAGCAAGGTCAAGAACATAGGTAAACGAGCCAATCTGGTCACAGATGGCACTTATTGAACGGGGTTTATCTTTCTGCTGCAAAAATTTAGAGGCAAAGGTTTTTGAATTTTGTCCGAAAAGCCATGCAGTGCGGACAATAAAATACCGGTCATAAACCTCTTTTATATATTTCTCACCAAGATATTTTGTTTTTCCATACTGATTGATTGGGTTTGGTTGGGCATATTCAAAATATGGTTCTTCAGTATTGCCGTCAAATACAAAATTTGTGCTTGTATAAAGAAGTTTGGCATTAATCTTACGGGCAATTGTTGCAATACCGAGGGTTGCCAGGCCATTTGTGTGGAATGCCATTTCAGGTTCTCTCTCACATTCATCCACATCACTGATTGCAGCAAAATGAAGAATAACATCGGGCTTGTAATTTAATAACACTTCATTCAATTTTTTAAAATCAGTGATATCAAGCTGGGCAATATCAACACCGAGGAAATTGACATTCTCCCTTTTTAATAGATTTTGCATTGTCATACCCAGACAACCCTGGGCACCGGTGATAAAAGCCTTCATTATTTGCTCATTATACTATAATTTATCCTGGAAGTCAAGCACACTTACATAATGTCGGATGCCAGATACCAGATGCCGGATGCAGGATATCTGATACAGAATGGGAAATTTCGTTCATCTAAAGATGGACTTCTCCTCTCCATTCTCCTCTCCCCGTTGGGTAAAGGGTAGGGTGAGTAGCGCCCAAATTTAACTGGACGAAAAATAATCTTACGGGACATTGACTATCGTCCACGAATATCTTGTACTTTTTTCTTTTTTTATTGACAAAACAAAAAAAAGGAATAGACTATTTCATTGTGGCAAAGGAAGATATTAATATCTCTGATTATCGTATAATAAAAAAGATAGAGGATGGTAATTATGCAGTTGTATACCGCGCAAAAGACAAAAATAATCAGGATTTAATCCTTAAGGTTTCTCGCGAAAATATCTTAGAATTTAATGAGTTGATTGCCCGTGAGTTTCAAATACTTTCCCGGTTTCAACATCCTAATATTGTTCCCGTCTTTGATTTTGGCACAACAAAAGATGGATTATCTTTTTTTACCCTTGAATATATCAGAGGAAAGCCGATAAATGAATGTTTTCAGAAATTTTCTCAGGAATTTCTTAAGGCTATCATCCAGGTCCTCAATGGCATTGGTGCATTTCACAATAAGGGTTTTATTCACAGTGATTTAAAGCCTGAGCACATACTGTATAATGCTGAAGAAAAAAAATGTGTTATTATTGATTTTGGTTTTGCGGGTGTATCAACCCATAGAATAAAAGAATATGGCACAATCGGTTATGTTGCCCCTGAGGTTTTAAAAGGGATTGGTTTTGATCAACCAAGCGACCTTTATTCTCTTGGCGTGATAATTTATGAGATACTATCCGGTAAAAGGCCGGTAAAACCCTATAAACAAATCAGCGATGTTCCTGACCAGATAAACAATGTGATTAAAAGGCTCCTTGCTGATGAACCTTCATTAAGGCCTGCTGTGCCTGAACTATATGAGGTCTTCAGTCATTATCTTTTGAAAGAGGTGATTGAAACCCCTTACTATAATGTGCGTCTTCCTATCACTGGTTTTGTTAGGAATTCTGAATTGATAGACAATCTTTTTCAACTGAAAGGCGGAACCGCGGTTGTGACCGGTGATATGGGTTCAGGCAAGACCCGGTTATTAAAGGAACTAAAATACGAGTTTCTGTTCAGAGATTATGAGGTGTTCTTTTATACTGGCGAGAAACCATTTCATGATACATTGTGCAATTATGTTGGTTTTAAGGATATAGACTTTTCTCATAAAGAAGATAAATATCAGGTCTATGCTGAGATTACCGAGCGGGTACTTATGTACGGCAAGAATAAAAAATTGGTCATAGTGGTTGATGACCTTGATAATCTGGGTGACTATGAACTGGGGCTATTTCGGTATATTGGTCATAGTTTAAAAGGGACATCAATATCAATGCTCGGTGCAGGCAAGTCTGATCCGCGGATAAAAAATTTAAATTTTTTTGAATTATTTTTAAACCCGTTTTCAATTCAGGAAATTAAAGAATTGGTTGATAAAACATTTTTCCAGATTGGGGTAAAAGGAGAAAAGGATTTAACCTGGTTTATTCAATGGCTCTATCAACATAGTGGAGGTAATCCATTATTTATAACAGAAATTTTGAAGACACTCTATAATGAAAATGTCTTATACTACATTTCCAATAAATGGGAAATTGATACTGAATTATTGAAGAAGATAAAGATTCCTGGACAGATAGAAGAAATCATTTATCAACGATTAAGAGGTTTGAATCCCGAAGAGGCAAAACTTTTAAAGGTTCTTGCTCTAACAGACTGCCTTTTAGAACTCAGGACCCTGCAAAAGATAATCTCGGCACAGGTAGAGGTTGAACTCGAGGTTTTAAAAATGCTTGGTTTGATAAGGGAAGAGCATATCAACGGAAAAAGATTCTTCAGCCTTTCAAATCAGATAATAAAGATTATTCTTGAGGCAGAGATAAAAAATGTTGAGGCGACCGGGATTATTAAAAAGATTATCAGTGCAATTGAGGAGATGAAACCAATGGATAAGAGTTTTTATCCGGTCCTTGCCCGATTATGTGAGCGAATAGATTATAAAGAAAAGACATTCAGATATTTTCTTATATCTGCGGAGACTGCCGAGGAATCAAAGGATTATAAGGATGCGATAGAATACTATAAAAAAATTCTTACCTGGGCAAAGGAACTTGAACCTGGGCATTATCTTGAATTCCTTCTAAATATGGCTGAACTCTATTTTAAAATTGGTGATAACCAGAATGCGATTGAATATTACAAAGGGGTGATTGAAAAATCAAATAATCTGTTAAAGATAAAGAGTCTATCAGGTATGGGCAAGGTCTATTCTACAACCGGAGAACATAATCTTGCAATCCAGTATCTTCAAAAGGCATTGAATAATATCAAGGATAAAAAGACAAAAGAATATATAGAGATTAATAACTGTCTTGCCTATTCTATGACCTATCTAAATGATCTTGATAAAGCAGAAAAATTACTAATGGAATCATTTGCTATTGCCAGGGAAATAAAGGATTATGAATCAGAGGCTGAGGCAATGTATTATTCAGCAAGCCTTGAGTGGTTCAGAAACGAATTTGAAAAGGGTAAAGAAATTTGTCAGAATTTAATTGCATTTTGCGAAAAACACAAGCTTAACAAACAATATGCATATACTACAAATCTCTTGAGTTCGTTTTATATTCAGACCGGTGATATGGAACAGGGCTTAAAATATATTGAAAGGGCAATAAAGGGATTTGAACAAATAAGAGACACGGATGCCTTTGTGAATGCGTTGATTAATCAGGGATTACTATACGCACGTAAAGGCAATATATTTATTACTCAGGAAATTTATATAAAAGCGCTTCTGAATGCATTTAAAACTGATAATAAGTCCAATTGGACAATCATATTCGTCAATCTTGCAGGTATCTATGAAGAAGCAGGAAGATTTGATAAGGCGCTTGAACATTATGAAAATTGTCTCAGGATTGAACCCGGTTCAATATATGGAAATTATGGACTGGCAATGGTTTGTCTGAAAATGGGTGATTTTGATAAGGCAAAGCACATCCTTGAACAAAAACTTATAGAAAGACATGAGATTTTGTATATTATTGGTCTTGCTA
>Ga0172364_10002127_pt1 | contig 15592 bp, 8 predicted proteins | sample LakKivSesite10cm_FD_114545 | JGI IMG/M metagenome (GOLD analysis project Ga0172364, IMG submission 114545) | Sediment microbial communities from Lake Kivu, Rwanda - Sediment site 10cm | ecosystem: Environmental > Aquatic > Freshwater > Lake > Sediment | place: Rwanda: Western Province, Lake Kivu... | reverse complement strand
TTTTGTATAAATCGGGATCGGTATCGCCTTCTGTGGAAACCACTAAAACTCTGGAGTGGACATCAAGTTTCAATGCACCGGCTATTTCACGATAGACAGGATTTTCTAAAACCGTAATAAGAAATCCTGTGGTTACAGCCCCGGATTCGCCCGAGACGATCTTTCGATCGTCGCCCACTGGACAATGAAGTCTCCTCATGCCTTTTAGGGCCACTTCATCATCTACAGCGACAAACACATCCGCATAGCGCTTCAATATCTTCCATGCCAAAAGACTAGGCCTCCCGCAAGCCAGCCCAGCCATGATGGTATTCAAGTTCCCCTCCACATTTTGAGGAACGTTCGTACCGTTCACAACCGATCGGTAATAACAGGCTGCCTCTGTGGGTTCCACCACGATAAAGAGGGGCCTTTCCACACCGAACGCCTCGAAAAGGTACGCCTGAAGTGCTGACGAGAACGATCCCACACCGCACTGGGCCAAAACGTGCGTGGGGAAAATCCCATTCAGCTGCTCAAGGGCTTCATCCATGAGGGTCATATAGCCCTGCATAATCCAGATCGGTATCTCTTGATACCCTTCCCATGCCGTATCTTGAATCAAAAGCCAACCTTGTTTTTGCGCCTGATCCGATGCATAACACACCGCCTCATCGTAGTTTCCATCCACGACAACAACCTCCGCACCGTGGCTTCGAATGCATTCCATCCTGGCAGGGGATGAGCCCTTGGGCAGATAAACAACGGCCCTGCACCCCAACCTTTGGGCTGCCCACGCCAGAGCCCTTCCGTGATTGCCGTCCGTAGCCGTGACCACGGTTCGATCTTTTATCTTCTTTTTGATGTCAGCGGACTGAAAGAGATCAAAACACAGAGGTTCTTCTTCTATCCCGTATTCTTTGGCCATGAGCCGATAAAGGGCATGTGTGGCTCCCAATACTTTAAAAGCACTGAGTCCAAAACGGCTCGATTCGTCTTTAATCCAGAGATTGGCGATTCCCAATTCTCTGGCAAGATTGGGAAGCAAGACCAGATCCGTTTTATTGTATTCAGGAAAACTTTGATGAAAACGTCTCACCTGCCGTGCCATAGCAGGTGAAAAGAAGCGTACGGTTTTCCCCTCCGGACCTTCTCTTCGAGCGTCCGAGTTAAGGACATACGTGATACGTGATTGCATGCACGACCCAGTTTTAAGAGCAAATCGCCGGCAACACTCCGTCTCGCAACAAAAATGCTAATCTGCCTTCACGGCAACCATCATGATTTCCACAAGACCGTCTTTCGGGATGCGGGCCACTTCCAGCACCGCACGCGCCGGAAAATCCTTTTTAAAATATTCAGCATAGACCTTATTGAATGTGGAATAAAGATTCATGTCTTTTACAAACACCTGACATTCCACCACATCGTTCAAAGTAAATCCAGCTGCCGCCAGCACTGCTTTCTGATTTTCCAACGCCTGGCGCGCCTGGGCTTCAAATCCTCCCTCGGCAAAGTTTCCGTTCTTGGGGTCCAACCCCAGTTGTCCGGAAAGGTACAGGGTATTTCCAACGCGGATAGCCTGTGAAAAGGGTCCAATAGCAGCCGGTGCATTCGTTGTCTGAATTACCCTGCGATCCGAGCGTTGTTGTCCGCAATGTACAATCAGGATTGCCACAGCGAAAACAAGTATCCCTTTCTTCATTCTCTCCTCCATTTTTTTATTGATATCAAAAAAAGGATGTGTTTGTTTTCCCTCTCCAAAGAATTTCTCGTGTAAAGTTTTACTCACACTTTCCTGGTTATCCAGTACCCCCTGTTGAACCAGAAAAAAAGCAGCTCTCCTTTAAAAGTGGCATGTAAAGTAGCAACGGGTTCTGGTCCCAATTACCCAACCAAAACATGTCCACAATTTCGTACACGACCATAAACATGGTGGAGCCAAAGCCGGCAAGGCCAGAAAGACCAAACCCCTCCAGGAGGACTGATCGCTAATACGATTCGCTCTATCCACATACGCATCTAAAATAACTGATTTATAAATTGTGTAAACTCACTATGGCGAAAGGTCAGTCGTTGGCCGCTTGTTTCTTCTGATAGGAATGGATACTATTTTTATCGTTTTTTTCTGTGTCAATCCAGCACCCAAAAAGATAACCACCATTCCGGCAAAAGATCGAAACGGAATCTGTTCATGAAAAGTGACGTAGTCGGCTACAAGGGCAAAAAGAGGCGTAATGTAAATAATCAAAGACAATGTAATGGCACTCATCTCTTGAAGCAGTCGGTAATAAATAACAAATGCAAATGCGGAACCTACAATACCCAAATACAAAACAGAAAGGCCAACACGCACATTGATACGGATATCCCCTGGATGTTCCAGCAAAAAACCCGTCAATAAAAGTAAAAAGACGCCGATACCCATTTGATAGAAAGTCAATGCATAGGGATCCATTTTCGATAAATACTTTTTGACGATAACCAAAGACATGGCACCGCACGCAGCAGACAGAATCACCGCTGCCGAGGCCAGCAAGACCATCCGACTAAAATGGGTTCGCTCAAGCTGATCGTAAAATACGATCACAATACCACAAAAACCAATAACCAGACCGACAAATGTTTTCCAACGAAACGTCTCGCTCCGAAAGAGAAAATTGGTCCAAATACACGTAAAAAGGACGAATGTGGCAAAAAAGATGGCCGCAACGCCTGCACTGATGTATTGTTCTCCCCAATAGATAAGGCCATAATCAAAACCATAAAGGAGGATGGCGCTGACGGTTAACAGAAAAAGATCGGCCCTTCGAATGCCACGCGACATCCGCTTATTCCGAACAAAGAAAAAAAGAGCCGTAAGAGCTACACAAAATCGAACCCCTGCACCGAGAAAAGGAGGAAGTCCTTCTAAGGAAATTTTAATGGCCAGCCACGTCGTTCCCCAAATTACACATAAAACGAAAAATCCAAGTATCTGCATTTTTTATCACCAGGAATGATCGTTCTTTTGGCGCCTCTATTTGAGCGGTGGAAAAAGTTCGGGCGGCCTTCGGTGCTTCGTGGCCTGCTCATAGGCATAGGCATATTTTATTAGTTTCGGCTCCCCAAAAAATCGTCCGACCATTTGCAATCCTGCCGGAAGACAGTTGTACGTAAAACCCATGGGAACGGTAAGTGCCGGCAGACCCGTATGGGGAGAAATGATCTGACTGTTGTCACCGGCCGGACTCGCAAAGTCTCCTATTTTTCTTGGAGGATTTGACCACGTCGGATAAACAATCGCATCAACCGCATATGTATCCATGGCCCCCAGTACAGCCTTCCGCAACGCAATATTTCGCGGATCGTGATACAAATCGAAGCAGGGTGGATTTTGCTGTTCGGGAGCCACGTCCACTTTGAGCGCTTCCTTTAATCTCTCCTCGATATAGGGCGAATAAAGTCCCGCATCCACGATCTCCTTTATGTTCTTGTACGGCGCATTCTCACCCAAAGAGGCAAGATAGTGATTCACGTCGTACATGAACGTGTCACACCATAAGTCTTTACTCAACTTCTCAAAATCTGGAATGATGAAAGGATCAACAATTTCTGCACCCAGTTTCTTCATGTCTTCGATTGCTTTCTCTGTCAAAGCCCTGACCTGCGGATCCGTGGTGGGCGTTTCGATGTACGTCCGAAAGACACCGATCCGAGCTCCTTGCAGGCCCTCTTTGTCGAGAAACTGGGTGTAATTTTCCGGCACGTTCCCGATAGAGATCTCGGTTATGGAATCTTGAGGATCATAGCCTGCGATGACTTCGAGGATTCGAACGGCATCTTCCACCGTCCGGGCCATGGGTCCTCCGATATCGTTCCGCAGATACAGCGGAATGATTCCATCCCGACTGGTCAATCCCATGGTGGAACGAATGCCCACCAAACAGTTGTGCGATGAGGGTCCTCGAATGGAATTTCCCGTATCTGTACCCAATCCAACGGCACCGAAACTGGCCGCAACAGCAGCCGCGGTGCCGCCACTGGAACCTGCGGGGACACGTTCCAGATCGTACGGATTCCGGGTGGTTCCCGCAATGGAACTGACCGTCTGATACGGACTGAATGCCCACTCCGCCATGTTCGATTTGGCCAATACAATGGCACCTGCCTCTCGCAGTACCCTGACCTGGTAAGCATCATCGGGGGGGATGGACCCCTTCAACGCTACGGAACCCCCTGTGGTTTGCAAATCCTTGGTATCAAAATTGTCTTTCACAATGAGGGGTACACCGTGCAGAGGACGGAGTTTTCCGGTTTTCTTGAACTCTTCGTCAAGTTCATCGGCTCTCTTTAAAGCGTTGGGATTGACAACGACAATCGCATTCAGTTTTGTGGGCTGGTCATATTTCTCGATACGTTTGAGATACTGCTCGACCAGTTGGTGGCAAGTGATTTGACCGGCCTGCATTGCCTGATGAATTTCTGCAATGGTGGCTTCTTCCACATGAAAACTCGTTTTACCCCACTTGGAGCACCTGCCTTGACTTAAAAGGAAAAATAGACTAAAAAGCATTATGCCATGGACGCCGAGAGTTTTGTATTGCCTCATGACGAGTCTCCTTTGAAAATGGTTGTTCATGATTTTAAAACGGTTCACTTTTATTTAATTGGACTTTGCAAATTTTCATAAATTGGATTTCTTAAAGGTAGAATGGAACAAATCCTAAAATCATTGAATCGAGCGGGAGGTTGTCATTCCCGTATTGTTTTAAGCGGGAATCTATGGGGGGTGAGGAATCTCTATCTGATTGTCCCCGCTCCTTGGATGCCTGATTAAAAATTTCAGGCATGACAACCTTTCCATGATCATAGCTGCCAAAGTTCAATCATTTCTTCTTTACACGAACAGGATAAGGCGGACGTTTTATTTCGGTCGGCGGATTCTTCTTCAGCTCCTCCATGATCACTTCGATGGCCTTTTCCAGTTGCGGATCGTGGCCAGCAATCACCTCCGATGGCCGCTGTTCCACTTCGATGTCAGGCGGCACACCTTCGTTTTCCACAACCCATCCGTCCTCTGTCCAAATAGCCAAATTGGGTGCCGTAATATATCCGCCGTCCATCAGAATCGGAAATCCAAGAATTCCAACCAGACCTCCCCATGTTCGTTTTCCAATCAGCTTACCCAATTGAAATTTCCGAAACATCCAGGGCAGCAGATCGCCACCCGAACCGGCTGTCTCATCAATGAGCATCACCTTGGGACCCCGAATGGATGCACTGGGTGTCATCAGATCCGCACCGTAGCGCATCGCCCAATGGCACACATAGGGACGTCTGAGAATATCAATGTAATAATCGGCTACCTGACCCCCACCGTTGAATCGCTCATCAACAATGATGGCCTCCTTATGAACCTGGGGGAAAAAGTAGCGCTTGAAATAGGTGTGCCCCAGCGTGGTGGTATTGGGAACATAGACATAGGCAACACGTCCGTTTGTGGCTTTGTCCACCTTGCGGATATTGCCTTCTACCCAGTCCCGATTCCGGAGTGCACTCTCGTCGGCAACAGGAACCACTTGGACGGTTCTCGATCCGGTTCCATCGGGATTGGGACCCACGGTGATCTCCACAATCTTCCCCGCTGTGTTTTCGAACCGACTGAAAAGATTTTCTGGAGGACGAAGATCCTTGCCGTTTACAGCCAAAAGATACTCTCCCTCCTTTACATCCATTCCGGGTTCTACCAAGGGAGACCGAAGCTCCGGATTCCAGTTCAAACCGCCGTACACTTTCTTGAACCGATACCGTCCATTTTCTATAGTATAATCCGCACCCAGCAATCCACACGGGATGTATTTGGGATCGTTTGGAGAATCACCGCCTGCAACGCGGTGATGGCCTACAACCAACTCGCTTGACATCCATTGAATCACCCGATTGAGATCATCGCGACAGGCCAGATGCGAAAGGAAAACCCTGTACTTCTCCTTCATGGCTTGCCAATCCGCGCCGTGCATATTGGGATCGTAAAAATAATCCCTGTTGATACGCCACGCCTCATCAAAAATCTGATTCCATTCACGTACGGGATCAATGAGCACTGCGATGTCTTCGATTTTCAGTTTGCCTTTTCCCGATTCAATTTTATCCGATATGGGAACAATATGTATCGAATTCAGTGTGCGGTAGAGAATCTTCTTCTTGTCTGCCGAAAGCTCATACCCGCTTACGTCCGAAAGCAGAATTTTATCTTCCCTCTCCTTCAAATCATACCTGTGCAGTTTTCCACCTTGGCGATCCTCCTCTTGGCCTTGAGGCATTTCCAGATAGAAGACCTGCCCCTCTTTTCCAGCTTGAAGACTGGAATAATTTCCTTCCTTGATTGGCAAGGAAACGATTCGGTTGTTCAACCCCTGAAAATCAACGGAGATGCTCTCTTCCTTCTTTTCGCTCTCTTTTTTGGAATCTTCCTTTTTAGTTTCTTTTTCTTCCGATCCTTTTTCTTCATCACTCTCCTTGGCTATGGGAGAAAGCGTCTCCTTTTGCAAGGTGACAAGGTAGATGGCCCGACTCAGTTCCATATCCGCATTGGACATGGCAAACCAGTGTTTTACAGGTCCTGCATCCGTAGAAGCGAAAAAATAGAGATACTTGCCGTTTTCATCAAACACCGGCTCACTCACTTCGCTCATTCCGTCGGTGATCGGATAGGATTTGTCTTCATCGAGAGAATACAAATACACCCTTTGAATGTACGCCTGGGTATTCAGGGTGTAGGCTATCCATTTGGAATCAAAAGACCACACGCCATGGACGGCCCCAAACGCGCCTGGAAAATAGAGAGCTTCCTGGGCGATCTTTTTGATTTTTCCTTTCTCGACATCCATCCAGTAGAGATTCCGGCCGTTATCCGTCAGGGTGAGTTTTTTGCTGTCCGGAGACCAGTGAAGTTCACTATAGAATCCCGTGCCCTCAAGCTTCATCTTTTTTATCTCGCCTTTGCCGTCCTGGGGTTGAATGCAAAGTCCATACTCGCCGGATTCATCGGAAAAATAGGCTATAAATTTTCCATCGGGAGACCAAACCGGATCGCGCTCGTGAACACCCGGTGTGTTGGTCAGATTTCGAGGATCCCCCTTCTCAGCCGGAACCGTGATGATTTCCCCTCGAAACTCAAGCACTGCTCTGGCACCGGATGGCGAAATAGACGCGTTACGGATATACTTGAATCCTTTCACATATCTTGGACGAAGTCCTTCAAGATCTGCTGCAACTCCAATGGTTAATTTTTCACTTGGCCCGTTTGGAAGAGGATACCTATGCAGATGTCCTGCCTGTTCATAGATGATTTTATCTCCTCCAGCCGATAGATTGACAATGGGAAAATCCGTGTGGAAAGTAAGCTGGTTGATCTCGCGCGATTGGATGTTGAAGGAAAAAAGATTAAATTCTCCTTCTCGATCGGATCGAAAATAAATTTTATCTCCGATCCACATCGGGTCCGTATCGTTGCAGCGCTCTTCAGGTTGTGGAATTTTCTCTACGGAATGATCGCTAAAGGTGTAGAGTCCTATTGTGGAAACTGTACCGCCCCGGTAATGTTTCCACTGCTGAAATGCTTCATAAAGCGGTGTGTACGCCATCCTTCTTCCGTCCGGCGAATAGGTCGCCTTGTACGCATAAGGAATATTCAGCGCTTCAGAAAATCCACCCTCACAGGACACAGTAAATAGCTGTGTGTGACGTCTTGTGAAAACAGATCTGGGAGATGAAAAAAGTACACGCGATCCATCGGGAGTGAATCCCTGGACCAGATCCGATACAGGATGCCATGTCAACCGTTTTGGAACGCCCCCCTCAACGGGGAGAAGGTACACGTCCGTGTTGCCGTCGTACTGGGCACTAAAAGCAATCCGCTTTCCATCGGGGGAGAATGCAGGATTCGATTCGATCCCCTCGTCCGTAGTCAAACGCCGAACGTTGCTCCCATCCACATCGGCTATCCACAGATCACCCGCATAAACAAAAGCAATGTGATTTTGGCTGATCGCAGGCTGACTTAGAAGCTTGGTATCTTTCATGTCAATTCCATGGACTTTTTGCTGAAGAAAAATACATCCCCCTATCCAGACCGCACAAAGGAGATAGAATCCCTTTTTCATTGCGTCCTCCTTTTCTTTAAAAATTTCTGGATGACTAAAATCATCCTGTTTGCTACGGATTGCCTTATTGAAAACGCACAATACCGTTTTCAACATCGTGATACCCTTTACACTCTATGGCATCTTTCTTAAAAATTGCCCACGCCGGGAGGCCTTTGTATTGTTTTGTCATTTGATAAAGCTCAAGAGCACTGTTTCCAATAACCAGATAGGCCACTTTATTCGAATTGAAAGGATTTGGAACCACGACAAACAGACCGTCATCAGAATCCGCATAGATTCTGTCCTGCCACCGAAACCAACTTTTTTCCAGAGAAAGACCCAGCTTCTCTTTCATGATTTTCATCAATTGGTTGTCTTCGATTCCGCCCAGTACGAAAAGATCGGAAGAGGCCAGATCGCTTTCTGTGATTTCACTGTCCTTTTTTACCGGCGGTAGAATTTCAGAGTACTGGTCAGCCAAAACCGTTGCATAGCGCAGAGCCAGCGTATGATTTGCCTCGATCTGCCGGGAGGTTCCGTAGACAATGACCGTGCTGTGAAAATCATCGTAAAAATTGGACAGGGTATAAAAACGGTCTCTTGGAACGGGAACGTCGCTGCCCGCATTAAAAACCAATTTGAGCGGTTTTTCTTCGAAAGTCCATGTAAACGATTCTTTGGACTTTTGAACCTCTACCTTCCGCCAATGATTTTGCTTCTCTGTTTCTACTGCCACAGTTGTCAGAAAATGATAGGGTTTGCCTTTCTGTTCCACGTCCAGAGTCAAAGTCCATCCACCGGGTGTTGAATCCACATGCGCTTCAATCACCCATTCGGGAAGATCGTCCCGATTCAGCCACTGCATGATAAACGAACTCAATGCCTTTCCGCTGATTTTCTCTGCAATGCCGATGAACTGTTTTGTTGTCATTTCCTTTTCACGAAACCGATCGTGCACCTGGTTCATGATTTTGGAGAAGGTGTCATTGCCCAAAAGAAGCCGCATCTGGTGCAGAAGAAACATCCCGCGAATTCTGGGAATCTGGTAGTGATTGTACCGGTCATAGACCTGTTCTGCATCCAGGGGTGTGATTTTTCCGTCTCTCGAGAGGGTGTAAAGAAGACGACAGTTTAGCTCTGTCAATTCATCCCGGAGATAGAGCGCAGCCTTCTCCGATTTGGATGGAAGGTTGTCCAGGGTGTTCCAGTAGGCCGCTGTACCGCTTATAAACCAGTTTTCCCCGTTTGAGGCTGGATAAACGGTGTTATGCCAGAGCAGCCTTTTGTTGAACTGGTAGATATCATCAACCCCTGTCAATTCCATTTTTGGATTTTCCTGAAAAGACGGTTCTTCATATTGTTCTTTTCTTAACGTTTGCAACTTTTCCGTTACAAAAAGGGGGCTGATGACAGAATATCCGAGGGATAAACGAGGAACAGCACCCGGGAGATCAGGAATGCGTCCGTTTTCACCGACAAATTTTTCCCTCAGGGTCACCTTGCCGGAATGGATCAGAAAAACCATCTTTTCGGCCATTTCGGACGTGGTGATCTTTCCATCGCAGGCGTGAGGCCGATTCATAGGAGACGAAGCCCACAAACGGACACCTGCAATGGCATCTATCTTTCCTTTGTATTTCTTATAAAATTGACTGAACTGAATGTCCCGATTGGACGTCCGATAAATAAGATCGTACGGCGCATTGGCGTCATTGGGAATGTACTCCTTCCGCACCTCCGGATCTTTGTTGTTGTTGTCGCTCCAGTAGAAGCCTTCCGTCCCTCCGGGGAATTCGCCAGAACGGCTTCGCCACAGTTTGCTCTTTTTTGTACCCAGAAGAAAGATGGCAATCTCGTTGGTTTTTGTGTCCCCGATGAGCCAATCGTTGGTGTACATTCCGTTGTTTTTGTACGAAAGAATCTTTACAACCTCATCAATGCTGGAAGCATACTGCGCCGCTTTTCGGATTCGGTTGGACTGCGGTGTGCCGTCCATATCAAAGGGCGTCTGGGCCACCGTGGTTTCACCGATCATGATACCGGCACTGTTGATGTAAAAATCCGCAGCCGAATGAATCCCTCCCGGGAAAGTTTCATAAACCAAACGATGCCCTTCCGAAGGGATCGCATCACAAATCACATTCCAGTGCGGTCCGGTGTACCCGCTCCACATAAAAATCTGGCCGAAGACGATCTTGCCGTCCTTGCTGGCAGGACCGTTGGCCAAAAATCCTGAACATTTGTGAAGCCGTTCGGGAATATTCAGTTCATCCTCTGCTGCAAGGAAACTTTTGCCGCTTAAAGGATGCGCTGTGCTGGAGAGTCCTCTTCGCACCTGTCCCAGATCAATCACGGAATTGAGGGTCACAATATCCAAAAGATCCAGCGGCCGTCCTTCGAACTCGGCGCCCGATTTGACTGCACCGTCGGCGATGCCTTTCATCTCTGTCAGATATTCTTCATCGTATTTTCGGAACATAAGGGCATCGGCCATAACGCGCGTCTCATTCCATCCCTTATTGGGATCGTTTTTATCCGCAGTGATGGCCAGTTTTTTCATGTACTCGACGATTTCACCGGCCACCAAAAAACCGTACTGATACCCCCGAGAATACGGCTTGCCTTCGATATGGACAAAAATCCATCCCCTGTCTTCATAACGGAAAGCCGGACCGAACCACTTCACCGTTTCCATGGGAATGTAGGACGAGATGTCGCTCACCTCCTCGAGCTGAATATCGTCAAACCAGATCTTCCCCTTTGCTTCTCCATTCAATCCGAGATGAAGCCTGATCCGGTCCTGACTCTGTGTGGCAATAAAAAGCGTCTCAATTTTTTTCCAAGAGGAAGTTGCCCCTGCGGTTGGAGAATGGTTGGTAAAGGGAAACGATTCCATGGTAAAACATCCAGCCACGGACGTGGGATAGCGGTCTGTGGGACAGGAAAACGCCGATTCCGTTTTTACCCATCCGCTGAGCCGGTAGAGACGACCCACCTTAAGTAAAACCGGTTCAGAACACACGGTACTCCTTTTCCACTGGGCATGCGCGATGAGAAGTGCATTTTGGCCCGAATGGGATTGGGTTCGGTCAAGGACGATACGAACAGCCACACCCGCACTGTCCACTTCCGAAGACCAGCCCAAGGGGAATCCTTGACTGTTCACAGACTCAAAACCGGGATTTTCTACGATCACCGGATTCTCTTCTCCAAAAGTCGGAACACACAACAACATCATCATAAGAACAAACGGTAAGCAATTCCTTTTCGACATCGCTTTCTCCCTTTTAAAAACAGCTAATTGAAAATTATTTGATCAAATGAAAGGCCGTTTGCCGTCCATCAAGATAATGAGCGCCCCCCTCACCAAAAACAGCGTCCTGCTCAAGGGCGATCACCACTTCCTGGCCGTTCCATTCGGGAAGGAGCGTTTTCACGCTCAGTTCGATCGAATGGCAGGTGTTTTTGTAAAGAGGATAATCGCCTCTGCCCGGAACGCCCTGCTGCTGATCCCAAAGGCCGATAATGGGCCCAGCCCCATGGCCATGAAAACCCAAAGGATGGGTATAGATGCTGGCGTCCAATCCTTCGGCCTTTGCCTTGGATAGTGCGGACTCAAGGATCTCATTCCCGCTTCTGCCTTCCTTCATTTCACCTGTTAGAATGTCCTGAAGACGATTCCCCATGCGGAGGGCTCTCTTGAGACCCTCCGGTGCCTCTTCTTCCCCCTCTTTCAGAACATAGGCCAGCTCCTGAGTATCGGTGTTCAGTCGGAGGTAGGTAATTCCCATGTCGCAATGGAGAAGATCCCCTCTCCGAATGACTTTCGCTTCCTTCTCTTTTTCTCCTTCGCTTTTTTGTCTCTGAATATCCACATCGGGCTGAAACCACGTTCCAAGTCCGAGGCTCTGGATTCTTTCTCTCATCCACCACACCACATCCTCTGTGGTCGTAATGCCTGGAGTGATCACACGATTGGAAAAAGCCTCCGCAATGATAAAATGGGCAATAGATACAATGTGCGGATAGACTTCCAATTCCTCGGGAATGCGCTGCTCCAGCCAGCCAACTGCCAGTTTCTCGGCCGAATGAATCCGTGATGCATATTGGGACCCCAGCGCATCCATGACTTTCTTTTTAAGAGAAGCAGAGAGTCCGTCGCCAAAAGCAAATTCATCGGCCTCATTGATGCCAATTCTTCTGGGATTTCGCTGGGCGACTACTTTTGTCAGACAGCTCCACGGGTCTGTCTTGTCTGGATCCCACACCTGCTGATACAAATCCCCAATGCCGTACCGGCTGATAGTTAACCTTTCCATACCATCTTTGCCTTTGTCGTAAAAAACGAGCAGGATGAGTCGTCTGGCAGCAAAAGAAGTCGCCGGAGCCAATGTGTTATACACAGGGTCTTCGCTGTACTCCCGGCACGCCACAATCCACATGTCCATGTTTTCTCTTCGCATGATTTCAGGAAGGACTCTTTCCAGACGCAATGTGAGCCATTGATCAACCACTCGTGCCTGATCTTTGAGCTGTAAAATCAATGGAGGAGAAGCCGCCAAAGATAACGGAAAAATCCAGAGACTTCCCAGAAGCAAAAACATCGTCAATTTAAAAAACTTCACCTGACCTTCTCCTTTCCTGTAGATTAATGAATCGGATGTTTGCTTACTGCAGAGCAAAGCGTTTCGTCACAATCGGATCCGTTTTCCCTTCACGAAAACCTATTTTATTTTTCTCTGGCGGATTCAGCCGCGGGGACAACATTGCCCGCCTTCTTCCAAGCCTCAATAAACCGAACCGCTGCATCCACCATTTTGGAAACCGTTTCACGACCGATTTCCTCTGTCGCCTCCTTTGGATCGGCAAAAGACCAAATCCCGTTGCTGGAAATCTCGTGACTGGCGCCTCCTTTTTTCGTTTCTTCGGGTACTCCCAGAAGTGTATTGGCCACGGCCGCCAGTTCCGGATCCTTCTGCGCCAGTTGCCAGAGCGTCTGTATTTGAGAAGAAAAGTGCATGGTCGGTTTCTGCGCTCTTTCCATCCGGACAAGTTCAGGCTTCACATAGAGCATGATGGATGTTTCACTCTTACCGGCATGCCAGTCAACAACTTCACCCTCCTCCTCTTTTTGAACAGGACCCCCGTGCCCGATTGCAATCGCTGTCGCTTCTGTTGAATGATTGATGCGATGAATAATGTTTTCTTGAACGATGTTGTTTCCACCATGATAGTTGAAAAAGAGAAACCGTCGGAAGCCGTACTTTATCAGCAGCTCGGCACTTTCAAAAAGCACCTGCTCCATGGTTTCCGGTGTGAGGCTTAACGTGCCCGGGAATCCCGAATGATAGACACTGTAGCCAGAAAAAAGAACAGGAGCAATCAAAACACCTGTCTTCTCTGAGATCAATTTGGACATCTCCATGGCCTCGTAAAAATCTGTCCCCAGCGGAAGATGGGGGCCGTGCTGCTCTGTAGACCCCAGAGGAACGATCACCATATCGTTGGTTTTCAGATACTCTTTCACGTCAACCCAGCCCATCTCCTGAAGCACCAGGGGTTTGTTTTTTCTCTGAGCCAACAAAGCGCTTCCCATAAAAAAAGTAAAAAGAACAATTCCCTTCCATCGCCACACATTGGATATCATAGGTCTTCTCCTCATTTTTTAGATTTCGAGACTTCTGAAAAATGATGAATAACAGTCGCATTTATTGTCACTCTGAACGTGATTCAGAGTCTCTTGGGATGAGATCCCGAAACGAATTCGGGATGACAAACCTTTTAAAATCATTTTTCAGAAGTCTCATTTCTATTTTTTCCCCGGACCGTAAAGCACCTTTCCCGGGAAAATTCCTGTCGGTTTTCCATTCTCTGCTGCCATCCTGCCGTTGACGATCACATAGCGAATCCCCGAAGGATACTGATGCGGCTTCTGATACGTCGCGGTATCGTGAATGGTTTTCGGATCGAAAACCACGATATCTGCATACATGCCCTTTTTGATCACTCCCCTTTCCGTCAACCGAAGGGTCTGGGCAGGCAGAGCTGTCATTTTTCGGACGGCCTCTTCGATGGGAAGAACATGTCTTTTCAGGACGTACTGGGAAATCACTCGCGGAAATGTGCCGTAGCTCCGGCAGTGGGGTACGCCTTTCCCATACTCAACAATGCTCCCGTCAGATCCGATCATCGTGTAATCGAGTGCCATGATTTTTTCTACATCGCTTTCATCCATTTGGAAAAACACACCCGAAGCGCCGCCGTTTTTCTGGATTTCAATGATCAGATCCGCTCCATTCTCTACTGTGGCCTTTTCCCCCTGGAGCGCAAGAATCTCCGCCAGATTTTTCCCTTCGAAACTGGGATCCTTTTCGTAACTCGCGATATAGATGGTTTTCAGCCTGTCAATTCCCCTGCTGGAAGTCAAACGCTTCCGGATCACTTCCTTCTCGATTTTTTGATAATTCTCCGGATCTTCCAACCGCTTGAGAAAGGCTTCGTGCCCACCCTCCAGACACCAGGCCGGCAAACTGCTGTCAAAACCGGAACTGGTTGCCGTATAGGGATATTGATCCATGGTGACTTCCATTCCTCTGGCGCGCGCTTTCTCGATGGGCGCCGTAATCATGTCCAGCCGTCCCCAGACCGGATCGCTGGCAAGCTTCACATGGGAAATCTGAACCCGGATTCCGTTCTCCTCGCCGATCCGGATGGCCTCTTCAATGGCTCCTGCAATTCCCTCCCCCTGGTTCCGGATGTGCGATGCATAAAAGCCGTCGTAGGGAGCCACGGCCCCCGCGAGTTCGATCAATTCTTCGGTCTTGGCATAAGTGCCAGGCATGTACGCCAAACCGGTGGACAAGCCCAAACCGCCTGCTCTCATCTCCTGGCGGATCAACTCCTTCATCCGTTCCATTTCATCGGGCGTGGGATCGGCCATCTTAAGTCCCATCACTTCCTGCCGGATGGTGTTGTGGCCCACCAGCGAGCAAAAATTGACGGCCGTGCCCTGGCGTTCGATTTTCTTGAACAGCGTGTTTAAGGGAAACTCATGCCCGCCGCAATTTCCCCCCACCACGGTTGTGACACCCTGAAGCAAATAATTATCGGCTGTAGGGATTTTACCGATATTCTCATCGGCGTGGGTATGGATATCAATAAATCCGGGACAAACGATAAGACCTTCCACATCAATAATGCAGCGCGCTTTTTTTTGCTTGAGCTTTCCGATACAGGCGATTCTTTCCCCTTGGATTCCGATATCCGATTTGTACCACGGATTCCCATCGCCGCTGATCACGGTGCCATTCAAAATGACCACATCGTATCGGCGCATCCGGGAACAACTCGCAGTAAATAGAAAAAATCCTGGCAAGATGAACACTGCAAACATTTTTATCCACTTCTTATCCATCTTCACCTCTCCTTATTAAAAACAAATGCGACCGACTCCAAATTTTTCTATTTCTGTCGTTCCGAATTTT
>Ga0172364_10002126_pt1 | contig 15595 bp, 5 predicted proteins | sample LakKivSesite10cm_FD_114545 | JGI IMG/M metagenome (GOLD analysis project Ga0172364, IMG submission 114545) | Sediment microbial communities from Lake Kivu, Rwanda - Sediment site 10cm | ecosystem: Environmental > Aquatic > Freshwater > Lake > Sediment | place: Rwanda: Western Province, Lake Kivu... | reverse complement strand
CTTGGGTCAACCCCTCTGTGATCGTCTACATTGCATACAACAAGAGTAGACCCTGTATCAGGTATAACTACTGTAGGTATATCATCTACAGGTCCAGCTGTATCCAATAACCTTTTTTCAACTATAATTTTTGGTTCAGTATCTGACAATATTACTGTTGGGTATCCTCCATAAGGATAGAACTCGAATATAGATGAGCAGCTTATCAAATCTTGACCATCTACCTTGTAGAATTCATTAACTGCATCCGATAATGTTTGAAGAGTTGTATACTGAGATAACTTAAATACTTGGGTTCCACTCTTAGGATTAGTTACACTTGGATCAACCTTTGACTGGAACGTAGCATTAATGACCAGTGCAGAATCATTCACAGATGCTACAAAATACACCCCATATAGAGGGGTAACCACTGTATACGTAGGATGGTTTGAATTAAATCCTATATTGATTCCAGGAAGTTCCCTGAATCCTATAGTAAGTACTCCAGAATTTTCTCTTACACTATCTCTGGCATCTTTTTGGAACTGTGTTCCATTCCTTAAACTAAGCACCCATCTTACATAGTCTTGAGTCCATGTAGAATAGTTATTTGCATTTACTGCTATAGCTAAATTCTGTTCATTTCTGAAGTCTGTGTATTTATCTTTAGCTATTACAGCTTCATGATATGACTTACCAATAGCGTCTGAAGCATCTGGACCTTCGGCTATTGTTTTTGCTAAAGGACCACTATCACTTATAAGAAAATCCAAATGTGGAGCATATGTAGGGATACGTCCAGATAATAAGCTTGAAACAGATGGTAAGAATCCATCGTTCGCCCCAGCGGACTTTTCCTTGAACGTACTATAAGGACCGTTAAGCGTCCCGCCCTGATAAGCTCTGGCTATTTTGTCCTGGATATCGAACTCATCCCTTATCATGTCCGCTTCGATTTCCCAGCCCTGTTTTTCCCTGAGAAGGTATCTGTACATGTTATCCGGCATGTAGAAATTCTGGAACACAGGTATTCCTGTAAAACCGTAGTCTTCTGCGACATCCTCTCCGTCATCTACTGAAAACTGGAACCATAGATTTCTGTCTTTTGCTCTAAGAACAAATCCCTCTATGTACCCAGACTTCGTGTTTGGAGTATATATCTTCTCGAATGATATATAGAAGTATTTCTTTAAACCAAGAAGAGGGTCCCCTTTGGATTCTGTATCATCCTTATGTTGTTCCTTATATTCTTCTCTAGCTTTATCTGTATTATCATAAATACCTTCTCGAACCGATGATACTTTTCTCTGGTCAAAAAAACTTAAATCGGCAACATTTATTGTTTCTGTTTCTTTCGGGTCTACAAACTTTAGTTTAACTTCATCATATGCTTGATATTCTAATGTATCCTCATTATAAGTACCATAAGTCATCCTTATATTTTCTGCTGGTGTTGGTACAGGAAATGGAAAAAATAGAATCTTCAATAAATCATACAAACTAAACTTTCTAATTCTGTCTGTATTCGTCTTTTGCCCTGTTATCTTTCCACCTATAATCTTTGTACCAAGACTAAAATTATCGTCATAACATGGAAAGAAGGGTACTGTTCTTCTTTTTACATTTATGTTGTATCCTTCACCAGATAGGGCTGCTTCATACTCTGTAAAAGTTTTTGTCATTATATTAGGGGGGACTAAACCTAAAAACCTTTTTATTTTCTTTTCCCATCTTACATCGGCGGGGTTCTTGTAATCCCTTCCAGAAGCTACCTTCATTGTAATGGTCTTTATACCCTCTTCTTTAAAATATTGACCACTCTTTAAAACCAATACTTCATAAGTCTCACCTTTAATATTAGAATCTGTACCATATAAAATCCTTTCTATATCATAGTAATCTTCTGACTCGTCTGGTTTTACCTGATCTCCCACATCTATCCTTTTCAGGAAGTCATATAATCCTGCTGGACGGAAAATCTTATCATTTGTGCTTATGGCTTTAGTATATCCTGCTATTGGAGTTTCGCTCTCCTGACTCAAAATTGTATAATCCAACCCCTGCGTCCAATATGGATTAACAGACTTAACTCTTCCCTCTGTAACCGCTGGTCTACCATCATCAAACGTGTATTTGATGTTATAGATGTAGCACTCATTATAAGACTGATACTCTGTGCCAAATCTCTCATAGAACAGAGGAGTCGAATCATCATAATCCATTGGGAAATATTTACTAAACTGTCTCTTGATCTGAGTAAAATCCTCCACTCTTGTAAGAGTATAATCAGGATTATTAACTACAACATCCGGTGCCACCGTTACTTTTTCAACACTATCATCAGTGTCGCTGAAAGTATTACCAGATTTACCCACTGCTGTACTATGACCAAATTTGAACCCAAGAATAACCTGTTCTTCAGAGGTGAAGTTTCTAAGTCTATGCTTATACCAATTCCATAACTTGATATATAAATCTTTCTTAATCTCTTCATCCCTTAATAGATACTTCAGATTTACCGTTCCACCTTGATATACCCTTACATTGTCATCTCCTGCTGTATCAGAACCCTGACCCCCGCCAGTAGCCTTCTCCCCTGTAATCTGCTGAACCTGGGGAACAGTGACTATTTCCAAAAAATCTTTCTGTGTAAGAGTCTGAAGATAGAACTGGTCCTGATTGATATAGTCCATATAAGCATATACACTATATCCTTTTGGCAAGGAGGAAATAAACCTACAGCTGCAGGTTACATCCTTTCCCGCCATATCAGGAAGAGCATCTAATCCCATGTAACTGAGCTTGAATCTATCTCCTCTAAGAACAGCGTCCGTGAGAGTAATAGAGCCACCTTCTATGATGTAGTCAGTTCCCGGTACTATTCTACGGATGTTCAAAGGACCGAGAAGATTCCAACCTATAACAGTCCCCGTTGTTTTTACTGAGTAAGAGTCTCCAATAACTCCATCGGCATTTCCTGCTATAGCATAATACCCAAATAACCCGAGACCAAGCTGTTCACTCGTTGTACCTAAATCTATTGAGAATGGTTTATTTCCTGTAACTACAGAGTCTATATTTTCTATTTCACCTGTGATATCATACACCGATTTATTAGCATAATTAATTGAAGTCGTCTTAACTGCTGGTGTAGGAGTTGGGTCTGTTTCAGTAATTTCTAATCTATCTGAAAAGAACTTTATTGAAGCAGAAGAATTGTGCCCTAATGGTTTTGTATAACTGATATCAAAAGTCTTCTCAGCTACAAGCACCGTATAGGGAACAGCAATCTCCCCATCTGTCTTAGGAAGAGCATATTTAACAAACTTACCCTGTTCAAGTTCTTCTTGATAGGCTGAGGCATCCACCGTAAAAGGTGAAAACCCTGATACATTGAAGTCCTCGTAAGTATCCATATTCAGAGACAGGTCATAAATGTCAGTGTAATCACTAAACTTGAATTCGACTTCTTTTCTTGCCCCTCCATCCAATACCTCTATAAGAGTAACCTTGTCTCCTTCTACCTTTATTAATCCTTCTCCAGTGTGCCCTGGAGGAGCCGTATAAGTTACTGTGAAGAAGGGTTCCGTGGGTTTTTGACCAAGCAAAATGTTGTAAGCTGTAACCTGTACATAGTTAGCTGAATTCTGTACTTTTACATTCTTACTAAGGTCCGCTTCTAAGACCACTGTAGTATTAATGCTGTACTCTACACTAACAACCGTATACACATACTTATTATCGAACTTCACCATAGTCCCTGGTCTGAAATATTTTACTACATCTCCTACAAATGTTATTTCTGAAGTATCATAGTTAATTAGTGATATAGTTACAGGGGCTGTTACCCATACAGCGTTATCAAACTTATAGGCATTAGGATTAACTATATTCTCTCTTATAGTATCCTTCAAATTCACCTGGGTATCTGTTGCTGTGGTTCCAGGTATCCCAGTACTTCCACTAACTTCATAATAAGAAGTTGTTCCAGATACTCTGTTCTGGAAAGCCATAAGATTACCATTGGTGAACATAGAAGTCTTATCAGTAGCCTTAATAGTAAAAGAAGGACTATTCTTAAAAACTTCTAACAGGCTCCACTTATAAAGCTCAGGTATGATAGTCACAATATAGGGTAGATCAACCACTACTCCCTCATCAAAAGGTATAATGAGGTCGGCACTATAGTTACCCATTGCAAGATAGTAGTCCTCAGTATTTGGCACTGAAGAAATCGTGAAAGGTCTATAAGCTGGGACAGTGCTATCCAAGGTGTGAAAAGATGAATCGGTACTTTGTATAGCTGTTATCAAATCTCTTATTGTTGCATAGTCCGAGAATCTATACACATAGGCGTTAGGATTTAACTTTCCATCTACATTCTCTGTTATAATTATGCTCTGCTTATCGATTATTATAGACCCTGTTCCTTCATGATTCATAGGAGCAGCATATGATATCTGAAAAGCAGGCTCTGCTGGATCAGTGAGAATAGGGAACTTGGAAATAACATTAATCTCAGATTCCTCGTACACAGGAGTTCTTGATATCTGTATTGCTCCATGTGGTGTGGTTTGTAGCGCTGGGAAAATGTTCACTGTGATTGTCTTATCTGTTTCATTGGCTGATGCAGAAAGGACTGTATAGACATATTTGTTATCCAACAAAAGTAGACTATCAGGTCTAAGTGTTGTAAGAAGGGCTAATGTATTTCCCTTCAAACGTATTGTTGAAGATTTAGGCATTGTCGTTTTATCTATCGTAGTGCCTTCAGGCATATCTTCCCAGTTAATAAAGTCATCAAACAGACTGAAGGAAGGATTTCTGATATCATCCGGGAAATCAGCATACAACTCTACGTGCGTATTATCCCCATCAAAAGAGACTGACTTTATCTTGAAGAAATAGGTATTCTCAGGATCAAAGTTATCTATCCTTACAACCATCTCTGGATATAAAACATCTGTCCTATCAAATCCTTCAATAACAAAAGAGTTAGTACCTGCTGAGAATATCGGAAAAGAATATTCTACTGGAGCATACGGTAAACTATCTCCCTCAAAGATATAAGAAGCAACTACTACATCATTAGCATCTGGGATACTATTTATATTGTATTCCGGTTTGAGAGTCAATATCTTAGTCTTAGAATCATATTTGTATTTTGTTATATCTAAACCTACAGTACTACTATCAAATCCTAAATTCACAACTCCAGTTATACCTAAAGATTGTATTTGACCTGATGACAGACCTATAGCTTCTGGTAATCCCAATGCTATAAGATTATCCAACCCTAAAGCATAGAGTTGAGCATCCGTGTAGTTTTTGAATCCAAATCCTGGCTGTCCAAGGATTTTCACTGATAAAAAGGTTTCTGGATCTGATTGATAAGTAGTTCTTGTAGGATCATCAGATGCTTTAAAAGGGTCTACTACAGGTACAGAAATCATTGGATTCTGTATGTGGTAAACCATGTTGAGAGCATCCATAGTCTTCATGGAATCATCTATTAAGGTCATCTTGTATGAAGTATTACTTCCTGAAATAGGCTGCAATATGCAGTTGACCTGGGACAAAGGGGTATAGGTAATCGAAAGAGTCTGTATCTCTTCATTAGGAACAAAAGTAAGAATACGTATTTTTCCAGTTAAATAGTATACTTCATAATCTGTGCCTTCAGTCATTACTGTAGAACCCGCTTCACCAGTAACCGCATTTCTCCATTTTTTTGTTAAAGTAATGGTATTGGGCATTATGGGGAATTTCTTCGTCTTGATATCAACAAGAGGAAGGTCCTCTGATTCTTCATCTAATCCCTCAACAAAATAAGAAACAAGAACTGCCTCATCACCCTTCATCTCAGTCTCTATACTTATTGCTCCAGAACCGTATTCAAGTATGTAATCTGATCCTCTTGTCAGAGCGTTATCATCTGTGTCTTCGAAATACATCAATCCTGTAATACCTTCTAATCCCGCAATCGGAGGTATAACAAGTTTACTCATATTTTGTACGTCTTGCTCTCCAACTCCTCTCAGGATACTTACACCATCCCATATGATATTCTTTGGGTAGGTTACACTATCTATAAGAACTTCAGAGTTGTTGTGGTTTATGAAAGCACATAATCCACTTGGATAGTCTATTGTGTAGTTATAGTTCCTGGACTTGTCTTCTTTATTTACCTGTATAGTCTCTGAATTAGGGATAATATTCTGAACAGGTGTCAGAAAATCCTGCGACTGGGGTATCGCCTTTCTCTTAACAACATTGAGGAATCCAGTAAATGTTGAGTCTATCCCTTTTACCTGTACTTCTTTATTGAGCTTATCCAAAAACTTCAGGAATGCGACTTTTCTATCCTGGAAAGGTGGGAATGGAAACTTGTACTCTGGCTGCTGACCATAATTGACCACATAATCTTCCCCTTCTACCTTCTGTACAGCACTTCCTACAGGCCCTATAAAGACCTTCAAACTGGAGTGAGGGAAAGGTATAGGACTAAGAGAAAGGTCAGTTATTGGGTTCTCTGCGTTCTCCACAAGAGGCTTATAGATACTCTCAACTGAAGCTATGTCAGAGGCTGATGGAGTTGCGGAAGGCAGCGGTGTGAAAACAAGCTGGTCCCCTGGAAATGTCTGCATTCCAGTATAAAAAGCAGTATAAGGTCCCTCTGGTTGTATCCCGGTAATTGCCCAAACTTGGTCGTTCTTGTTGTAATAGAACTTTCCTTCATCATTGAAGCTTTTTACCTGTTCAAACTTTACACTACCTAATTTCTTTTTTCTAAGGGTACAGGATGTTCCAGTAGTAGCTCCTGCATAGTTTTGAGTCAAAAGGATATCGGTTCCTTCCATACCTGTGACAGTATAAAAGTCCATTGTTTCATCATTACGGATTACATCACCATAGTTCACCTGAGAAGGATTGATACCTGTAACATTCTGTACTATTTTGCTATTCTTTATGAAGTCAGCATATCCTTTAAGATTATTGGCTCCTATAGATGCTTGAATAAGATAGTTAGCCCCTGTGAGATGAGCGTCATAGGTAGCACTTGTATCAAAGGTAAAAGTAGTAGGCATGTTCTTTAGTCCAACACGAGTACCTCTTACCTCTGTCTCAGAAATATCTAATGTGTTCAGTTTAAAAACTTCTGATGCCATTTATTCCTCTTTAACTTATCTTTGTGTATATCGAAGGTATACCTACAACGGCAACTGGTCCTGCTGGAGATACTGGAGCTATCACTCCAGTCGCCATAACAGTAAAAGTTGCTGATGTTTTCAAATGATTTGCTATACCAAAAGCTACTATATTTGCTACGTCCTTATTATTCTTTCCGGTCAATCTCCTCGAAAGCATCTCTGCCAGTATAAGCTTTGATAATACTTGATCGCTTATCGCTGTGAATTTTCCTGTACCAGCACCTGTCGCTATTCCTACAGCATTACCGCTAAGTATCATCCCCAAAAGGACTTGACTTACTCCCGATGCTATAGAGTTGAAGAAAGGCATCATTTTGGTTCCCGTAAACCTCAAAGAGGCAGCTTTAGTTGTCATCAAAGAACCCATAAGCTTAGGAACTATGCCTACTACTGTTATACTTGAAATCTGACTAACAGGACCCATCAGTCCGCTTAGTGTACAAGTAACCAGATTAGGTATTACAAGGTATTTAGCCACTGCCCCACCAACGGCATTAGCTATGTCTCTATCGTTCTTCCCCGTAAATCTATTGATGGCAAATTGAGCCATTATAGCAGAGGAGATTAGGTTCGCTTGTACTGGCATAATATACTATATTCCTTACCCTTTTTAAATCGTAGCTTTCACAGTATTTGAAGCTATTAAGGGAGCGCCAGTTATATAGTCCTTGTGTGAGTTTCTTGTAATAACCCCACTGGACCTACCACCTGCTCCTTTTAAACTAATAGTGGCTCCATCAACTGTTACCCCGGCTCTCGCCTGAAGAAGCATCTTGGTAGAAGCTTTGAATTGACCTTCTCCAGCAACTGTCTGAAATACTATCTTTCCAGCTTTAGTTTTGAGAGACACGTTTCCCTGAGTCTTTATCTCAGCTGAAAAATTACCAGTAGTGGTCTTAAAACTTCTATTACCACGTATCTTTATTTCCTCAGTTATATTACCACTCTTCTGTATCGTAAGAATTCTGTTACCATTGATACTTTTTATGGTCTCTTTTATGTCTCCCTTAGCAGGATTTGGTTTAGGATCAATGATAAGTTCACTGCTTCCACTTGTTATAGTTGTTATTCTACTACCAAAAGCTTCCTGTCCTTGTTTAACTACTTTCAATGAATAAGAGTCGCTTACTGATACGTTCATGTTAGTACCAACATTCAGAACATAAGCTCCTGTAACCTGTACCTCTTTCATACCGTTTATCTTCAATCGGTCAGCAGCTTGTATGATAGTCTCCCTACTACCAGCTATTTCTTCTCTTAAACTACCACCTATCTTCTCTATCTTTTTGTAAGGGTTCAGGTCTACAATTTTTTTCTTACTGTCCTTGAAATCCCTTAAAATATCATCTATTTGACCGTATCTATAATAGGCCATTCCATCTGACCTTATATCTAAACTTCTACCTCTAAGGTCACGATCCTTGTCTGTATGCTTACCGAGTTCCCATTTTACTCCACCCTCGGTGACTAAATCCCATGAGTTACCCTTATTATCCTCTTTTCCCCATATCTCTTTCTTATTACCCTTTGCAAGAATAGACATGGAACGTCCACCACCTAATCCCCCACCTGACGCAGCTGGGATGTATTGATAGAAATGTCCTTCTTTATCAATTCCAAAGAAAGCCCCGTTCTCATAGTTTCTTGTTTGAGGCTTATAGAGAGTGATAGCCATTCCATATTTTTCTGGGTTCCCACCTGTGAGAGAAACCAAATCAAAGTTACCTTCTTTAGCAAATCCATCTTTGAACAGGCTAACTCCCAATAACTTTCCGTAAGTATTTCTCTTGTTTGGGTTATTTCCTGCAAAGTTTCCCAAACTGAATATAGCGACAGGATTTCTGTTTGATGTATTTTTTACGTTGTTCACGTCATTAAAAGAAATCTCCCCACTCGCTTGATCTTCTACTTCAATTGTGTACTCAGTATAATAGTCATCAGAGAATCCTACTTCTCCAGGTCTCAAATTGAAAACTACTCTTCCATCTTTCAAAGTCTCTTTATTACCATAGTGTCCATCGCCTATATTTGCTATACCTAAAGAGTTTCTTTGTATGGTCCCTGCATTTATCCAAACACCACTTGAAAAGACATAGTTATTAAGAGATGTAGATATAATGGACTGGTCAGAAGACCTTATGAAGATTTTATCTCCTACTCCGTCTTCTAAATAGGCATCATCTCCCAGGAAAAACTCTGTTCCTCCTGAAGAACCTAAGCTAACTTCTCCAGGTCTTAAAGGTTTCATCCTATAGAAAAAATCATTCTTACCAGAATAATCTATATTGTCAGGCCATCTCTTTATATAAGAAGGCTCAAGTCCTGCTGAGAATCTTGGTATATAGGCTATAGGAGCTACAAGATTACGCTGTACTGCAAGTATAACTGTAGAACCTTCTTCTGGCATAGAAGATATAAAACTTCCTACACCTGAATAAGGCTGAGTAATAGGGATATTATATGTAGTACCCCTATTGTCATGCAGTTTAATAATAAGGTTTTGTTTCTCTACATTAACCTGTTCAATAGTACCCACCTGGAAAATCATATCTTCTCTCTCACGCATACCGAGAGAGGGTTTTTCTCCTGGAGATACTCTTCTACCTGTTAACTTTAATGCTCCTGCTTGAAAAGGCATAATTTATCCTTATATTCTGGCTCTAAGTTCTGGCTCTAAGTTCTGGAGCTGGTTTCAACTTTGCTCCCTGAATAACCTTTATCCCCAGTGCGTTGGTAGCTTGCGGAGCAGAAGAATCTGCTGGGGCTGCTGTACTCATTTGTCGTGTTATAGAATCAATATCAGCTGTCTTTACTGGTATCCTCATATTTAATAATGGATTATTTGTATTAGGCGTTGTCTTCGTATTATCAGGACCCGGAGTATTTACTTTTTTCTGCGTGGTCAGCGTGTCCTGAAGGTCTACAGCTTCTTCCATAGGTGTCTTATCTGGTACTACCCCATCAGTATATCCAAACTGATATATAGTCTCACCATCACCCGTTCTATAATAATTTTCTGTCATAGTCCTAGCAGTATTAGGTCTGGCACTTATTATGTCATCTGTTTTTGTATCTGCTAGCTGCTTTGGATCTGATTTATCAAATATTCCTCTTTTTCCCATTTTCAAATTAGCTCCATAAGGGAAAGCTCCTATATGCCTATACCCATTTATGTCTGTATACGGTATTGTATCATCGGTCATCATAAGTAACTCATTTGATACTACAGCATCTGGAGTACCATAATCAAGATACCCATTTGTTGGATTTTGTCCAGGAATGACAGTGATCTTAGCTTTAGAAACTTTATAGAATCCTGTAGTTTTTGGTCCACTTACTAAATTGGAAACTCTTAATAAGTTATCTTTAAGGGTATCATTTTTTATTCCCTGTGCTTTTGAATTAGCATCCTGTATTGCTACCGGGTCGTTATTAGTCACTCCCTGATTTCTTTGTTGGGTATTTAATTGTTCCGCTGCCGCAACAGCAGGATCTTTAGGTATATTATTTAAAGAATTTATATTAGTACTTTCATCAAATCTATATACATATCCTTTAATAATTTTTCCAGGGTATGAGACTCCTATAGGGTCTCCATTTGTATTACGAAGGTCTTCAACTGCAATAGTACCATCTGGATCATATACTCTATCTCTCCTAAATTCTAAAGATAAATCTGTTGTTGCAGAAGTTCCAAATGTAATGTTATGTGTTATACCCGAAACATAGTAATAAGCATCTATGTGTCTTATATATACCGGATAACCTAATCTCAATTCGGGTCTTAAAGGTATAGAGACACTTCCGGTAAAAGCTCTTCCATTTATCTTAGTCATTTCAGCTGCTGCCAAAAGCCTCAAAGTCCTAGCGCTATTACCATATCTAAATGCTGCAGACTGGTATCTCAATCCAAATCTTTTCATGAGATCATAATCCATATGAAATCCAATTAATTCCATTTCAGGGTTAGCGGGTCTTATTGGGCTTGTCGCTTCAAGATATGTAACTATACTATTAGAATCTATAGATGTACTCAAATTTATAATTTCATTTGCTTCTAAAATATAAATGGGAAGGTCAGCACTTAGTACATCCATATTGTAGAAAGGAGGCTTAAATACAAAACTGCCATTAGTATCTACAAAAAATTCCATCTGGGCTTGTTCACATACTTCATTAGCTACTTCTAACTTAGTCATCTCTAAAGATTCAGACCCATCTCCCCAATTACTAAATGCAGCAAAAGGCATACATCTAGCTATCATATTGAAGTCTAAAGTTAATTTAGCTTTTACTCTTTTTTCATAATCATATCCTGTTTCTGTTTTATTACTTATAAGATTATCCCACTCAATAGGTTTATTTAACCCATACATTTCTAAGGGGAGTCTTTCCCCTTGTTGAGACTCTTTATCTCCTTGACCAGGATCAAATCCAAATCTTTTTTCCCAATAACTAGTCATATCTAATGCAAAAGATCCTAATAACTGAGATATGTTATTAATCTTCCCGTAATCTGGTAGTTGAGTGAATTTTGACAGGTGTTGATATACAAAATTAGAGGTGGCCTGTTTAATAACTTTACCAGTATTATCTGTATATTCTTTCAGAAAATATGTATCATTAAATAATGTCACTATTATTTCCCACGGATTCATATTCTGAAATACCGTAGGAAAATCTTTTAAATATGGGGCACCATATTGACTACCAACTGATGAGGGTCTCAGTGTTAGCTTCTGCCATTTCCACCAAGTTAACATATCTGAGCATGTGATAGAGAATGTGAAATTTCCGCCACTATAATTTTCTGTAATATCTGTGATAAGACCCCAAAATACTGGGTAGTATTTGGTTTTATATCCGTCAGATGCATCAAGAAATCTACCTTTCATATATATCTTAACTTCCATCATAGGAGTAAAAAATGGTATTTTTACACCAGTAGGAAGAGTGATATAATAGTCCTCATGTAATCCTTTATACTGAGGCGCTACAACTTCTATAGTAGCTCTTGAAGCTCCAGGAGGAGACACTGCTGCATTTATAGATATGGAAGTTATACCACCCCTCATACTCAGATTTCTTGTATCCCCTGAAAAACTATTAGGTGTAATAACTTTAGCTCCTAAAGCTCCGTTGATAACAACAAATCCATCCGGGGCTAACTTCAGAGGGGTTCTATTATTGAACTCATTTAATGAAAAGATTCCAGATCGAATCTCAGCCATTTTATTTTCCTGACTTTGCTGTTAAACTTCCAACTGAAGTACTTACATCAGTATCACTATTAAGATATTTTCCATATTTATCTATACTTACTACATATTCTGCGGCTTCTTTATAGATAGTCCCACCAGATAATCTTCCAGGTCCTGTATCATATCCAAATCCTACTGCCCTAGGATCATTCCCTAAACCTGCCGCATTAGAGGCTGGTATAACATGCCTGCCATTATAAACAACTGAGGCACAGTATGCTAATTTTGGATTACTTTTCAGAGTCCCATTATCAAAAGCATTTTTTACCTGATCTTTAGACAGGCCACTTACATCAGACATCCATTGCAAATCTTTGTCATTTGATACTATTTGCTTATATGTTCCAGGTATAATTTGCATGATACTTGATGCCCCTTGAGGACTATCATCTGGGAGTTTTATAGCCTTCATATTATTATCTAAAGATCCAAATTGAGTCTCTTTGAACATTATAGAATTCATGATCCCCGTGGTCACTGCCCTAGTACCTTTTAAACCTGAATTGTTATTATAGGAATCAATTATATCTTTTGTTTTATAAACGTCATTGAACTTTCTTATTTTATCTATTTTATACAATGAGGCTTTCTCACTACTATATGGCTCTATTCCTGTACTATTTATCTGTGCCATAAAATCATTAATATTTTTTTTACCTGAAGAAATTTGTTTCCCTGTTTCAGAGGTAGAATATGATGAGGACTTAACAGTACCCCTAACCATATCATCTTCTTCATCTAAAGATTTTTCATAAGTACTTTTTAAGTCATTGTAGAAATGGTCATTTAACTCTTCCTCACTCATTCTTATAGTCTCAGTCAGGTCTGTTCTACTAGGCCACTGATCCCCTAAATTTATTTTGTTGCTGATCAATTCATTATTATTAAACCTCTCATGCCCTTCAAATCTATCTCCTTTTAAACCAGATGCTACAAATTCTAAACTATAAGTCATTCTATATGGCATCTCTGCTACATCATCAAAAGAAAAAGTGGAGAAAGCTCCCACATAGCTGGTTCCATCATAATCTATTTTTATCTGGTCCATTACACTTATTACTCTACTACTATCTTTAAATAGAGTAGGGTCCTCAGACGCATCATGGAAGTAATATCCATTATTCTTAAATAAAGCTATCAAAGTTTGAAAACTTATGAAACCAAGTGAGTTCCTTCTATTGAAGTTACTCAACCCTTCCCCTTGCACATAAAATCCTGCAGTACTACCACTCCCACTAATTGTAATCTGCTGTCTCCCCCAGATACCTGTTACCCAGCCACGTCTGGTGAAGGAATTCTCTGCTACAGTACTCTGACCTATAGTAAGGTCCTCAGGATTAATAAGAAGAGTTAAAGATACCTCATCGGTATTAGTCTGTTGATTATATATGGATATAGTAAAAGGCTTAGCCTCCTCAATGAACTTTGTAGCTGATAAAAATTCTGAGGAGTCTACATTATATACTTTGTTATCTAAAAATATGAGTCCACCGCCCTGTCGGGCTACCATATTTTGAAAGGCAATCAAAGTATTTCTTGAATCTAAAGCCATATAATCCCCACTATACTAATTCAATACCTGTGCTTTCTTGAACATTAATATCCACTCCTTCTAATACCTTGGAAGATGTAGGAGTAGGTACAGGAACAACAGGAATTACTGCACTCGCTGTAGCTGATCCTCCCTGTATATACTTTGTTTTTTCAGCCTTGAATACAAAGCTATAAGTAAATTTAAAAGGTGATCCCGCTTCTTGCAGTATATCAAAGGATTCAAAGTATCCCGTAACAGATAAATAATCAAAGTATAGATTTATATACAATCTTTCTTTCATCATCCCTTCTCTAGGATGTTTATTAAGAAAGTATGCGTTAGTAGGGTCCAGTAAAAATCTATCAGTAGCTGTTAAATCCGTAACTTGTAAATTTGTTGTGGGGGAAAATTGCGCCCCTTCATATGTACTACTATCTTGATACAGGCACCCATTTATTTGAAATATCTTTACTAATTCTTTAAGCATAAGATAGGCTTTAGTTTTGTCTCTTTGTGCAACAGTTAAACCTGCTTCTGATAGTCCATCTGTTGCAAAAGCCATAAATGCATAGGTACTCCCATTAGCACTTATTACATCAATCTCATCTCCCCAGTGTTCTTCTACCCATCTTGTCATAGTGTGGTATCTGTTTATCATTTTAGCAGATGAGACATTTATAGAGTTAGGATTAGGGTTTAACTTCAAGGAAGTTATTACAACACCTTCTGATAACCCTATACCAACTATATTTTTGTCTGTATCTACCATCTGGAGATACATAGGTCTAAACTCGTATTCTCTTTTTAAGAAAGGTGCTATCTCTATAGCTTCTGAAATACCCGCATCAGACAGCTTAAATTTGTACATATCTGCGCTGTTATAGGGTGTAACAACGCTACCTGAAGTCTGTGTGGCTGACGTTAATCCTGTACCTATTAATGGTGATACTGTAAGGTCTTGAGATATCCCTGCTAGACCTAATTGGACACCCATCAAATTTACGTCTATGTATCCTGTTGCTTTTTCGGTAGGTGCTGAAACACTCACTGTTTCCGGGGTTGTATTCCCTGTTTGTTGTACTGCTGTCGCTACAGCCTTAGCTACTTCTGGAGTAAAAGATACTAAATGGTAATTCATACCATTTATTTCTTCTTGAGTCAAACCCATAAATGTTAATCCACTTTTGATATTACTAATAGGCAACCCACCTCTAAGGTTAGTATCAACATATAGTTGAGCATTTTTTATCTTCTGAGTACGATCTATCTGGACACTTGTTATAGTATTAGCCACAACTACCTACCTTTACCCTTACTCTTTTCTGCATACATTTTTCTATCAAATATCTGTTCTACGGCATCAACAAACATATTCCTATATGCTGCAGGATTACTAGCATCTGCTGGGGCGTTAAAGTTGATATTTACCCCTCCCCAGTTATACTGATTAGCCCTAGCTGTTCCAGAAGCAGGTGCTGCAAGAGGTTTCATAGAACCTGCCACTCTATCAGCAAAACCTCCAAATTTTCTTCCTATAACATCAGCCATCTCTCTTCCATGAACTACAACATCACCTTCTGATAGTTTTGCGTATCCTGAAGAAAGTG
>Ga0172364_10002123_pt1 | contig 15602 bp, 19 predicted proteins | sample LakKivSesite10cm_FD_114545 | JGI IMG/M metagenome (GOLD analysis project Ga0172364, IMG submission 114545) | Sediment microbial communities from Lake Kivu, Rwanda - Sediment site 10cm | ecosystem: Environmental > Aquatic > Freshwater > Lake > Sediment | place: Rwanda: Western Province, Lake... | reverse complement strand
GAACTTACTATCAAAGAAAGAGGCGATCAATCGGACGAAGAAACCCAGGAAAGAATTAAAGAGCTGGAAGAAGAAATTAAAGAATTGGAAAAAAATCAAAAAGTTCCTTTTCCCGACGGCTCTAAGATCCCTTTAACTGAAAGTCAAATTGGCGCTATTGTTCAGCTTTGGTGTCCGGACGATAATTATAACAGCAACGGTTTTATGAGTTTGGGCTCCGGAACGGTTGTCAGCCCGGACGGAATTATTATCACTAACCGGCACGTAATTTCAAATTATGATTGGAGCGTCATTATGTCTTTACCCACCTGCTATGTTGCTTTTACTGATGATATTTCTCAGCCGCCCCGGGTGATGTATACCGCTAATTTAATCGCTTATTCTCCGGAATCGGGAGGTTCTTACGAAACTGGTTACGGTTTCGGTTTTGACGTTGCCGTACTTTATATTGACGATATTTGCCGGGAATGCGAAGGCGCGCCCGAATTTCTTCCGGCCAGTTTTTCCTATTTAGAAATGGGCTATTCCGATTCTCTCAATCCGGGCGATTACATAGCGATCGCAGGGTATCCCGGCATCGGGGCCGATACTTTCACTTTTACCGAAGGCATAGTCAGCGGAAGAGTGGGCGATTTTGTTATTAAAACCGATGCTAAAATTGATTCGGGCAATTCCGGCGGTTCGGCTCTGAACAACAAAAAAGAGCTGGTTGGAGTTCCGACCTGGACCATTTCGGGCCAAGCCGAAAGTTTGGGCTATATTATCGGCATTGACCAGGTTATAAAATGGTATCAAGATAAAGTAATTCCTTCCGTCTCTTTGGAAGTGCCTTACTAATGATATTATTTCCGAATAATATAATTATTGGTTTTTCAGAAAAAAAAGACGGTCCAATGAAATTCTCTCTTAGAAATAGAGAGAAATTTTTTAAAAAATTAGGAGTTGATAAAAATTTAATAATCAGAGCTGGTTTAATTCACGGGAGCAGGGCAGTTCTTGTCTCCAAGAAAGAAACTGGACAGATAATAAAAAAAACCGACGGTTTGATAACAAATGAAAAAAATCTTTTTTTGACCATTACCACGGCTGACTGTCTGCCCATTTTCATTTGCGACCCGAAAAAAGAAATTATCGGTTTAATTCACGGAGGCTGGAGAAGTTTAGCCGGCGATATTTTAAAAAAAGCGATAGATAAAATGATAAATAATTTTAAGAGCAATCCGGCCCAAATTTTAATTGGAATAGGGCCGGGGATTTCTCAATGCCATTTTGAAGTTAAAAAAGACCTGGTGCAAAAATTATGCGATCGCATAATTTTTGCACCAAAGGTTATTTTAAGAAAAGATAACAAGATTTTTTTGGATTTAAAAGAATTAGTTAAGCTCCGATTGATGAAATTAGGAATTAAAGAGAGAAACATTGAAATCAGCCCGGAATGCACTTTTTGTCTTAAAAATAAATATTTTTCTTATCGGAGAGAAAAACCCGGAAAAATTAAAACTATGCTGGCAATTATTGGCCAAAAATAATATAATAAAATAAGCCAAAGAATTTGGCCTAAAATAATATGTTTACAAAAAAAGAAATCCTTCCCATTATTTTAATAATTTTTGCTTTTGCTTTTGGTCTTTTTATCTATCCTTTGCTTCCGGAACAAATCCCTTCTCATTGGAACATTGAGGGCGAAATTGACAGCTGGAGCGGCAAGGGTTTTGCGGTTTTATTTTTCCCAAGCCTGACCTTAATTTTTTATCTTTTAATGACTTTTATTCCTTTAATTGATCCTTTGCGAAAGAACTACCTTAAATTCAGCCGAGCCTATTTTTGGTTTCGTTTTCTTTTTGTCGCCTTTTTGATTTCTCTTTATTTGTACACTTTAGGCGCGGCTTTCGGCAATCAAATAAAAATAAATTATTTTATCATCCCAGCTCTGGCCGTTCTGTTTATTTTTTTAGGTTTATTTATGCCGAAAGTCAAAAGGAATTATTTTGTAGGAATTAGAACTCCTTGGACCATTCATTCCGAAGAAACCTGGAACGAAACTCATAAATATGCGGGCCGGGTTTTTATTATCGCCGGATTAATTTCTTTAGTCGGATTATTTCTGCCGGAATACTCATTCCTGATTTTTATTATTGCGGTTATGTGCGCGATGATAATTTCGGTAGTTTATTCTTACTTTGTTTTTCGGAGAATGGGAGGATTTAAAAAATGAACGAGATTGATTTTTCCCGGATTTACTCTTATTCCAAATTAGAGCTTTTTAACAAGTGTCAACAGCTGTATTATTTTAATTATCTTGATCCAGTAATCGCTCCGATTAAAAAGCAGTTTATCAAACCCAGGGATTATAAAACAAAGGGTTCGGCGGTTCATGGAGCAATCACTTTGTTTTATTATCTTCCTGTTGAAGCCAGGACGTTTGACAACCTTAAAAAATGTTTAAATCTGGCTTGGTTTTCAGAAATTGATATAAACAAAAAACCGCCCCTGGGCGAGATCGGAGGTTTTAAAGATATAAATCAGGAGCGCAAATCGTATTTAGATTCTTTAAAGCTGCTTTATAATTTTTTAAAAATAGAAAAAGAAAAACCATCCTTTTTTTATATCCCGACTAAAAATATCAAAGAATCGTTCTCTGATTACGAGGAGATGATTAAACCAATTGATGAAAACCTTTTTATTTCCGGAAAGTTTGACCGGATTGATAAGTTGGAAAATGGGAATTTGAAAGTGATTGATTTTAAAACCGGCAAGGATAAAAACGGCTTTTCCCAATTAGAGTTTTATAAATTATTAGCAGAGCTTAATTTTAAAACTAAAGTTGATCAAGTAAGCTATTATTATCTTAACAGCAAAGAAATTAAAAATTTTGATGTTTCTAAAATAAAAAATGATCAAATTAAAAATAAAGTTTTAGAGAAAATAAATATTATTAGAAAAACAAAAGAATTTTCTCCCCGGCCGAGCAGATTATGCGGCTATTGCGATTTTAAAGAAATCTGCCCCGCTTCTAAAAACTATGTCCCAAAAATATGTAATTAAATTTAACGGGGAAGAGGAGGTTTTTTCTGATAAGAAAGTATATCAATCAGCCAGACGGGTTGGCGCCCCTGAACGGTTGGCTCGAGAAATCAGCCAAGCTGTTGGGAAAGAAGCTTATTCCGGGATTAAGACGTCGGAGATTTTCAGCCAGGTGAGACAAATGCTTAAACAAGAAGCGCCGGAAGCGGCTTTGAGATTCAATTTAAAAAAAGCCATTAGAAAATTAGGGCCCACCGGTTTTCCTTTTGAAAAATATATCGGCGAAATTCTTTCAAACCAAGGTTATCAAATCAAACTCAATCAGATTATACCTGGGTTTTGTTGCGAATACGAAATAGATTTCACCGCTCAAAAGAATTCATTTTTCTATATTGGCGAATGCAAATACCGCAATCTTTTTGACGGCAAAGTTCACAGCAAAGACGCTTTAGCAAATTACGCCCGTTTTTTAGACATCAGCCGGGGCGGTTTTTTTAAAAATAAAAAACTGAAAAGCTTATTGGTTACCAATACAAAATTTACCAGCCGAGCGGTTAATTATTCTCAGTGCGTGGGGGTAGAGCTTTTAGGCTGGAAATACCCCGGAAACAGAGGATTAGAATATTTAATAGAAAAAAAGAAATTATATCCAATTACCATTTTACCTTCTTTAAATAAATATTTAGCTGAAATTTTAGCTCAAAAAGGAATAATGCTGGCTAAAGATTTTTTAGAGCCGGCTCGGGTTATAAGGAAAACAAAACTTTCAGAAAAAGAGCTAAATCTATTATTAAAACAAGCTCGTCTCTTATTAGGCTGATAATTGACAAGTTAGTATCGTAATTTATAATACAAATATAAAGGTCAATTTTTATTAATCAAAAAAACAAACTAATATGTGTGATACTTGCGGTTGCGGAGAAAAAGAAGAAAAAGAAGAAAAAGAAGAAAACGAAGAATAAAATGACTCAAAAAAAACAGATTTTTATAAAAAGCTTTATTGCTATAAGCTTATTTTTATTTTTAATTTTTAATTCTGTTTCCGCTAAAAGCATAATAGAAATCAATTTCTTTTACAGCCCGACCTGTCCTCACTGCGCCGAAGAGGAGAAATTTTTAGATAAACTGCAAGAAAAATATCCCGATATCACAATTAACAGATATTCTGTTTTTGAAAAGAGCAGTCTTGATTTGCTGAAAGAGTTTTATAAAGAAAACGAGGTTGCCCAAGAATATCAGGGTATGGTTCCGATTACGTTTACCAATAATAAATATTTTGTTGGTTTTAACGAAAGAATCGGGAAAGATATTGAAGGCTGCATTTTAGAATGTCAACAGGGAGCCGTCTCCGAGAATAACGTAAGCATTATTGATTTGGAGGGTAATATTAGCCTTCCTTTTTTAGGAGAGATAAATATTAGGAAATATTCTTTGCCTGTTTTAGCTTTAATTTTGGGAGTTTTAGACGGATTCAATGTTTGTTCTTTGGGCGCTTTAATTTTGGTTTTGGGTCTGGTTTTAGCCGTTGGTTCCAGAAAGAAAACTTTGCTTTTCGGCGGTATTTTTATTTTTACCACTGCTTTTGTTTACGGCTTTTTGATTTTTGTCTGGTATCAAATTTTTTCTTATCTGGTTCCTTATTTGGATATAATGAAAATAATAATAGGATTATTAGGTATCGGAGGAGCGGTTTATTTCTTTAAGCAGTTTCTTAGTTTCAGAAAATACGGTCCGACCTGCGGAATAACTCCGGGCCAGAACATTATGGCTAAATTTTCTGCCAAATTTCAAAATTATTTAAAAAGTTCAGCCAATATTTTAATTTTATTAGGGATTGTTTTTCTTTTCGCCGTCATGATTACCGTTATTGAATTTCCCTGTTCGGCCGTTGTGCCGGTGGCTTTCGCCGGAGTTTTAGCCCAGTCAAATCTTTCCGCCGCCGCTTATTTTTTTTATATCGTTATTTTCCTGTTTTTTTATCTGCTGGACGAGATTGTCGTTTTTTTAATCGCTTTCTTCACTATGAAAATCTGGCTTGCTTCCAGCAAGATTGTGACCTGGATTACTTTATTAGAGGCAATAATCCTTTTAATTCTCGGAGTTTATTATCTTTTTTAATATGACTTTAATTTATATCTTAATAGCCACTTTTTCAATAAGTTTGATTGCTTTTATCGGGGTTTTGGCTTTGTTTCTAAGGCAGGAGATTTTAAATAAAATCCTTTTAGCTTTGGTTTCCTTTTCCGCCGGCGGTTTGTTTGGAGGAGCTTTTTTGCACTTATTGCCCGAATCAATTGAAGAGCTTGGTTTAGACCGGCTTTTAGAGGTTTTTTTATTCCTGATTTTCGGTTTTTCCGTTTTTTTTATCTTGGAGCAATTTATCAGCTGGCATCATCATCACAACTGCGTTTCCTGCCAAAAAACAGCCCCTTTTTCTTATTTAGTTTTAATTTCTGACGGAATCCATAATTTTATAGACGGTTTAGTTATTGCCGCTTCTTTTGTTGTTTCTTTGCTGATGGGCATGATTACTGTTTTAGCCGTAGCTCTGCATGAGATTCCTCAGGAGATAGGAGATTTCGGAGTTTTAGTTTACGGCGGAATGAAAAAAAGCAGAGCCTTAATTTTAAATTTTCTTTCCGGCTTGGTGGCAATGGCTGGAGGAATTATTGGTTTTTTCCTTTCCGGAGAAATAGGCAATTCAATTGTTTTTCTTCTGCCTTTTGCCGCCGGCAATTTTATTTATATTTCTGCTTCTGATTTAATCCCGGAAATTAAACAGAAAAAACAATCCCGGGATTGTTTTCTCTGTTTTTTCGTTTTTTTGCTCGGAATAATCTTAATGCTTCTCTTTAAATTCCTTTTCTGAGTTTCTCTAATAATGAAGATACCTCTGACCCCTGCATAATGCCAGATATATATTAGACTCCATTCTGCCCTGCTTCCGTAAAAACTCTGTTCAGAAACGAATAGAGTTTTTTATTATAGGTCTCTGCTTATGGTGTAATGGCAAGAGCAGAAACTTCTGTTCAATCAACAAGCCAATCAATTACTTAAAATGCCTGCGGAGTCTAATTTCGGGTGATATTATACATTGAGTTGAATTTTTTTGAGAAAAATACTAAAATATAATCAATAATTTTAAATTATGAAACCTTTAAAGAAACTTTCAAAAAGAAAGAAGCTTCTAATAATAATTGCCGTTATTATTGTTTTAGCCTTTATTAGTTATTTGGTTTTTGTTAGGAATGGAGCGCCGGAATATCTGATTGAAGCAGTGGCTAAGGGGGCGGTTATCAAAGAGGTTTCAGAAACCGGAGCGGTTAAAATTTCTGAACAGATAAACCTCAGTTTTAAATACGCCGGAAGAATTGATGAAGTTTACGTTAAAACCGGAGACAACGTAGAAGCGGGTCAGAGTTTGGCAAAAACCGACACTGATCAGCTTTATATTGAATTAGCTGGAAATCAAGCCGCCCTGGAAGTGACTCAAGCGGATTACGACAAGCTTTTAGCCGGCTCTTCGGCCGAAGAAATCAAAGTGGCCGAAGCTGATGTTTTGAACGCCCAGATTGCCCTTAATAACAAAAAGCAGGTTTTGGAAGACGTTAGGGCGGAGGCGGAAGAAGATTTGAACCAGGATTATGAAGGCGCGCTTGATGATTTAGACGGCGCTTATCTGAAGATTTATAACGCTTTTAATGTTGCCAGCGATATCCAGAGAAAATATTTTACCGGTATTGATCAAGAAGGAGTAAAAGTCAGAAATAATAAAGATATAATTGAAAATGCTTTAAATGAGGCGGATTATTATATTGATCAGGCCAGATTGGGTTCTCAGGGCGAAATTAATACCGCTCTTTCCGAAGTTAAAACTTTGCTTTTAGAAGTCAGGGATTCTTTAGAAATAATTAGAAATATGACCGAAGCCTCAACTTATCGGGACACGGTTACCAGTACCGATAAGACATCTTTAGATACCCAAAAGACAAACATTAATACCGGTTATACTAATCTTATTACCGCTCAGCAAGATATCGCTACAACCAAAATTACCAATCAAACAAATATTAATTCCGCTCAGGCCGATGTTGCAACCGCCGAAGCCAATCTCCAGAAAAAACAGGACGAACTGGCATTAAAAAAAGCCGGTCCGACCCAGGAAAATATTAATTTATATTCAGCCAAAATAAAACAAGCCCGGGCTAATATTTCTCTTTCGCAAAACAAGATAAGCGAAGCAATTCTAAGGAGTCCGGCTAAGGGCAAAATAGCCGGCATTAACAAAAGAGCGGGGGAGACAGTCCAGCCGACCGATTCCATAATTTCTTTCTTGGCTGAAGGACCCTTTCAAATAGAGGTGGATATTTACGAAGAAGACATTATTGATGTTAAGATAGATAATTTTGTCAGAATTAACTTGCCTGCTTTTCCTAACCAAACATTTTCGGGCAGAGTAATCTCAATTGACCCGGCAGAAAAATTGATTGACGGGGTGGTTTATTACGAAGTCAACATTATTTTTGAAACTTTTTCAGAAAATATTAAGCCGGGCATGACCGCTGATATTGTTATTGAAACGGCTAAAAAAGAAAATGTTTTAGTTATTCCTAAAGCGTCTTTAAAAAAAATAAACGGAGATAAAATCGTCCGGGTATTAGAAAAAAACCAAGTCCAAGAGAAAAAAATAACAATCGGCTTGGAAGGAGAGGAGTATATTGAGGTTATTTCCGGTTTAACAGAAGGGGAACAAGTAATTATAAGCGAAAAACAAAAATAAAAATGGCGGAGGAGTTGATTAAAACCGAAAATATTTGGAAAACCTATAAATTAGGAGAAGTAAATCTGACGGTTCTCTGGGGAGTAAGCCTGGTGATAAATAAAGGCTCTTTTGTTGCCATTATGGGTCCGTCCGGGTCCGGCAAGTCAACTCTTTTGCATATTATCGGCGCTTTGGATGTTCCTTCTCAAGGAAAAGTTTTTTTGGAAAAACAAGAGATTTCAAAAGTTTCGGAAGATACTTTGGCTAAGATAAGGGGTCAAAGAATCGGTTTTGTTTTTCAGCAGTTTAATCTGCTTCCCAATCTTACGGCTTTAGAAAATGTTATCCTGCCTATGGTTTTTCAGGGAACTAACGAGAAGCAGAGAATCGAGCGGGCGAAGAAACTGCTTACTGATATGGGGCTGGAAAAAAGATTTAACCATAAACCCAACGAGCTTTCCGGCGGAGAGAGACAGAGAATCGCTATCGCCCGGGCCCTGGCAAATAATCCGGATATTATTGTGGCTGACGAGCCAACCGGAAACTTAGATTCTTCCACCGGGAAAAAGATTATGGAAATATTTATTAACCTTCATAAAGAAGAAAAGAAAACAATTATTGTAGTCACTCACGATCCCAATATTGCCGGCTACGCGGAGGAAACTATCCATATTAAAGACGGCCGGATAATTCAAAACCATTTTCAAAAAGAAAAAATATTGTGGGAAAAACAAAGTGTTTAACTCGACGAGTTAAACATAAATAATATTATGGGGCAAATAAGAGAATACATAAAAATTGCCATCAGGAGTTTGCGGAGAAGTCCGGTCAGAAGCTGGTTAACCATGATCGGCGTTGTGATTGGCGTTTTTTTGATTATTTCTTTATTGTCTTTGAGCGAAGGCATAAAAGGAGCAATGATGGAACAGCTGAATATGATGGGCAACGATTTAATCATAATTATGCCCGGAGAGATTAATGATTTGGCGACTATGATGGCTGGAGGTTTAGAATTAACCGATGATGACATAAAAGCGATAAAAAAAGCGGAAGGAGTGGATAAAATTATTCCCATGAATTATAAAGCCGAAGCGGTCAGACACGAAGGGAGAGTAAAAACGGTTTTAATAAACGGAGTTTCCTGGGAAGAAGGTTTAGATTTGTTAAAAGACGATATGGGCTGGCAGTTGACAGTTGGAGATTGGCCCGTAGCCGGAAAAAAAGAGCTGATTGTAGCCAAGGCAGTTCCGGAAGACATTTTCCCCGGCATGGAAGTGGGAGACGAAGTCAGTATCAGGGGCAAAAATTTTAAAGTGGCCGGAATTTTGAAATCGTTAGGCAATAAACAAGACGATTCCACCCTTACTATGGATTTGAATCTTTTTATAGAGGTCACGGGAGAAAGAGAGGGGGCAAAAGTAGTTATGGCTAAAATCAAATCAGGTTATGAGGTTGATGAGGTAGTGGAAAATATTGAAAACAACCTTAACGAAAGCAGAAAAAGAAGAAGAGGAGAAGACCTGCCTTCTTTTTCCGTTTTAAGCAGCGAGAAAATATCAGACATTGTGGGCAACGTGATGGCGATAATTCGGGCCGCTATTTTCGGATTTGCTTCCATCGCTATTATTGTGGGCGGAATCGGGATTATGAATACCATGTATACTTCTGTCCACGACCGGATTAAAGAAATCGGGATTATGAAAGCAGTTGGAGCTAAAAACAGAACCATTACCGCCATATTTTTAATTGAGTCCGGATTTTTCGGTTTATTTGGCGGTCTGGGCGGAATAATCTTAGGATTGGCTTTGGCTAAATTGGCTGAATTTGCCGTTCAAACAACCGGCACTCTCTATTTAAAAGCTTCAATTACTCCTCAGCTTGTTCTTTTCGGTTTGGCTTTTTCTTTTTTTATCGGCTGTATTGCCGGTTATCTGCCTTCCCGTTCCGCTTCCAAACTCAAACCGGTTGACGCCCTCCGCTATGAATAAATGTATTTAAGCTTTTGACAATAAGTTGTGTTTGGAGTAAGATATATATTGTAATACAAATTATTACAATTTACGAAATAGCCATGACTACAATAATATGCGTCAAATAATAAACATTTCTTTGCCTCGGGAACTGGACAAGGCAGTGGAAAAAACAATTAAAAAAAACCACTACGCCACTAAAAGTGAGTTTTTTAGAGAAGTCATAAGAATGTGGCTGGAAGGAAAAATTCTTAAAGAATTGGCCGAAAGCAGAAAAGAATTGGCTGCCGGAAAGGGAAAAACGTTAAAATCATTAAAAGATTTGCGTTGATATCTATGGAGATTATTTACTCTAGCAGATTTGCTAGAGATTATAAGAAATTACCTTTAAATATTAAAAGATTGGCTGAAAAGAAAGAACTTATTTTTAGAAAAAATCCCTTTGATTCTCGTTTGAAAACCCATAAACTAAAAGGAGCTCTTTCTGGCTTCTTTTCTTTTTCTATAAATCAAAAATACAGGATTATTTTTGAAATTGTTGATAGTAATACAATTTGGTTCCATTCAGTAGGAGACCATGTCATTTACAGACTTTGGGATTAACAAAACCCCCGCCGAAGGCGGGGGTTTTGTTTTAAATCGACGGATTAACGTCTAGGTCTTTGAGCTCTTTTTTTTGACCAGCATTCTCGGCAGTAAATTGGTCTGTCCGGGGCCGGTTCAAAAGGAAGTTCGGTTATTTCCGCTTCGCATTCAGAGCATTTCCAGTTTCCCTTAACCATTTCCCGAGGAGTAAAATCTCTTCGTTCTTGGTTATCAAAATTCTTGAATTCCATAAATTAACTTTATATTTTAATAAAACGACCGTTTTAAACTCTCAGTCGTTTTATCTTTTTGAACAGATAACGCAACTTTAAGTCTGTTTTTATTATAATCTAATGTCTTTAAAAAGTCAATAGGGAGACTACTTGAACTCAAATTAAGATAATGGTATAAAAAAGCTATGAAAGAGATATATTTAGATTATGCGGCCACCACGCCGGTTGATTCTCGCGTGAAAAAAGCGATGGCGCCTTTTTTTTCAGAGAAATTCGGCAATACAATGTCTCTTCATAGTTTTGGCCAGGAAGCTGAATTGGCTTTAGAACAAGCCCGGAAAACCGTGGCAGATTTAATGGGCGCTAAGCCAAACGAAATAATCTTTACCGGTTCTGCCACCGAGAGCAATAACTTAGCTTTGAAAGGGATTCTTTTTGCTAAATTGCCCATCCATAAAAATCAGCGATCGCTGATTTTTATGGATGGGCTTCATATTATTATTTCGGCGATAGAGCACCCTTGTATTATGGAAACAGCCAACTGGCTGGAAAAACAGGGCGTTAAAATAACCAGAATACCGGTTGATAAAGACGGACTGGTTAATCCTTTGGATGTTGAAAAAGCTGTCACCAGAGAGACAATTTTAGTTTCAATAATCCACGGCTCTAATGAAATCGGAACCATTCAGCCGATTGAAAAAATCGGAGCGGTTATAAAAAGCGTCAGCCGGAAGTTGAAAACTAAAATTTATTTCCACACTGACGCGGTTCAAAGTTTCGGCAAAATTCCAATTGATGTCAACAAAATGAATATTGATTTGCTTACCGCCAGCTCCCATAAAATGTCCGGGCCCAAGGGCGCGGCCTGCCTGTTTGTCAGAAAAGACGTTAAGATTGAACCGCTTTTGCACGGCGGAGGCCAGGAAGAAGGATTGCGTTCTTCAACCGTTAATCTCCCGGCAATTATTGGTTTTGCCAAAGCTTGCGAAATAGCTAAAAGAGAAATGAAGAGCGAGGTTCGGAGATTAACCAAATTAAGAAATAAGTTGATTAACAAGGTCCTTAAAATACCAAATTCTCATTTAATCGGCCACCAAAATAAACGACTGCCTCAAATTGTTAGTTTTTGGTTTTCTTTTGTAGAAGGAGAGTCATTGGCTCTCCGGCTGGATTTAAAAGGAATTGCCGTTTCCACCGGTTCGGCCTGTTCTTCAATAAAATTAGAGCCCAGTTATGTTTTAACCGCCATAGGATTAAAACCGGAGCAGGCCCACGGTTCTTTAAGAATTTCTTTGGGCAGACAAACCGAAGAAAGCGATTTGGATTATTTGGTTGATAACTTGTCTAAAATAATTAAAAAATTAAGAGAAATCTCTCCTTTCAAGTAAAAGCTATGTATTCAGAGAAAGTTATAGAGCATTTTCGCAATCCTCATAATTACGGAAGAATTGAAAAGCCCGACGGAATCGGCAGGGTTGGGAATGTTGTTTGCGGCGATGTAATGTATTTGTATATCAAAGTAGAAAAAGAAGTAATTAAAGATATAAAATTTGAAACGTTGGGCTGCGCAGCCGCTATTGCTACGAGCAGCGTAGTTACTGATTTGGCAAAAGGCAGAACAATAAAACAGGCTCTGGAAATTGACAATAAGGCGGTTGTTAAATCATTGGGCGGCCTTCCTTTAGTTAAAATTCACTGTTCCCTGCTGGCGGTTGACGCTCTTCAGGAAGCAATCTGCGACTATTTATCAAAAAATAAAAAACCCATTCCGGAAAACCTGAAAAAAGCCCATCGGAGAGTTCAGAAGAGTTTTAGAGAATAGGGGCACATCCCGTTAGAGATAGTGTTGTGTTAAATTTATTAGTTGAATAATGACGAAATTTCTTACGGGGTTGACACCCTTATTGGGTATAATATAATAATCTCAGAAGGTCCAAACAGAGCTGGTCGCCTGCCGACCTTTTCTTATTTAAAATTAAAAGAAATAAAATAAAATGACTCTCGAAGAGTTAAAACTTCAAGCCGAGGACGAGGAAGACACAGAAACAGAAACAAACGACGACGAAGAAGCAGAAGAATAAAATTAGCCGCTTAGCGGCAGTATTTCCCACAGACATCCTGAGCGGGACTTTTTCTCTCTTCCGCTTAGGAAAAGGGCTCCTCGTTGGAGCTCTTTTTTATTTTTTACTTGTAATATAATAAAGCAATTCTTTAAAATTTCTTGACAACCTTACTTGTTTCGATTATTATTGAAAAATTATTAACTGTTTGGGCGACTCAACGCAATCTTAAAAAAGAGATAATTTATAAAACTCGGGTTGATCCAGAATTAAACCTTAATAAATTCCAATTTTCAAAACTTAAGAAAAAAACGCTTGGATTATTGACAAAGACATAATAAAGGTGTTTAATGAAATAATAATCATTTAAAAAATTGGACTTTTAAAATTTAAAAGGAAAAGGAGTTGTGTTATGGAAAATAAAGAAAAAACAGAACAAAAAGAAGAAAATGATGAGGAGGCATTGGAATTTATAGAGATTCTTGATATTGAGGGCGGGGAATAGTTTGATGAATTGAATGAAATAATAAGGACCCGTGGCTATATTGAGGCGGTATTGGTTTTTTAACCGTAACGCAATCCTGGGCAGGGTTTATTCCCCTCTCTTTACGAAGGAGCCAGGCTTTCTAATCTGGCTCTTTTTATTTAAAAGGCTTGACTTTATTGTTTGCTTTTTTATAATAAAGACAGAACCTTTAACAGCTCTCTACCGTAGTCTATCCTCATCTAACAAAGAAGAAGGATAGAACTCGAAGTAGTAGTGAGCCCGGGGGCTTTTAACTTGACGCAGTTCCTCCTCCTTGTCGGGTTAATACCCGGGCTTTTTTATTTGACTTTTTAGACTAATAATGCTATCCTGTTTTTATGATTGTTCTTTTGAAAAGGAGATAAAAATGGAAGATCAAGACTTAATAGAAGATGATTTAAAATTAAACGTGCCCATCGTTGCGTTAGTGCTTATTTCACTCCTGTCAGTGGTTTTTCTTTTTTTCTATTTCCGGGGCCCTTATCCTTGATAAAAAAGCAACCGGTCAAAATAGAGATTGAAACAATATTTATAAAGGGTCAGCCCGAGCTCGGAATAGAAAAAGTTAAATTCTACTTGGTAAGAAACTGGCTGGGTTACGGTTTAATCCAGTTTAAAGATTCTAACGATGACAGGAAACTGGATAAGGTTTTTTACAGCCTTTCGGATATTCCTTTTTCTTTTGATAATTTTGATCCGGACTCGGGTTTCCCCGGAAAAAATGTCCGGATTTCAGCTCCGAGTTCTCCGGACTGGAGAGAATGGCTTAAAAGGTTTGAACTAATGCTTAAAGCTCACGATGAGAAATTAAAAGAGCTAAAAAATCAAAAAGGTAAAGGTGGTTTTTATGCCACCTTTTATTTTTTTTGTTGCCCCCGTTAGAAACCACGTCCGCGCTTGTCCCGTTAGAAGTATCACCTCTAACAGGACTTACGCGTCCGAAGAACTATTGGGCGGGCTGTTTCTAACTGTTTTAGGCTTGACATCGCGGTATTTAAAAGAGATAATAGACTAAAGATAAAAAAATGAAAATACCACTATCAAAACTCAAAGCAATGGTATTGTTTTTTGCGTCTAATACAGATAAACGATTATTGGGCAAAGTAAAATTAATGAAACTATTTTACTTTGCTGATTTTGGTCATATAAAAGAATACGGTTCACCAATTACTTGGGATACCTATGTAAAATTAGAACATGGTCCTATTCCGTCTGGTATCAAAAATATAGTAGACTCCGTAGAAGATGATATAGATAACTCTTTTTTCTCCGATATAATATCAATTAAAAAATCTGAAGGTGATTATTTACATAGAATTGTTCCGTTAAGAGAATTTACCGAACAAGACAAAAAATATTTTTCTGAAAGCGAATTGCTTGTAATGAAAAATGTTTGTATAAGATTTGCTGATAAAAATACTAAAGAAATAGAAGAGGCTTCTCATAAAGAAGCTACCTGGATTGAAACGGACCTATTAGAAGTTATACCTTATTCTTTGGCGGCGAAAGATAGCGATTGCAAAATATCTAAAGAAGATATTGATTTAATGATGAAAATATATGAATAATATAATGCTGAAATTTGGCAGTGTTTTTAGATACAAGGAAAAAGAGTTTGTTTATCTGGCTCAGACTAATGAAATTCTATATTCGGCGCTTATATTAAATAGTGAAATGAGTAAAATATTGAAGAAAAGAGGCGAAGAATTATGTCAGAAAGGCTCACCACAGGTGAAAAGAACATTGAGCAATCTTCTTTATTGTTATGTTGAGCTCAGAACAGAGGACTTTAAAGATAGATTGGCGCATTTTGCTAAAACCGATGAAAATAGTTTAACCGAATGTTCCTCATTGTCGCCCATAGGACAACTTATAGAAGAAGACTTGAAGCAAATAAAAATAGAAATAGAAAGTGGTCCACTTCCCTCGGCGCTCAAAGAATTGACAAAAGATATTGTTATTGAATCATAACATGAAACTTCTGCTGTCCCGGGAGCGAAAAGCGGTTTAACTAAACCGCTTTTTTATTTTACAGGGTTGACATCCTCTTTGGGATTTGCTAATAAAGGCTATACCTTGAAAAAGGGAGATTATATCTGGACGCTGGGTTAGAAAAGGTTTTTCCTCCCTAATTTCAGTGTCCAGATATAATTTCCTTTTAGAGTTTGACAGGGTGTGGATAACTATGGGGAAAAAAAGGGGAAAAGATAAAAAGGGAAAATACTTGACTAATTGGTTGGGTATAATAGAATAAAACTATTGTTAGTATTATAGCATAGAATTTGAAAATCTGGTGGAGGAACTAGATTTAAACTTCTTGATGTTTAAGACAGCCAGACGATACAATTTATCACCCGCTAACATTAAAACTTGTTTTTATTTTTGAGTGGAGCTTGGGCTTCGCTTTTTTTGTACGCGAAAAGCGAAGCCTGGGCTTCACCT
>Ga0172364_10002121_pt1 | contig 15604 bp, 15 predicted proteins | sample LakKivSesite10cm_FD_114545 | JGI IMG/M metagenome (GOLD analysis project Ga0172364, IMG submission 114545) | Sediment microbial communities from Lake Kivu, Rwanda - Sediment site 10cm | ecosystem: Environmental > Aquatic > Freshwater > Lake > Sediment | place: Rwanda: Western Province, Lake... | reverse complement strand
CGCATTGCAACCAAAAGCTGAAGCGACGTGCAAGCCACCCCTTTCAAGGGGTGGTAGTTGACATAACGTTTTGCGATACGAAGCGTTGTGCACTTGTAGTATGTGGTCTACAAAAAGCAGCAAAGTTTCAATTAGGCTTCCCTGTCCAAATTAAAGACAACTCTAACAGCGAATGGAACACGGTTGTCTCTATTAATGGTAACGTCTTGACAATGCAGAACAATCTTGCTTATACGTATCATGCAGCTAATGCTGGCGTGGTTGAGGCTCTGGAAAGGGCAAGATGGAATTATCTGGTCAAGAATGCGACCCAACCAAATATTGGAGAGCGCGCGCTGAACAAACTTGATTTTACAGTTTGAAAACTAAAAATCAATTATATTTCTTCTATAGTATGGTATACCAAAGATGTAGCAATCGAATAGTTGTGTATTCAATTGACAAGAGAGAAGAAAAAACGTATATTCAGTCTACCACCTGAGTGGAGCAAGGAGTTAAGGAGATTCGTATCTAAGACTTCTGAGAAGGCTTTTGATTCTGCCACCAACATTTTTGGTGTATACATCAATAAAAAACTACGTGTAAGAATGAGAAAGCGTGCCGAACATGAGCTAATGCCGACAATCACCAATGCTATCCAGATAGCTGCCAACATGCAAGAAGAGATCAAATCTGGAAGACTTGAGGCAACTTCTCCCAAGGAGAGATTCTATTTTATCACAGATCAGATGAGACCTTTTTTTAAAGATGTTCCAAAGAATGTGCATGTGATGGACGCGTGTTTCCAAGCCGGTGAAGAAATAAAAGATTTCAGATTTGAATTTTCTTATTTAAAGAACACAAAATATGAGAACTATATTGAAAGGCTTGGTAAATTATTAGATCAAATAGCTAAGGCAAATTCGTTGAATCTCGCTTACAACTTCTTATTCAAGGATTTCAAAGACACACATGATGCATACATCCTCTTACAGGCTACTTTTCAGAAGTTGATAAATCATTACGAGTTTCTAGAAAAGGAACCACGTCACATAAAGAAAGGTGATGTCGACAAGTATTTGGAAATATATGAAGAAATGTCGGGGCATTTTGAAAAATGCGTATTTCTTATCGTTGGTTTGGTAACAATATTGTTAACTGGTTCAGCCCCTAGATATTACGATCTAAAGAAAAGAAGATTACATCAGAGTATCAGCTTTCTTGAGAAGCATAAATATGAAGCAATTGTCTCTGGTTTCAACAGATTTATCAGAAACGCAATAGCTCACAAATCCTACAAAGTTGATCTGGTTAATGAATCAGTTGGTTTCCTTGATGCTGACAAAGAGTTCAAAATGAGCTTCACAGATCTTCAAAACGCTACGAGAGAGCTCAGTGCCAACTTACTAATTATGGTACATATTTTTGTATTGACTTTCTGCTTATTGATGTTGCAATTCAAAGAGCTCCTGGACAAACTCGATAAATAATAATCAGTTGCAAAATTTTAGTTTCTTGTAGACAAGCTATTCATTGTGGGTGGGGGATGCATGCATGCAACGAAAAAGACCCCAAAGCAAGAGCCGCAATGGAATTTTTCACTAAGATAAAGCTCTGAGTTACCACTGTTCGATTTTGCATAGTATAAAAAAGAATCGAACATTTCCATGAGCCTGTCATTGGATAACTTTCAAACTTCTCAAAATCTCATAGGCATAAGTTAGTGCTTCATATGCATCTCTCTCCACATATGGATACTTAGTTTGTGCATAAATTGCAATATTCGCCGCATGTTTAATCAGATCCATCAGCCCTTTTGGGGATAAGATGTCTCTGACAATCTCTTCATAGTAATCTTTGATTCGTTTGCTTTGGTAGCCCAATGTGTCCTGACTTGCACACCAGTCTAAATCTGGTAGTCTCTCCAGTATCTTAAGATGATTAGAGACTTTTCTTTGGGCTGGCTCTAAGATCTTAAGAATCGTTTCTTTCTTACTCATAAGTTTCATTGACTTCAAACGTTCTCGAGCCATCGCATATATTTCAGGCATTTCCTCTTCTAGATTCATCGTGCGCATTCTGTATTGTTGTTTAATGAAGGCAACCAAATTTCCTGGGTGGGCGTACATATTTCTTAAGAGATTAAGTTTCCAAGCTTTTTTGGAGTCATCGTTGTTAATGATAGCGTTTTCTCTTGCGGTATTGATAATTTTGCCGAACATGAGACCCGTTTTGCTTCTTGTGCACTCATGTCTGATGGATTCTTTTTCGTCTTTAGTCAATTGTCTGTCTAACCTTAGTAATAATGCCATTTCCACGGAAAATGCACAATGAAATATGCAATCTTCATGGGCGCCTAGTACGTATCTTTGAAGAGCACCATGAAGACTAATCCTTGGAAGGTCGTCAGCTTCCCTTAGATTTTTTACAGTTTTAGGCGGAGGCAATGCTTGAAAGATATATTTGACTTTTTCTTTCCTCTTACGCTTATTTCTATTAAATCCAAACATTGCGCTCCCATTAATACTTCAGCGTCTAGCTTTATAATTAACTTCGTCGTTTGTGAAAAGCGTCAAAGAAAAAGGAGAAAAATCTTACAGATATGCATGCATGCATACGAAAACAATAAAGAATATGCATCCGCGTATTAGTAACTATGCCAAATTATGAGAGAATTAGAGAATGCATACTTAACGTGTTGGCAAAGGGGTCGTTGGATAATCGCGAGATATGTGATAAGGTTCACACTATAATTCCTAATGCATTATCATCTGATTCAATCGCTTGTCCCCACACCCACTGGAATCAAAAAGAGTGGGAACATGAAGTTCGCAGAGCTATATACCAGCTAAAAGTTAAGGGGGAGATTATCTTTGATCCCGAGAATCACCTATACAGACTAACGTAAGAACCAGAGTCAATGAATTGATATTCCATCACAGCGCACGCAGAATCCAAAAACAAAGTGAACATGTTAGACCATTCTTCTTCCACATTTCGGACAGGTAGGCATTCTCTTGCATACATGTGAGGAATTGATCAAGGTTTAGAAATCAAAGGATTACCTGAAAATCTTCTGAATTTTCAGCAAAACTTAAGCGTGAATCGATTAGATATTTACAAATGAATACAGATGTCTGATGATAAACAGTCAAGATTCGGTAAGCCCAGAGATCATTTACTTCTAAGACCCGAAAAAAGAGAGAAAATGCAGTTGCACTTACAAAGAGAAAGTAAGTATTGAAAGGGGAAGTAGAGGACCTTGGAGAGTAGATGTATTCCCTCATTTTTCTAAGCTACCGATCACCCAGAGAATAAAATACGGAATAGTAATTACTGTTTCTAGTGGCAAAATGAACGATGTTTATTCTCCAATTGTCAAGTGGATTGAGCCACAAAAGGAAAGAATAATAGTTCCAGCGATTGCAGCCGCGTCAAACAAGAAAACTTCATCTACTTTCTAGCCCCTTATTCCCAATGCATGCATGGAGGCGAGCTTTACGGCAGTCAGAACGCGAGTGAGCTGAGGAAACTCTGCAAAGTTCCATTTTCAAAAGCGAAACGACGAGTACTGCTGCTTCTTGACCCGAGTCACCTTGAGCCGATCGAAAAGAGAAAACTAAAAAGATCATACGATCAGATAGGTTCAGGCAGAGGGAATTTCACAAGAGAAACGGTAACCATAGTCTACGTCCATCCGCATATGGAGTACTCATTCAGATGGAATCCCCGATGGTAGTCGATCTCTAGATGCCAGCAATCTGATAAGTGGAGTTTCCCAATACTCCTGCCAACGTCTGTACCTGCGCTTAAAGTGGAGGCGCGCGCAAGACTCCCTAAACTGTTCTGAAGTCCTTTTTTCCATGAATTCTTCCATTTTCGTCGACAAGCCAATCATATGATTTAGAAAATCTTAGAGGTTCTCTTGGTCTGAAACGAACTCCACGTTTGTCAACAATTGAATCTAGACCAGTTCTTGAAGCAGGATATTTTGACCAATAACTGTAAATTACGATTGGGAGTTTAATGCCTTTTTTCCAACAAGCGGAACTATCTTCTCTTTTATTATGCTCTCATCAACTTCCCCTTCACCTCTGATGGGCAGAGATTTTCCTTTTTCCACTTGCCCGTCTGCATAGACTTTAGCTGTGCAAACGCCATACTTTTTTCTGGCACCAGACATAAATTGACCCATCTTTGGATATTTACTTTCTAACTATCCCAGTAAATAAAACATTTCAACTGCGTCGTCTAATCAAGGATTTGAACCTGGAGTGGTTTAGGTCTCTATGGACTTGCAACCAAACGGGGTCTAGACCAAATATCATCATTTGTACAGCGCGCGCGAATGTTGGCCGCTCATTATTAAAATCATTTAAGTTTCGACCCCTAATGATTTATAGTAGAGAATTTGACGAGGAAAAGGAGGAAAGAATCTTGTCTGAACTGGCACCACCACATTTTGACAAACAGTTGGAGCAATACCTAGATGATGTAGAGCGAGCAAATTCGGAAGCCAGCAAAGCGTATCTCTTTTATGAATTTTCCAGAAATGTCTTCAGACAGATTAACGTCGAATATCTTGAGAAGCTATTCCCGGTTCTGGAGAAACACCTTGCTACGAAATCCAGTACGCTTGTTGTGAGGGGGCGGGTTGATGCTTTCCTTGGGAATCTAATAATTGAATTTAAGAAAAATCTGGACAAGAAAAAACTGGACGAAGCTGAATCTGAACTGCGTCGCTACATTTCAATACTCTGGACGCAGCAGAAAACACATCGAATATCATACATCGCGATAGCAACCGACGGGATTAGTTTTGTAAGTTATAGGCCTAGAACTGCAACGGAAGAAGATTGTGTCAATCCTGATGACGTATTCCTAGACCAAATAGATAAAATCAATTTTCTGAAAACACATCCGGGCGAGATTTTCGTCTGGCTTGACCGGTACATGCTCACCGAGGAACTTAAACCAGCAACAACTGAAGTCTTCTCGAATGAATTCGGGATGAACAAACCCGCATATCGTGAAGTGGAGGCCCTTCTAAAACAAGCTTGGAAGGAATGTAAGGAGCCAGTTCTCTACGATCAATGGGCCAACTTTCTACGAATAGTCTACGGTTCGAAAGTTGATAGTGAAGACCTGTTCATAAGGCATACATACCTGGCAACACTTGCCAAGTTGCTCGCATATTCAACTTTTTCGGGCGGAGCTCTTCCAGTTTCATCTGAGCAAATAGCTGAGATCTTAGAAGGAAGCATTTTTGAGAGGTGGAACGTTCATAATTTCTTAGAAGAAGATTTCTTCTCATGGGTGGCAAGGATTGAATCAGGCCTCAAATCAGCAAGTATGTTATTAGAACGGCTCGCATCTTATGACATATCAACTATCGATGAAGATGTTCTAAAAGCGCTTTATCAGGAACTAGTTGACCCTCAAGCAAGACATGATCTTGGTGAATACTACACACCAGACTGGCTTGCTGACTTCATGGTGAATGACGTTGTAGCAAAGGACCCGACTAAAACAATACTCGATCCAGCATGCGGTTCGGGAACTTTTTTGGCTGCGAGTATTCGCAAAAAGAAAGAGCTTTTGGGTAAGAAGAAACCTCACGAGAGATTGGAACTTATACTCAACTCCGTTGGAGGCATTGATGTTCATCCTCTGGCAGTCATATTATCAAGAACGAATTTTCTGACTGCACTCGGAACAGACCTCCTCTCAGCAAGACGTGGTCCCGTCTCCATACCAGTATACTTAGCAGATTCGATCCGTCTACCTGAATCCGATATTGTCCTTTACGAAAGGGTTCGTTCTTTTAAAATAGAAGCCGAGGGCCAGATACTTCGACTTCCACTTGAGATTGCAAAAGATCCAAAACTAACTGACAGGGTAGTTGAGGCAATAAAAGAATACGCTAGAAGTATTGCGAGTGGCGAGAAACCTGAATTGGATGATTTTCGTAATCTGATTTCACAGAAAATTCAGGTTGAGACCAAGCTTTCTAGGAATATACTGTGTGTGTTGTTGGAAACCACCAAATCAATGGCCAAACTAATCAAACTGGAAAAAGACACGGTATGGGCATTCATTCTCAAGAACATATACAAACCTCTATTTCTGAAGGATCAGAAATTTGACATTGTTATTGGAAATCCTCCTTGGCTGTCATATAGGTACGTTGAAAGCACCTATTACCAGAGTTTTCTAAAAGGACTAATCCTCAAAGAGTATAAGTTGCTAAGTTCTGAAAGAGCGGAGCTAATAACACAGATGGAACTCGCAACACTATTTTTTGCACGTGCATCGGACCTTTATCTTGCCAAGAACGGTACGATCTCGTTCGTTATGCCGCGAAGTGTTTTCGTTGGTGATCAGCATCATAATTTTAGGAAAGGAGTTTTTACTCCTAAAATGAAAGTGGTGGAAGTTTTCGATCTAGAAGACGTTGACCCGTTATTCCGAGTACCTAGCTGTGTAATAACTGCGAAAAAAGGTACGAATCAATACCCTATTGATGCGGTTGCTTTCGAGGGAGCCCTCACACAGAAGAATGCTAAACTCGCTGAAGCAATGAAATCCCTGACGCAAACTAAGAAGAAACTCGAATACTATGAGATCGGACAGAGATCGTTTCTCGAAAGTCAAGAATTTGCGAAAGTGCTAAAAGCGGTTGAAAGAGGCCAACGAAGCCCTTACTACGAAAAATTCACCCAAGGAGCTACTATTGTTCCGCATTCGGTTTGGTTTGTTGAACCAGTCGTCCATCCCAAGCTCGGAATTGATCCGACAAAACCTAGGCTGAAAACTTCTCAAAGAGCCATTGAAAAGGCAAAGAAACAATATGCAGACGTTAGCATAGAAGGAGAAGTGGAGTCTAAGTTTCTATATCAGGTTGCCACCGGCTCAGAATTAGCACCTTTCTGTACAGCAACGCTCCAAATCGCGGTCCTTCCAGTTGAACCGGCTGGTGATAAGTATCGTTTGGTGAGGTCAAATGAAGCACAAAGGAAAGGCTATTCGGGGCTAAAGAATTGGCTAGTGAATGCCGAGAGGGTCTGGAAAGAGAAACGCAGGGAAAAAGCAAACAAGATGGATCTATATCAAAGGCTTGATTATGCACGGGGTCTGACCGGTCAGAGTTCTAAAGCAAAATTCAAAATCCTCTACAACAAATCTGGGACGTACCTAGTGTCATGCGTCGTTGAGAACCGAAGAACGAAATTGAAACTGGATTCCTCTGAAATTGGGATTTCTGGAGTAGGCGCAGATGACACGACATATTCCTTTGACACAAACGAGCTGGATGAAGCTTTGTTTGTTGCAGCTATGCTTAATGCTCCGATAGTTGATTCACTGATAAAACCGATGCAGAGTCGTGGACAGTGGGGAGAGAGAGACATTCACAAGAAAGTGTTAGAACTGCCGTTACCAAGATTCAATCGCAACAATAGAGAGCATCTGGAGATCGTTGATTTAGCTAAGGAGGCACAGGTAAAGGCCACGAAACTTGTCCCAGAGCTTGAGAAGAAATACACGGGTATAGGAAAAATTCGACAATTAGTCAAGGTAGAGATCGCAGAAGAAGTACTCAAAATAGACAAAATAGTCAGAAAGCTGATCGTACAGACAGGAAGTCTTCCAAACAGCATCGGGGATTATGTGGCGAAATCCTGAGGATTTCTTTAGAGACTCACTTCTTCTCCATCCTTTTCTGCAACTCTATAAGAGCATTATCACCAAACTCTTCTATGAGTTTTGTAGCATCATAGTCCGTCTTGATTCGACGCTTAGGAAACAGTTGAGACAGCTTATTCAGGAAGTCTTCATCAAAGATTATGTTTCTGTACCATTTCGGATTGTCATAATCGGCTTCCGACTTCGCTTTGGCCGCGAGGAGCCCAGCCAATAGCACTTGATCATTCTTCACATAGAGGCGCGCGCGCTGTTAAATCGTGTCAGGCTGTCCTGCACTATTTCTGAATCTACTTAGAGATCCCATCAAGGTGTCATACATGCATGCATGTCGCGCAGAAGCAGTTCGAAGATCTAGTGAAGATAATCAAAGATTCCAGCTGAGCATACGCACCCCATGCACTTTGTTGTCACACGTGTGACAATAATGGACTCGATAAATCGGGCATTTTTGCACACGCGCTGAAGCTTGTCACCCTTACTATCAAAACAGTTAAACAGCGAACTTGTCTACCGAATATCGAGCTGCTGGAAAATGACATGGATTGTCATGTGCCCTAGATGGCAGAGTCAGGATCATGAAAACAAGGCTCATGCTTGGTCGTTGTCGCAGAATGATATCACCAAGATCGGAAGTCAATACGTTGATTCATTAATAGAGTGCATCGTCTGTGGTAACAAGTTTAGTCTCCAGCAAGGTGTGAAAGAGGCATTTTCGTCTGACAACAATTTCATAATCCATGAGTTTCAATTCAATGCGCGAGAACATGGAAAAGTCGAAATAGTGGTCGGGCAACTTGAGACTATAAAATTCTCTGAGCCATTTGAGGATACACCTAAGATCTACTTGACACCTTTTCTAAAACCAGTGGCCGCAGTGTCTGGCCATGTGACTAGAACCCAGTTTAGCATTTTCAGTAGTGATTCGGGAATGAAAGGCGAAAAGAGAGAACTCGGGTGGGCCGCTTTTGGCAACCGCAAATATGCTGCAGTTCCTTTATGGAGAAAACTACTCGCAAGTTCTAAAGAGCATCAGCTAAGAGCAGATTATCGACTAGAGATAGTTGACCTCGAATCGGCTTTTGAAGTATTTATTGGTGAATATCTAGGTAAGAATCTGAAGACTAAGTTTATGGAGGAACTCGTTAGCTGGATACTCAAACACAGCATAGAAGAACAACTTAGTGTAGGATTTATAGCATTGAAAGGTAAGCCTTTGCACAAATTAGAACCAAAAGCCTACGGAAGGTGGCAGAAAAGAGTTAAGGAACCAAGAGATCACATCGTTCACCGAGGGATCTCCGTGACTGGCGATCAGGCTCGAGAGGCAAGAGGAGCAACCTTCAACCTCATGAGCTTAATCGACACTGCGACAATTGACAACTTCCGAATCCAAATCCCAAAACTAAGACTAGACGGCCCTAATTTCACTGCAGGAGCTGCAACAGTCAAAAGCACGAACTAACAAGCAATCAATGCGCGCGCGTACATAGTTAGCCAGGGAAACATAGCAGCAACATTAATTCGTTAAACTATTCTAAGATTCTTTTTTCATAGATCCATCTGATGTTTGGATGTTGTGGAAGTAACTGGTTCCTTTTTCCTCAACGATGTAAGAGTCGGGCCATTCGCCACTCAAAAACCACAGAATGTATCCATGGGCCACACGGTTTCGAGGATCCGTGAGCTTCGTTAAGTCATTCGCGAAGTGCGCCCAGCTCAGATCATTGAACGCCATTTCCATTGCAAAATTTATCCTCGACCTAAAAAGTTTCTCACGCGAGATGGAATTCTGGTCTAATATGACTAAGTCGAAGTGTCCTCGCCGACCTTTTTCGCTTGGTTTTAGCAGGTTGTTCTCATTAACGTATTTTCCGTAGGCGCACGCGCGCAAGAGAAAGAAGTGGCGCAAAAAGAGCAACCCTGGTCTAGTTTGGTGCGTAGGGGTTCTGGAATCTTCGGTAGACACATGCATGTTAAGACAAGAGCTATTGACAACGAACATTTACTGCTATTTTTGGGATACAGAAAGTCGTCCCTTTCTCATTTTCTTACATGTTGGACAGAAACATTGATACCGCTTAGGATGTTTTGCCCACTCGACGTTGTTGTATAGCCTCCACTGCATCTGTGTTCCACATTTTGGACACGGCATTGGAGGTAAGTCATTTTTCTTCATCTTTTTGCCCTTCTTTTTCTTGTAGTTCTGCGCGTGTATGCGCTATGTACTTGTCCAGTAGGGGCTTTACTACCATATTGTGCCAATCCTTTGCTTGTCTTAGCTTGATCCCAAGTAGTTCGTAGAGAAGTTCTGCCTGACTCGTATGTAGCCGAATAAGAGTAGAACCACCCTTCTTTGGGTCTACTGACAGTATTTCGATATAGGCCTGTGCTATATTTGAAAGTTCTTCGTCCTCCAGTCCCAAGCTGTGAAAGTTGCCCTTGATGGTGATTTGTTCTTTGTCTTCCTCTAATAGGGATTCAATAGTATCAGAAGAATCAAAGCCTGTCATGTCTGGCTCATCCGGTGTTCTTTTAATCTTGTTGTGTTCTCCACTTTCTGCCTTTGTCATCGTCCAGTTTTCTCTTTCCTTTCTTCTACTCTCGATAAACTTCCGATATTCTTCAACTGTTTGCTTCACCTCATCTAAATTCAATTCGGCTTTACTCTTGTACTTGGTATTGTATAGCCACTCTTCATAACTTGGGAAAAAGCGTTTGTCGAATCGGGCTTTAATCCAGCCTTTTCGCCCAATCTGCCACCTATCAGGGTTTGTCCACTCTCTTTCACTCTTGTTTACTCGCTCAAGAGTTACATTCAATGGGGCTCCACAATGTGGACAATTTCCTCGGTCTTTTTCAACTTGAAGCCCACAGTTGCCACAATAGTTTTCCATCTCACCGCGAAACATTATCGCCACCTAAATGATAGTTGTCAGGTTTTGCTATTTTTGTTTACTGTGCAGTGTTCGATCGATCGATCACTATTGTCAAGGAACATTCTCCGAACTACCGTGTGATTGAGAGCTATTTAGTAGGGGCGCGTTTTGACGAAGCTGTAAGAGATAGGGAATTGGAGAAAGCTGGTTACTTCTTGTTAAGCTACTCAGAAATAGTTTCTCAAGCACGTAATAGGTATAGAGAAATCATACAGATACTTGAAAAAGAAGGGAGCGCTGGATATTCTAAGTGATACACAAGTGTGTTCCAAATAGGTCTAATAATGCATACATGCATGCTTAGAAGACAAAGCTTACGTACAAATAATGTATTTCATTTTACAATTCTAGGTGGTCTGAGTGAAGTTTTTCGCTGGAGTTTGGATATCTTCCCTTCCAAAAGAAGTGGAAGGAAGAAGTATTCTCGGTGTCGAGTTTCTTTCCCCCAAAATGGTCGAAATGAAGATATGGAAGTCAACCTTTTCGCTTGCCCGCCATACTCCAGAAAACCTGTTGTTCAAGAGTGGAGTCACCGAATCTGAAATGGAGGCTTTCCACTTAGCTAGGACTCAAGTTGACATACAGAATCCATCAATGGATAAGCTAATAGATGTTGCCAGAGAAGTTATTTACCCGCGCATACGCAGCGCAGCTTTGATTGTTGACATAGCGAATCGGACGGGTCACATATACGTGACCCCGGAGGTTATCATCAAAGTTAACGGTATTTTCTCTACATGGATAGGGGTCTCTACAGGGCCCCCCCAAGGCGAGACGAAAGAAGACCTCTTGGAGCTCATGGAACAAACATTGAATACATGCAAGGATAGGTTATTTGTGCGCAAACTCGAGAGAGCTTTACTCACATGGGGAGAGGCGCAAGAGGAACCAGAAGAAGAGCTTGTAACTGCAAAACTGTGGACATCTCTAGAAGCATTGCTAAGAAGAGAACCCGAACCTGTTTGGAAAACGATTAGCAGAAGGAGTGTAGCCTTAGCGATGATGGAAACTAGAGAATCGATCGAGTTATTTAGTACAGCAGGTTGGCGTATTTCTTTCAATGCAACTAATCTTCACGCGGAACTCGAAAGGTTCTTGAAAGAGGCATACGAAGTACGTATCGCTGTCTATCATGAAGCTGAAGAACGAGCTCAAAGGATTGGATTTGGGTTGGATCTCAGTTCCCTTACCCAAGTCTTAATACTAAAGATGGCCGAGTTTGCTCAAAAAGGTTATACTTGGGAGCAAGCAGTGACGGAGATCGATCAAAAAGCGCAAGAGCTATGAATTGACTCGCATCAAAGTGCATACATGTTCTCAGCGCGCGCGAAGGGAAAATCTTAGGAACAAGTAAGGTTGGACCAAAACATAGGATTACACTCATCAAAGATGTTCAAGAAAGATTGAAAGTCAAAGTCGGAGACTTGATCGTGTATTTGGAAGAACCAGAGGGCAAGATAGTTCTAAGAGCGGTAAGCCAAGAACAACTACTAAAAACCGTCAGAAAATAACGCGCATGTGTGTTCCTAAATTCCCCTTTTTCAAGCGTAATAGGGTAGGATGGCCTCTTCTAATAGATACTTCTCGTGCTCCAAGACATACCGCCGTCCACAAACGGAGCAAGTCAGAAGCATAGGCTGCCTCCCAAACGAATTTAGGAACAGGCTGGCGCGCTCTAATCTCCCTCATGGACTCACGCTTAGCGTGCGCGCTCTCCTTCACTGTATTTGCCATCGCCACAATCATTGTCAAGCTGTGGCTTTTCCATCAATTCTGAGAGGTGCATGCTTTCAGATGATGCGATCGATCGATCACCCATAGTCGTATTGACTAGAGGTGCAATTCAGACTCTTTGAGATTTCCGTTCTCATCAAAAAGGTGGCATTTCCAAAGTCCATAGTTATTGAAGATCTCATTCATGATATCAGATGTTACATACTCATATTTGGACTCCACAATGCTTGTTGGAAATTCTCTTGAAATGCCTATTATGTTAGTTTGGCAAGGAAACATGTCAGTGTGAACACCAAATCTTCCACTCTTGAGCAGCCAACTGTCTTTCATCCATCGTAGGTCGCACTTGATCTTGACATCTCCAAAATAGTTGTATCTTTGAAAGAGAGTTGAAACGAATTGGAGAGTATGTAATAGCTTTACACAAAAAACGTGACAGAGGAACAACAGTTTTCCTTGATACATTTCTCCATAATAGCATCTATGATGAATGCACCCATTTCTATGAACTTCCGCAGCTTCTATAACATTTTCGCTCCTATCTCTGAGTTGGGATTTTATTCCGTTTGGTGAAGGAGTTGGACGTGAGGAAATGTATGATAGATCGTAATATTTAGGTTTGAAATCAAGTTCATTCATCCAATCAAATTCCTTTGTATTGGAAGTTTCAATCAGATGGGACAATATTGTGGGAATCACTATTATTTGTCCTATGATCTGAGGCATTATAAATTCTTTAGGTTCCAACAACTTTGAAATGTAACTTTCCACTTCTTGATAGCCTGTAAATCTTCTTCTATATGCATCACTTACTTCGATTTCCGTCATGGGCTGAGCTTCAAACTCATATCTTTTGTAAAACCTGCTAGAATTGCTGTGCATATGTGGCTTTAAATAACTATTTGGGATTTGGATAACAACAATAGCTTTTGAGGGATCTTGATGATCAATGGATCTTATTTTTACACCTAGTCTTGGCTGGATATTGCCTAGAATGATTTGTTCCATCTTCTCCTTGTTGATTTCACTTTTGTCTATCCCTGAGATCTCTTCAGGATATCCACCTTTGCCACTTTCCCTTATTCCAAGAATCAGAAATCCACCTTGAGTATTTGCAAAAGCAGAGATCTGTCTTAACAGCTTGTCGTCTTCCAATAATTCCCCCTTATAGTCCAAAATTTGGCTCTCACATATTTTGTTCAGTTTTAGCCTTTCTATGTCTCCGTATTCCAACTTATCTAAAGGTTTCAGAAAAACCATGAAAGATAGTCTCCCACATGTTTCTCCCATTTTGCTACTATGGTAATGAACTATAAAAACACGAAGGAAAATGGGAAACTCCGTAAAAGAACTTGAGAAAGACGTTCAGGAGCGCGCGCTGAGTATGGCATCATTTGAGGGAGCCTTGTCTATTGAAGGAGTTTCTGTAGTCTTAGCTCGTCTCTTACTGGTAGTCCACCTATCCCTTTCAGGATCATGCCGTGTTTTTCCGCTATAACGTTAGGTTTCACTTCGTAAATTTGAAAGTCGAGGGATTGGTAAAATGCTAAAGCTGGCAAATCATCATTTGAAGTTGAAACTAGCAACTTTTTCTTTCCATGTCTTTTAGCTTTCGTTTCAACCTTTTCGATTAAACTTTTGCCTACTCCAGCGTTTTGATATTTGGGTAATACGCCTAACGCCACGATTACAGTGGCGTTTTTTGTTTGTGTGTAGGAGATGAATCCGATGATGGTGTTTGTTTTGGTTTTTGCTATGTATGTTGGGAGTTTTGTTATGGTGTATTTTTTGTTGAAGGTGAGTTGTTCTGCTTCGCCCCAGAATTGTTTGGTGAGTTTTTGGATTTGGTTTTTTTCTTTGGTTGTTGTTGCTTTTTTGGTTGTGATGTTTTGGGTGGTGGTTTTGGTTGTGTGTGTTGGGCAGGTGGTTTGTAGTTTGGTGTGTTGTGGGCAGAGTAGTGCTCCGCAAACTGTGCATTTGTAAACTGCGTTGTTTTAGCAGTGTTTGCATTTCATAGAGTTTAGCCTCTATGTGTGTGAAGGCTAGACCTCCTCCCTTATATATTGATTGAACTTGTGTTTGATTCCCTCCTCCTAATACTAAGGCAGAGGTGTGTTTCGTGAAAGATTTACAGAAACTGTATATAATTAATAGCTGGAGAAGTGTCTAGGAGAGAGGCACATGAATCTGCAATGCTGGACAGGTTGCTTCGGATTTATGATTTGTGTGGTTTCTGCTGCGTAGTGCTGAAGACAACTTATTGTACACGGAACCTATTATCCTCCATCAATTTCCCATCATATTGAATATTATTAATTGTATTCAATTAGTTATCTTCAGCATTCGGTAGCAGAACCCACACAAATCTTGTTCTCGGCATTTCCATTACTTTCCCATGAAGGAGCAACGTAGCGTGTGGTTTCTGCTGCGTAATGCTGAAGATAACTTGTTGCACACAAATTAAATTATCTAACATCCGCTGAACGTTCAACAAATGTCGCCAATTTTCGGAATGGCTGAGAATACGAGTTTGACTCGGACTGCGTTTGAACCAGCATTTTCATGAGTCAATATGAATTCGACTCAAGTTCGAAAAGCTTAATAGAGTGTTACCCTCAACATATGAATTGGGCTGGTAGCTCAACGGATGGAGCAACCCCCTGCTACGGGGAAGGTTGCGGGTTCGAATCCCGCCCAGCCTACCACAAAACAGAGTATATAAGGAAATGGGTGTCGGCTGTTCTTTCGATACAGCCATCCCACATTAGCCGTTCGCTAACATACGGGATTGCTACTTCCCCATTTCCTTAATAGAATAAGACAGTTCCTATCGTATAAGTTTTATGGATAAATATTCAGTAAATTGCGGATGTCGGAATAGGATTGAAGTGAACAAGCTCTTTTATCAAGCAATTTATTAGAACCACAAGTCAAGATGGATAATGTGTTTAGCGTCTTCGATTTCTTCTTTAGGAAAATAGTCGTTCAGTTTCACTACGGATTCTCCATTTTCTTTTTGTGCGTGCTCTCTAGCTCTGCTATGAATCTTTCAATTTGCAGAGGGTTTACTTGATGCATACCTCTTTTCACGGGAATTGCGAATTTGGCTTCTCTCAGTTCCTTCATTCTTGCCGCAATCTGGTCGTCTGGGATACTCAGGGAATTGCTAAATTCGCTGTTACTCATTCCAGTAGGTATGTTCTTGTCAAGATAATTGGCTAAGAATCTCGCTACCAAAGCCAGTTTGACTT
>Ga0172364_10002117_pt1 | contig 15608 bp, 14 predicted proteins | sample LakKivSesite10cm_FD_114545 | JGI IMG/M metagenome (GOLD analysis project Ga0172364, IMG submission 114545) | Sediment microbial communities from Lake Kivu, Rwanda - Sediment site 10cm | ecosystem: Environmental > Aquatic > Freshwater > Lake > Sediment | place: Rwanda: Western Province, Lake... | reverse complement strand
TGGAGCACGTGGACACTCTGCCCACCATTTACGGGGTGGAAAAAAACGGAAAAACCAAGGTTTGGGCGGCGCGCATTTATCGCGATAAACTCAACGGATTTGCCACGGCGGAAATAGAGTACGGGCAGCTGGACGGCAAGAAACAGGTGACGAGTCGCGAATACACGGAGGGGAAGAACCTCGGCAAAAAGAACGAGACGACCCCGCTGCAGCAATGCATTTCAGAAACCCGGCGCAAATGGCAGGACAAAATGGAAAAAGAGGGATATTCTCTCGTTATCCCAAATTCAAATTCAGAAACAGAATCAACACAAACAACGGAGACAATCAATTCAATCAAAGTGTTCCCGATGTTGGCGCACACGTTTGAGCCCGCCTGTGAAAAGAGTAAAAAAAATGACATTGTGTTCCCGTGCTACGTGCAGCCCAAGCTGGACGGGTTGCGATGCATTTGCTACCTGGTCCCAAATGGATCAAATTCAACTGATGAACCCAAGGTTGTGGCCCAGTCGCGCACGGGCGCATACTTTGAAACCGTGGAGCACATTTGTGCGGAGTTGCGGCCCATCCTGCTGCAAAACCCGGGCTTGATCCTGGACGGCGAGCTTTATACCACGGAGCTGCCGTTTGAAGAGCTGGCGGGGCTAATCAAACGGAAGAAGGCCTCCGATACAAATGTAAATAGGCAGTGCATCAAATACCACATTTACGACATTGTTGTGGACGGCATCCCGTATTCGGAGCGGCACGACCGCATCGTTGGCACGGTCGGCGGTGTAACGCGCCATCATTTGGAGGTGGTTCACACGCAGTTAATACACAACGCGAATGAGTTCCGGCAGGCATTCGGCGAGTATGTTGCGGCGGGGTACGAGGGTATCATGTTGCGAAACGCGCACGGGCCGTACCGGCAGAACTACCGCAGCCACGACCTGCAAAAGTACAAGGAATTCGTGGAGTCCGAGTACCCCATTGTGGGCTTCAAAGAAGCCGACGGTCGGGACAAAGGAACCGTGGTGTGGGTGTGCGCAACGGCGGAGAAACGAGAATTTAGCGTGCGTCCGAGGGGCACGCAGGAACAGCGGCGCCAGTGGTTTCAGAACGCCCCCCAGCACGTGGGTAAACTGCTGACCGTGATTTATCAGGAGCTGAGCGAGTTGAACGTGCCGCGGTTTCCGGTTGGCAAAGCCATTCGGGACGGGTACTAATCGGGGAACCATAGGTTCCCCGAACCCCTCCTTATCAGGGAAAAAGGCACTGCGTTTCGCCCCAAACGTTTGTAAAACCATAATAAAGACATTATCGTTAATATCCATTACAATACGGCAATGGCAACTGCTCCTCCATGTGATGAGGTTACTTGGCAACAGTATCATAGTAGAGATGGCAATACGCAACAAGGCCACCCCCTCCATTCAAGAAGTTGCAAATGAATTAAATATTTCATTTGATGACGCGTCACAACATCAAGAATATATAGACGACCTTAAGAAGGGTGGCAAGAAGTCTCGCAGACATGGCAAGAAGTCTCGCAAGTATCGCAAGTAAACAACCAAACTTTTTCAAAATATTACACGGTGTAATTTATTATTATTATGCCACGCAAAATGATAATAAAAGCATTCAAACACTGGATCATATATACTACACAACCCCCCAATCAATTAAGTCATGCCCCGGTCTCATTATGACGTGCTGCAACTGGAGTCGCGATCTGCCACGCCGGACGAAATCAAGCGCGCGTTTCGCCGGCTGTCCATGGATTTACATCCCGATAAAAACGGTAATTCGGAGGAGTCCAATCGCGCGTTCCAAGAACTCAACGAGGCGTACACCGTATTGAGCGACCCTGAAAAACGGGGCAGTTACGATTTTGAGCTGCAGATGGGTATTGGAGGACACGGACACCGAGTGCACATGGGTCCAATGGGTCCAATGGGTCCAATGGGCCACATGCACATGCACATGGGCCCGATGGGCATGGGCATTAATCCGTTGGACATGCTGTTTGCCGCAATGCATCAACAACAACAACAGCCGCAACACATGTTTGAAGCAATGTTTGGAGGCATGGGAGGCATGGGAGGCATGGGTCCCCGCATCATCATCCACAATTTCACTCAAAATATGAACGAACAACCGCCCTCATATAGCGAACCATCGTATGGCGAACCATCGTATGACATAAATGTGGTGATTGCGCTTCCACTTTCGGATGCATTCAATGGCGTAAATCAACGCCCGGTTCACATCCAATACGAAGACGAGGCGCACGCCGCGCACTCCGAAACGATCATGATCAATGTGCCACCGGCCATTCCGTCCGGGTTCAAGATGAGCATTCAGGGTAGGGGCAACGTGGTTCCCAATTCGGGTGGGCGTCGCGGAACCCTGCACCTGGAAATCAGCATTGAGGAGCACCCCCAGTTTCGCCGCGACGGGGATGTGGATTTGATTGTGGAGCAGCGCGTGTCCTTGAAGGACGCGCTTTGCGGGTTTATGTTTGAGCTGGTGCATTTGAACGGCCGCAGCTACAAGTTCAACTGCAAACCGTGCTCCGTTACGGGAACCGCGAACGAGATAAAAATTTTACCGGGACTGGGCTACACTGAAGGCGGCGCGCTCAAAATCCGGTTCTCCATTGAGCTGCCCACGTCGCTCACGGAGGAGCAAATTACGGCACTGTCCGCCATTCTTTAGCGTGGTCTAAATTCATGACGGACTGGAAAATGCATCCGGGCATTGTCTTTATGCATTTATATTGTTTGAGTTTCAAAAAGAATTGATTCCAATTCAGCTTAAAGACACGGAGGATTAGAAGCTTAACACAGTATATCACCATACAACTAATAATGGCGTCATTGGACATGAAATGGCAACAATTTTTGAGCGACATGACGGTGTCGTCATTTGCGGCATCCATGTCTATGCCGAGCGCGCGAGAGGATGTGGAAGACGTGGAAGACGTGGAAGACTTGGAAGACCTGGAAGACCTGGATGCAGACGCGGAACCAGCGGAGGAAAACGTGGACGCGTTGAAGTTGACGGAAGATACGCAACCCAAATGCACGCCGCTTTATGTGAGCACGAAGACCAAAATTTCGTATTTGACCAGGCCGATTAACATACATGCGGTGTTTTGGGATATACCGGTGCTGAAGTACGCGGTTCCGCAGGAGGGGGTCATTAAAAAGCAGATGAAGTTTTCAACGATGGATCCGGAGGAATTGGTTGCCATTCAGGAGCGGATGAAGCACGAAGTGGCGTGCGTGAGCGAGTACGTGATTGAGCACATTGAAAATCCGGACGGCCGGATTAAATTCAAGGACCAGCGCAAAATCAGCATCGGACTTTGCAAAAAGGACATTGTCAGCTACCGAATCAAGCAGAAGCGCGCATTCTTCAATTGTTTTGTGATCATTCTGCGAGTTGTGGACGAGGAGGACGCGGAGCGCAGCTTCAAGGAAATGCACGTCAAGGTGTTCAACACGGGCAAGCTGGAAATTCCGGGAATAAAGACCGACGATATGATGCTGCGGGTGCAGACGCTGCTGGTTCAAATACTTCGCCCGATTGTGGGCGACGATTTGGATTTTCAGCGCAACCAGTGCGAAACGGTGCTGATCAACTCCAATTTCAAGTGCGGCTATTACATCAATCGCGACGCGCTCTACAACCTGTTGAAATACAAGTACCGCATCAACTGCAACTACGACGCGTGTTCTTATCCCGGCATCCAGTGCAAGTTCTTTTACGTGAAGGGGTTGCACGTGGGGGATCAGTGCGGACAGCAACCCGCGCAATGCGCGGCGGGAGAGGAAACCAACCGCTACAAAAAGACGTCCAACGACACCAAGGCGCACTATGAAATTTCGTTCATGATTTTCCGAACGGGCAGCGTGCTCATTGTGGGCAAGTGCAACGAAGACGTGCTGTGCGAAATTTACGAGTTCATCCGAACCATGCTGGAGACGGAATACATGACCATTGGGAAGTGCTTGGTGCCGCCGGAGTGCAGCGCTGAAAAAAAACGAGTGCCCAAGGTGCGGCGCAAGGTGCTGTTGTTTAACGAGGGGGGACATGCGTTACCCCTGCCCCCTCGCCCACTCGCCCACCTAAAAAGTAGATAGAGTGTGCAGTGGATGAAACTCCATATTCATGATATGCATTTAAATTATGAATATGTGTTATAAGTATTTAAAGATACAACCCAGTTTTAGAACATAATTTCACGAAAAACTTCATTTTTTTAACATGAGCAACCCAGGACAACAATTACAACAAACCCAACAACCTAATCGGGGTGGCGCTGCTGCTACTACCAATGCCAATGCCAATGCCAATGCCAATGCCAATGCTAATGCCGGTGCAAGTGCCTCGTATCGGTTGCCTAGCAATCTCTGCATGAACCACGCAATCAAGCTTGCGATAGTGGAGGACAAACCCATCATGTTGGATTATTGGACCGCGTCATTGGATAAATCGGTGGTGATTGGCGTGGGCGATAATAAGGAGAAATTATTGGTGAAGAGCGAGGACGAATACACGAGCACCATTGCAAAGATTTTCAAGGTGGAGACGGAGTACATTATTATGACAGAAAATTCCATTTACATTGTGAGCAACGACATTCCTACAAAGAGGATTAACTAACCGGGGAACCATAGGTTCCCCGCACCCCTCCTTACCGGGGAACTACGTAAAAGCACAGCGCCCCCCTTTCCCTTTACTTTTTTATTTATTTATAATATCGCATATTATAAACAAACAATAATGGCAGGTGCAGTGCGTCGTTTGATTTTTACAAACAATACTAAGTACAACAACAACCGGTACGTGCCGGGTTCCGGCGTGGGCGGGCAAAACATTTCGGTGCGCCGGCATTTGAAGCGGTTTGCAACATCGTCTCAGGGAAAGCCCTCAAATGTGCCGTGCTGTCCGGAACTGTTGCAAAATTACGGGTTCATTCGCAACAGTCCGCCTGGATGAGGAACGCCCGTATGAGGAACTTATGGAAACACAGTTAAAGAAATTGTTATGATGCAATGCATTGCGCTTATGAATCAGAACCTGAGGGAGAGGTTGTGTTTAGGGATATGCGAGTTTTACAATCCGTCGTTGCACGGGAAGTGCGATGATGCGCGGATGTCCGACTATTTTTTTTATACGTGTCAAGTGGAGTTGGCCGATTTTTATGACGGCAGTGTTCTTGATTACATATCCGAATACCCGGGTGCATTGAAATACACCGGCGTAGTGCGCGCGTATTGGAGCATTGTTTCCCGCCCGAACGCGTATCCCATGTTGGAAATCGTGCAACCAGTCACGTTGGAACCCGGCGGCGAATGTGTGGCGGTCATCAAAACGTTCTGGATTCGCATCGTTCAACGCAGATGGAAGCGCATCTTTGCAAACCGGCGCCGGCGATTGACCCATCTGCTTAAACCATACGGACTAATGCAGAGAGAAATTGGTTCGTGTAATATCCATCACATGAAATCCTCTAAATCCATTTCCAAAGAGGAAGATGAAGAAGACGACGAAGTTGAAGAAGAAGAAGAAGACGAAGACGAATGAACGCTATTATGGTCTTCGTTGTCTTCGTTGTCTTCGTTGTCTTTGTTGTCTTCGTTGTCGGTCGACATGTCGGACGAGTCATCGCTATCATTATCTTTATGCAACGGCATGTCCTCCAAATCCTGGATTTGGGCATGAATGTGGCCCATTTCATCGCGGATGAGCTTCATTTGATGTTTGTCACCGGCCATATGGCAATCATCGCACAATTTCGTGAAGGCTGTTATTTCTTTCTTTTTTTGGTCCAATATCTCTCGGCACACTTCTTTGTATTTGCGAAAAAGAGGGCGCAGCCATGCGTTGCTTCGCGCGGCGTGGCCAATGCGCGCCGCGTTTTGGAACAGTTCTTGCCATATTTCGCGCCTTCGTTGCATGCGGGCAATGTCCTGCATGTCGTCCAACGCAATTCCGCGGCCGTCGCTTGCCCTGTGGTGGTTGTGCATGTTTGTCGCGAATGTATGTATTATATAAAATGTCGGATATAAAATATATTAAGCACAACGCACATAATACAAACAACTACAACAACCACCACAACCACCACCACAACAGATGGAAGAAGACGAGAGACGAGACGCTGCACCCGTAACAGCCGCGCCACCCGCACCGAAGGACTTGCTGCTGACCGAGAGCCACGACCGCTACGTGCTGTTCCCCATCAAGGACAACGACATATGGAACATGTATAAAAAGCAGGTGGATTGCTTTTGGCGCGCGGAAGAGATTGACCTGTCGCGTGACGCCGCGCACTGGAACACCGCCCTGAACGAGGACGAGCGCTATTTCATTTCCATGATTCTGGCGTTCTTTGCGGCCAGCGACGGCATCGTGCTGGAGAATTTGGCGGTGCGGTTCATGACGGACGTGCAGCTGGCGGAAGCCCGCGCTTTTTACGGGTTTCAAATCGCCATGGAAAACATCCACTCGCAGGTGTACAGCATGCTGATTGACAGCTACATCAAGGACGAATCGCGGCGGAGCCAGCTGTTCCACGCCATGGACGAGTTTCCTTGCATCAAGAAGAAGGCGGAGTGGGCGCAGCGCTGGATCCACGACAAGCGCAGCTCATTCCAAACCCGCCTCATTGCCTTCGCCTGCGTGGAGGGCATCTTTTTTTCGGGTGCGTTTTGCTCCATTTTCTGGCTGAAGAAGCGCGGCCTGCTGCCCGGCCTCACCTTCAGCAACGAGCTCATTTCGCGCGACGAGGCGCTGCACACCGAGTTTGCCGTGCTGCTGTACAACAAGCTGAGCAAGCGCACGCAGAAGGCGCGCGTGGCGGAAATCGTGCGCGAAGCGGTGGCCATTGAGAGCGAGTTCATTTGCGAGGCTCTGCCGTGCCGCCTCATCGGCATGAACGCCAAGCTTATGACGCAGTACATTGAGTTCGTGGCGGACCGACTCGTGGTGCAGCTCGGGTACGACAAGCTGTACGGCTCCACGAACCCCTTTGATTTCATGGAGATGATCAGCCTGCCGTCCGTGTGCAACTTCTTTGAAAAGAAGGTGAGCGAGTACGCGCTGGCCGAGAAAACCAAGACGGACGACATTTTTGACATGAACGCGGCGTTTTGAAGGGGGTCATGTATGGTTTATTGCCATGGTCAACGAAATTCACACGTGTTGTAATTGCAAATGCACAAGGAGCTTTCATTTATGCCCAATTCTTTGAAATGACTTACACCCATATGGATGTTATTCAAAAATGATTCTGTGCAGTCATTTACTGTGGAATAACTACTGTTAATGCTGTTGCCATTGTAAAAATAAGAATCATTTATGTTTTCACATGTGTAAAAAAAATCAAATGTTAGTCCATTTAAATCAAAATTACTGTATTTTGCATTGCAGTCATCATCATCATCTGAACCGCCAAATTTAATCTTTCTACGCAGACGAGTTGTATAATCATCGTCTCTCAGTTCGGCAATTTTCACTGTTTTCATTTTGAATTCTTTATGGCTTTTTAAACCAATCAATGCCTCCAAAATCTCTGCATCAAAGCTATCATTGTTTTCATCATAGTTGATCGGTGTGTCACGCATGCCATGAATGAATATTCCTCGTTCTTTTTTGAATAATTTATATATTAAATCAATGTTTTCATAATTGAGTGGTAATCTTGCAGCGACACCAATATCAACATCAGTGGATACGTGCATTTTTTATTGAAAAACATGAATTTACTTTAAATCATTTTGAGTTCAAATTTGATAGGTGTAATGAATGACTTCCCAGTCATAATCTTCATAATTCCCCCTGTGATAGATTGATGGTTTGTATTTTGTATTGAAATCTTCAATCTTTTTTAGTCTGTATAGCTGCACATCATAAATGACCGTGTTTTCATTGACAGTCATGTAAATGTGCATCTGGTCATCGTCAAGCGCAGGCCAAGCCCCCTGATCCAATATGCTTTTTCTGATTGGCAAATCACTAAAGTTGGCTAATTCGTATTGCATTCTATATTCCTCACTGTTACCAACCTGCTTGTGAGAGAAACTAACGGCTTTTCGGTAAATATATTTCTCTAAAAATTTATACTTTTCAAAAGCGATGAGTTTAATAAACTTCCCTTCATGCAACCGATATTTTTTGAGTATTTTCGTGTAAATGTGCACAATGATGTCGTCCGGCAAGTTCTCAATTGATTTGTTCAATCGGGCGGTTATGTCCGTGTCAATGTCTGGGTCCATGGTTCCTTCTAATAATATGCACTGAGTTTAGTTTAGTTCAAACCGACGAATTGTTGAATCGTTGAATCGTTGAATCGTTGAATCGTTAAATTAGTATTGAAGGTTCACCATCGCACGCTCACGTCGGCAGGCACGATGAAGCTTAACATGTTCATTGCGCGGTTCTGCAATAGGATGAAGAGCGTGAACAGCACAAACAGGCCGCCTGTTTTCATGGTGAATGTGCGCTCATAAATGATGCACGCGATCCATGTCAAAAACGCCAGCCAGTACACCAGTTTGACATAGTATTCTACACTGTTGATGAGTTTCACGTCTTGGGCAATATAGTGCGTTTTGCGTTCCAACAAATTCAGATCATTGGTTGCGTCTTCGTCGGCCTGCGTTATGCCGGTCAAATTGGAGTCCAGCGCTGCGTTGGTTTCTCTCATCGTTTGCATGGATGCCACCTGGGTCGTGGTTGAGTCCAGTTTGCGCGACATGTCGTTGTACCAGTCTTCAAACTGTTTGGTGAGCCTTGTTTTTTCTTCTTCCCCGTTTTTTTGATACCGTGCGCGCAGCGCTTGATTGGCAGCGGCCGTTCCCTTTGCCGCCACCAAGTAATCGTGGCGTGCGGTTTCCACCATTGCTGGTGCCTTTTTTTCAGTCAAGAGGGCTGCCCGATAGTTGTCTTGGGCCTCCCTAATTTGCTGTTGGTTGTAGCACTCGGTGCCCTTTCCACACGCCGCATTTGCTGTATTTATCACTTGCGTCATTTGCCCCAGGAGCTGCATTTGTTGGTGCTGCATCTTTTGTATGGATTGCGTTGATTGCGCTGATTGCGCTGATTGTGTTTCCTCATTCATTTTAATGGATCCAATCAATCAATATACAATGTATTATATTTATTGCACAAAAAAATAATACATTTTGTTTTGCTTTGCTTTGCTTTGTTTTGCTTTGTTTTGCTTTGCTTTGCTTTGTTTTGACTGCATGGGTTATCATTCATTCGCGGCATCGTCGTCGCCCTGGTCGTCTTCGTCATAAATGATGGCCACGTTGCGCCACGCCCCGTTCGTGTACTTGCCGAACTTCTTGTCCATGAATTCATACAGCTCGGCCCCCTTGGGCACATCGCGCCCGTGCCCGCGCACGTACCACTGTTTGAAGGTTTCGTACAGCTCGGTCTTCTTAATGCCGCGCCCGCCTTGCTGCATCTTAATCTTGTCGCGCGCGAATTCGGACAGGTAGTCCTGTCCCAGCCGGTATTTCTGGCTGCTGGCGGTGACCATGGCGCACGGCTTCACGAGCCCGTTCGTCTTGAACACGTGGTCCACAAGCATCGCCATAAATGTGGGTGCCCAGCGCTTCAGCTTCTCGTCCAGCATGCGGTCAATCTTGAACTGGTACGGGTTGTCCACATCGCCGTCGGGGTTCGGGTTGTCGCAGAACTTGGACATGAAGTCTACCTTTTGAATGCGGCGCCACGTGCCGTCGTCGTTGCTCTTGATTTCAAACATGGTGTTGGTGCACACCACGAGCTTGAACTGCGGCACAAAGGTGATCATGTCCTTGTAGAGCGCGCGCCCCTGCAGCGGGTCACCGGCGGACACCTCCTTCAGCACACCCTCATTGATTTGGTCGCCCTTGGACGGCTCCTGCATCACGGCGTATCGGATGCCGATGAGCTGCGCAATTTCCGACGACGTTCCGCCGATTCCGTTGCGTTTGTTCGTGATGAGCGTGATGGGCACGGTGGCCTTGTACTCGCCGAAGCAGCGCGACATGAGTTCCGTGAGTTTGGACTTGCCGTTGCTGCCCGCGCCCACGTAAATCTGGAACGTCTGGTCACGGTTCACGCCGATCAAGCACGACGCCAAGTGGTCCCACATGTAAGCGCGCAACTCCATAATGGGGAACAGCTGCGCCATGAAGTCGTCAATTTCGGCAATGGTGGCGGCGTGTTTGACGCGGTCAAGCGGGACGTAGTCAATGTTGGTGCACTTGCTGATGTTGTCATCTGGCTGGCCGCGGCGGAAGCGTTTTTCTGTGAAGTCAATGACGCCGTTGCTGTAGCACATGAGGTGCGTGTTGGTGTCCAGCGTGTCCACAAAGTTGCGGTCGTAAAACAGTTCGCGGGCTTCCTTCATGATGTTGTTTTTGAACGTGGTGGTTTTCAGTCGCATGCAAATCTCCGTGAATTTCTCGGCGCGCATGCTTTTGTCTTTCCAGCCGTCGCTGCCGGGGTCTTCCTGATTCATGAGCGTCGTGTTTTCAATTTGCTTGGCATGATACATGTTGTAGATGTCCTTGGAAATCATCAGGCGCAGCGCATTGCCGGAGTCGCATTCTTCCCAGCGGGTTCCGTTGAACGAGTACCACCCGTTGGTCTTGATGCTCACGCACACGAACTTGTCCTTGGCGTAGTTGTAGACCACGTGTGCCAAGTCCACGTCGGTGGCTTCCTTCGTTTTCAGTGTCTCCTCCATGTAGTACTCGTTCGTTTTGCGGCGGATGTCGTCGTATGCCTCGCGCGCGTCGGTCTTGGCCCAGAACATGATGGAGCGCTTGGTCAGGCAGCGCCCGTCCGCCGGCGTGTTCATGCCGAACTGTTGCCACTTGTCGTAGAAGTCGATGATCATGTTGTACGAGAATTTGGTGGACTTGGCACTGAACGCAATCCACGAGAGGAAGAGGTGCGGACTCGTGTTGCGCAGCGCCCAACCCACGCGGATCCATTTGGGTTCATAGTCGTAATACGCGGCAGGCAAGCACATGGTGTACTCGTGCGTTTCGCGCAACTCGTATGCTTTTTGCTCCATGGACGAATACAGCTGGTCAATCGCCGCGTTCAGCCGTTCCGCATCCACGATGTCCGACAGTTGAATGATTTCCACGTGCTGTGGTTGAAAGATAATCTTTTTTTCAGCGTCTGCGCCACCAGCACCAGCACCAGCACCAGCACCAGCACCAGCACCAGCACCAGCACCAGCACCAGCACCAGTTGCGGCCTTCAACCGCCGCTGTTTGGGCACGCCAATGGTTTGTTTGATTGCGGCGTGTTCGGCCTTCACGGCATCCGCGATTTCAAACCCGGCGTGATAGGCATATTGCGCGGTAAGAAGCTGGAAGTTCACGCGCACGTCAAATATGGCCACGCTGCGTTCATGAAACCCCAACGTGCAGTCCTCGTCCAGATTCATGACGTACCAATACTTCAGCACATAGGCTTGGTGTCCCGGTTTCCGCGATCCATACAGCTGCCAATTCGTGGTTCCGCGCACAATGCCTTCGTCCAGCACTTCGTCCCACGAATTCGTAAGCGGCAAATCGCCCCAAATGGTCGGCATCTGGGCGAGCATGCGTTTCCGCAACATGATTTGCAGCGCCCGGTCCATCTTCATGCCGATGAGGATGTGAAGGCCGTCCTTTGTCGTGTCTTCCAGTAAATTCACATCGGGTTTTTCAAACACGAAGATGGGCAACAACGTGCCGGGTGTGAGGTTCACCAAATCTGACAACTGGTCAATGACCATTTCCACTACATTGGACACGTGTTCCTTCGTGTGCTGGCGGGTTTCCACCGACGGGTCGTAGCGCTCGTCCAGGTCAATCAATCCCGGCCCGTTGTCCAGCAGTTGTTTCTCTGTCAAAAACTCCTGACGCCCTTGAATGAAAACATGGTCCGTGTACTTCCTGTAAAATTCGCCGATGTCGTCCTGCGCAATGGTGTACGCCCCTCCGTGAATGCCCAGTTTCTCGCTTCCAATTCGCGTGTGAGTGTGTTGCTCCCCCTTTTTAGAATACCGCTGCTTCATGAACGCATCAAACGGCGCGCCTGGTTTGGTTGTTTTCGTTGATGACGCCATTGATGTTGCTGTTGTTGAGGAGATGGATTGGATTGTGGTCCGTGTTCTGGTGGATATAATCCGTGCACATTTTTTATTTCAATTTTTTGCTTAATGTTATAAAAAAAGTAGTATCCCGAAAAAACGGGGCAGCTCGTTTTATCAAAATAAAATGATTAATAAAATGGACATAAACATAAACGCGTAATGCCATGCATTCCGAAATGCAGGGTGGTGTGAGCAAAGAAACGACGGTGCGGTTGTTGAGGGACGTGCGCGACATGATGACGTGCACGGTGCCGGGCGTTTACTACCGACACAGCGAAACCAACATGCTGCTTGGGTACGCATTGATTGTGGGACCGGCGGATTCGTTGTACAGCGGCGGTTACTATTTTTTCAAATTCAAATTTCCGATGGATTACCCGCATTCGCCTCCGGTGGTTGAATTTTTAACGAACGACGGGGAGACGCGCATGCATCCCAATTACTACAAAACGCGAAAGGTGTGCGTGAGTATTTTGAACACGTGGCGCGGCGAGCAGTGGAGCGGGTGCCAGACCATTCAGTCCGTGCTGCTGACCCTCATGTCGCTCTTGGACAACAAGCCGTTGCTGAACGAGCCCGGCATCACCGAGAAGAATCCGGATTACGAGGCGTACCACCGCATCATTCAGTTTAAAAATTACGAGTTTTGCATGCTGCGCTTGTTGGGGTCGGCGGACGCGTTCCGAAGCACCATTGCGGACATTGAGTTCCACGACTACTTTTACGAGCACATGTGCGCCGAATTCCGCCAAACGCATCCGCAGCATTTAGAACGCTTGACCGGCTTGCTGGCGCAGCACCCGCACCCCGTGGTGTTGCGGACCACGCACGTGTACCAACTCACCGCGACGGTGAATTACGCGTCGGTGATGCGCGCGTTTCAGGAGTGCGTGCAGCGCCTCTCTCTTTCCTCCTCCTCCCCTTCTTCAATGGATTGATGGATGCACGCACACATATACGCACACATATACGCACATATACGCACATATACGCGTATTTAATCTTAAAAAAGGCAAAAATTGAATTAAACAATATTGCCGTAATTCATGTAGTAACGCAACGCAATTCAATTCAATTCAATTAAATTCAATTCAATTCAACCTCCGTTCAAAACATGCATTTCTGTTCCAGCTGTGGCAACATGTACTACATTCGTCTCACCGAGACCAATGAAATTGTGTATTACTGCCGAAACTGCGGCAACGAAGACAATGCCGTCACAATTGACAATGTGGTGGTTTCGCACACATCGCTTCAACAAAAGGGGGGCAGTCACGTCAACATGGTGAACAAATACACCAAGCTGGACCCCACGTTGCCGCGAATCAGCACTATTCTGTGTCCCAATTCGGAGTGCCCGTGCAACCGGAACCACAATCCCACGCAGTACGCCGATCGGTCTGCCATTGTGGGCACATCTGCGGAAGAAGAAGCAACAAGCGGAACGGCTGTTTCAAACGCGGACGACGCCGTCCCTCGCGAAGTCATTTACCTGCGTTACGACGACATCCAGCTGAAATACATTTATTTGTGCGCCGTGTGCAACACCATTTGGAACACGGAGCACATTTAGGCAAACTATATTATATACATGTTATATAATTCCATTGTACGTGCATTATACAATATACAACCATGTTTTCATTTGCAAATTGGTTTAATCCTCAACCTCAACCTCAACGACAACCACTATATTTTCAACCACAACAATACCAATATCCTCAACCACGACCACAACAACAACAACCTCAACCACAACCTCAACCAAAACCTCAACCAAAACCTACTGACTATTTTTATTACCGAATTGAAGAAAAAAATGGTGATAAAACATACACGCCTTCTACTTGGTCAAAGTTAAAATTAACAAATAGTTACGATGTGAGAAAATTTGAAGATGTGGACAACAACAAAAAAATATTCGACACCGGTGCATCGGGTGCTATAATCAAACGCGATACTGGTAAAGGTTTTTATGCTGTGCGTGTGGATAAGGAAAACTCCGATCTAATCATGAAATACATTGATTCGGTTAGTCCCCTTCCTGAAGGGTGGGAACATTTAAGGGAACCTTCAGGTGAAGTTTATTACAGTAACCTCACTCTCGGCAAAACGCAGTATGAACGGCCACCACCTACCGGGTGGGAGAGTTTAAAGGATAATAACGGTTTTGTTTATTACGGAAATCCAGCTCTCAAAATTGTGCAATATGAATTTCCGAAGTGCGTTCTTCAGCCCGGGTGGGAGGCGTTGAAAGACCCTTCAGGCCGCGTTTCTTACGGAAATCGCACTCTCAAAACTGTGCAGTGGGGACGGCCATGCGCTTCTGCCCCTTCTGCCCCTTCTGTTTCAGCCAATCCAGTTCTTGTTCCCTCTTCTGCCCCTTCTGCCCCTTCTATTAAATACTATGTCAAAGTGGGTGATGGCGACTTTCCATATAAGGATGCAAGTAAACCATTGGAAAATACAATCAACGAACTCTGTCCGAATGACAATTCAACATGTCAAATTGAGCTGGTTCGTGCTGACCAAAATGAACAAGCTGAAATACAAAACTATAATACCCAAATTCAAAATCAAAATCAAAAAAATAATCTAAATGGAGGTGCAAAAAATAAAAAAAAACATATGCAAACCAAACGTCGCAAGTTGCATAAGCGCAAGTTGCAGTTGCATAAGCGCAAGTCGCAGTCGCATAGTCGCAAGTCGCATCGCAGGCGAATGATCTGAATGAGATTCATTCATTTTTTTATATTTCGTAAAAAATTGAATAAAGACAATCCAACAATTGCGATAAACACTACAGACTACAGACTACAGACTACAGACTACAGACTACAGACATCGCTAGACCCAAAAATATGACAGCACCCCCTCCCAATGCGTACTCCATCACTGCATTGCAGATCGCGGACCCCACCAAATTCAGAGAAAATGTTCGCGCCAAATTGGCGGCTCGTTTCACTGCGTCTGATTTTGAGCCTTCGGCCGCGCAGAACACGGCGCTCAATCTGGAACGCGGCATTTACAATTACACTCTGCAGGAATCTGACGCCAAAAACATCGTGAAGAAATGGGAGAACGGGTATTTCGTGCAAATTTACGCCGACCGATTGCGCACGGTCTGCATCAATCTGGCCAACCCGTCTGTAATACAGCGGATCGCGAGCAAACAAATAAAGGCGCACGAACTGGCGTTCATGACGCATCAAGACATGCACCCCGAAAAATGGGCGGCACTCATTAAGGCGAAACAAACGCGCGACAAGCACAAATACGAAACCAAGGTGGAGGCGTCCACCGACAACTTCACGTGCCCGAACTCCAAGTGCCGATCAACCAAATGCACGTACTACCAGTTACAAACGCGTTCAGCGGATGAACCCATGACCACCTTTGTCACCTGCATTGACTGCGGAAAACGTTGGAAGTGTTGAAACAATGCACAAACAAATAATGCATT
>Ga0172364_10002116_pt1 | contig 15608 bp, 13 predicted proteins | sample LakKivSesite10cm_FD_114545 | JGI IMG/M metagenome (GOLD analysis project Ga0172364, IMG submission 114545) | Sediment microbial communities from Lake Kivu, Rwanda - Sediment site 10cm | ecosystem: Environmental > Aquatic > Freshwater > Lake > Sediment | place: Rwanda: Western Province, Lake... | reverse complement strand
TTCCACCAGCTCTACGGCGAGATCGCCATGAACAAGGCGTGGATGGTCGCCGACCACCTGAGGCGGCTGGGATACGAGGCGAGGCCTTCGAATAGCATCGCGTTGAAGAGGGCCGCCGTCCTCTCCGGCCTCGGGAGGCAGGGGAAGAACACCGTGGTCATCAGCCCTGTCCACGGCCCCAGGCTCAGGTTCTCCTCTGTGCTGACATCGGCCGAGCTGGAGCCGGATGAGCCGTACACCGTAGACCTCTGCAGGGACTGTGATGTATGCGTCAGGGCCTGTCCCACGAAGGCGCTGAGGCCATACGAGATCGACATCAAGAGATGCATGGTCTACGCCTCTGAGAACCCAGGCTCCGACAAGGTTAAGGATGACGTCAGGGAGCTTGAGCGGAGGATGATCAAGAGGCCTACGCCAAACAGCTTCCTCGAGTGCACCATCTGCCTCGACGCCTGCCCCCTGGGCAGAGAGAAAAACGCCGATTTAGAGTGACCCGAAAAGAAGTTTCAAAAGAGCGCTAGCGATCATTCCAACTGATGGAGAGTTCACGTTGACCAAACTACTTTTCGATGGTGTGAGGTCGTTCAAGCAGCTCAAGAGGCTCGCCGTCGGCATAGGCACGAGGCCGAGCGGGACCGAGGAGGAGAGGAAGGCGGCCGAGTACGTCGCCTCCGAGTTCGAGGCTATGGGGCTCGAGACGTCCGTCGAGGAGTTCGAGGCCAAGACGGCCAAGGTGGTCTCGAAGAGGCTTGAGGTGCTCGAACCCTACCACGAGGATGTGCCCTGCGAGGTCATGCCGCTCTTCGGTGGGACAACCCCCGAGGGAGTTGTCGGCGACCTGATCTTCATGGATACCGCAGACGAGGAGTACCTCACGCCCGAGGTGGAGGGGAAGGTCATACTCACCTCCGCGATCCCGAGCAACAGGAAGAAGGCGTACGGCATCCTGTCGAGGTTGAAGCCCGCCGCGATGATCGTCATCGAGTCCTCGCCGAGGATACCGGCCAAGAACCTATACGGAAGCCTGACCGTGAAGGAGAGGTTCGGCGAGTTCCCGACGGTGAGGGTCACCTACGAGGACGGCCTCAAGCTTCTCGAGAAGAAGGCGAGGAGGGTGCATGTCGTGGCAGTGGCTGAGGAGGTCAAGGTCAAGTCACGGAATGTGATAGGCGAGCTGAGGGGGAGCGAGAGGCCAGATGAGATCGTCGTCGTCGGCGGACACTACGACACGGTGCTCGAGGTCTCAGGCGCAGAGGACAACGCCGGGGGCACAGCGATCGTCATGGAGCTTGCGAGGGTCTTCAAGGGAAAGGGCACCAAGCGGACGATACGCTTCGCCGCATGGGGATGCGAGGAGATCGGCCTATTGGGGAGTAGGGCTTACGCCTCGAAGCTGAGGGAGGCGTCTGAGAGGGCGAAGAAGGAGGACGAGAACGCGGAGACCGAGCTTGACAGGACACTCCTCTGCATAAACCTCGACGTCCACGGCGCATACATCGGGACGAACGAGGCGAGGGTGCTCGGGCCGCCCGAGCTGACGGCGGCTGTCAAGCTCCTCTCGAAGGAGACCGGAACCGCGTTCACTGTGGAGGAGAGCGTCCCCTCATCGGACGCGACCTCACTCTCCTCGGTTGGCGTCCCGAGCGTATCCTTCGCAAGGCGCGCCCCAACCAACGTGCTCATGCACAGCACGGAGGACAGGGTCAAGTGGTTGAGCCCGAAGACGCTTCAGGCCCAGGGGGAGTTCGTCGAGCTATTCCTCGACAGGTACGTCGCCAAAGCGGCAGCATTCCCGTTCGAGAAGACGATACCGGACAAGCAGAAGAAGGACATCGAGGACTACTTCAGGCGGGCGCTGAGGAAGCCGCCTTAATCCCCGAGCTCCGCTCAAGCTTTTAAGGGCGCCCCACCCCTATCTTGACGATTATCATGAAGCTGGTCGTCTACGGTCAGAGGAGGAGGCTGGGCTGCCTCCAGGAGGATGGGTCGATCGTCGACCTCAACCACGCCTACGCCGCACTGCTCGCGGGCAGGGGCGTCCCCCATCCATGCGAGAAGGCAGATGTGAAGGTTCCCCCATGCCTCATTTGCTTCATCGAGGAGGAGGACGAGGGGCTGAAGGCCGCAAAAGAGGCGGTAGCCTACGTCAAGAAGGGGCACAAGGTCGGCCCTGACGGTGAACAGCTCGTCTTCAAGGGCGAGAAGATACACGCCCCGCTTCCGAGCCCCGCGAGTAGGATAGCGATGGTAGGAGCCAACTTCTACGACCACTCGGTCGACGTCGCCAAGATGCAGGGGAGGCCGACCACCGTTGAGGAGCTGAAGAGGCAGGTGGCCGCAGGGACCTACAACGCCTGGGGCTTCTGGAAGCAGGCTAGGAACGTGGTGGGCCCGGACGCCGAGGTCCCCTACCCGGCCAGGACGCAGCGCCTCGACTACGAGGTAGAGGTAGGCGCGGTCCTGGGGAGGAAGGGAAAGGACATTAAAGAGGAGGAGGCCGCCGGCTACATCTACGGATACACGATCGTCAACGACCTAAGCATACGAGACGGCCCCAGGACGGGCGGCCCTGACGGCTTCTTCTTCGCGAAGAACTTCGACGGATGCGCCCCCATGGGCCCATGCATAGTGACTGTCGACGAGCTCGGCGACCCGTATGGGCTGAGGCTGAGGCAGGCGGTGAACGGGAAGGTCAGGCAGGACGGCTCGATGGAGAGCATGATAAGGAGGTTCCCATGGTGGATCGCCTGGCTGAGCCGCGACATGTACCTCTACCCAGGCGACGTCGTCTGCGGCGGCACATGCGCCGGGACGGCGCTGGACACGAGCCCAGTCGTCGACGGCAAGACGAAGCCCGACAACTTCCTGAAGCCCGGAGACGCCCTCGAGGCGAGCGTCGAGAAGATCGGGGTCCTCCGCACGACCATCGTTGCCAAGAGGTAACCCATTTTTATCCTGAAGCTCCCTCTACTCTCGATCACCTTGTCCTACCTTGCCGTCGACATAGGCGCCACGAATGTCAGGGTCGCCGTGGGCTGCGAGGGTGGCCTAGGCCCCACGCTGGGGGAGCAGACCGACAGGCTTCACGGCCCAGGCGGGGTCGCCGCCCAGATCGTCAGGATGGCGAGAAGGCTCGGCGCCGAGCCGGACTCCGTGGGCGTAGGCTCAATAGGCCCCCTAGACCTGAGGAGGGGACGCATAACGAACACGCCCAACTACCCCTTCAAGGACATCCCCGTCGCCGAGCCTCTGCTCGGGGAGTTCGGAGTCCCCGTCTGGCTGATGAACGACTGCAACGCGGCCGTCCTGGGAGAGCAGACGTTCGGCGCAGGCAGGGGGGTCGCCAACCTCTTCTACGTCACGCTTAGCACCGGCCTAGGCGGGGGCGCCATAGTCGACGGCCACCTCCTCAACGGGAAGGACGGGAACGCCCCCGAGATAGGCCACGTCACGATCGACCCCGACTCCGAGCTCCTCTGCGGCTGTGGCTGCCGCGGCCACTGGGAGGCGTACTGCTCAGGCGCCAACATCCCCAACCTGGCTAGACTACTGCTGAGGAGCAGGTCTCTCGAGGGCAGCCTACTTCACGAGGCCGTGGGCGGGGACATGTCCGGGCTGACCTCCGAGGCGATCTTCTCGGCGGCTTCCAGGGGCGACCCCATGGCGGTGGAGATCGTAGAGGAGGTGGGCAGGATGAACGCCGTCGGCTTCGGCGACATTGTCAACGCCTTCGACCCTGAGCTGGTGACCGTCGGGGGCAGTGTTGCCCTCAACAATCCCGATCTCATCCTCGGCCCCATCATGGCCGGCATCGACAGGCACCTCATCAATAGGAGGCCGGAGATCAGGATCACACCCCTCGGCGAGGACATCGTCCTCCACGGCGCACTAGCACTGGCGATCAGGGCGAAGAGGGGAGCCTCCGCCCCCGACATTCTACCAAGCCCAGGCTTGTTCCGGCGCCCGCCCTAGGGGGCCCTGATCAGGGTCACGCCCTGCTGGTTGTTCACGTACTTTATCAGCGCCCCCTGGTAGAGGTAGAACCAGAGGTCGCTGTTCATCTCCCTGACCTGGACGCAGCCGTAGCTCACGCCGTCTATCGTCACCGTCTGGAGGCCGGTGTCGAAGTTGAGCTCCATGGCGACGACTCCCCCCATCTGCGGCATGAAGACGTTCAACCTGTAGCGCTTCCCCTGCTCGTAGCTGAATGACCTGAAGATCAGCTCCCAGTGGCCGGGCATGTTGTTGTCGGCCAGGGGCGTGTTCGGCTGGAGCTCTATCTCAGTGGTGCTCGTCTCGTTGCCTAAACGGCCGCTTTCGGTGACACTCGACCCCTGGAGGGTGCAGGTTATCTGTACCTCGTCGCCGGCGACCGTCCCGTTCAGGCTGTATGAGAGTGGGCTTAGGGCAGAGCTCACCCTGAGCAAGGATTCCAGGTAGAAATCCTTGTCCTGGTAGGAGATGTTCGTCCTGGACCTGACGCTGTAGGTCACGGTCCCCTGGACCCCCCCCATCCCCTCGACGACATACTCGTAGGAGCCGACATCCTCGCCGTCCTTCACGTACCTGTATATGTAGGTTGCCCCGACCTCCAGTCCCGTCAGCTCCGTCGGATTGTAGTCGAATATAGGCCAGAGGACGGTGCTGAGGAACTCAGCCGCCAGTAGGCCGCCGATGATGGCGAAGAACGTGATGTAGACCCACTTCCTGTCCAAGAGGCCGTCAAGTATTGAAGAGGTGGGGACGTCGTTTAAAAATAGTCTCCTTTTCCGGGCTATTTCTTCAGGTAGCCTTCGGCGGTCCTGCTGAGGGCCTTCATCGCTGACTCCACCCTCCTACGCCTCGTGGCCAGCTCGGCGCGAGCCTTCTTGAGGGCGGCGCCGTGCTCCCTCACCATCCTCCTGACCTCGTCCGGGTGGGGGCTGCCGATCGATTTCCGCCTCATCAGGTTTTGTTTCGGATCCGTCGTCCTGTCTATCCAGTCCTGGGTTACGGTGACCTTCTTCTTGAACAACCTCTCGGCGGAGGCTTCGAAGTCGCCTGGCTTGAGTTCGCCGAGCGTCGCCCCCCTGTCCACGGTCTTGGTGACGAGGTCGGCCGTTACCTTGTACGCCTCGCGGAAGCTGAGGCCGGCGTCCTGGGCGAGCGCCTCGGCCACCTCGACGGCCATGGTGAAGCTCCCCTCGACCTGCCTCATCAGCCTCTCGGGCCTCACCTTCATGGTCTTCACTATGCCTGTCATCACGTCCAGGCTTGTCTCGACGACGTCGAGCGCCCTCCAGAGCGCGAGCTTTGTCTGCTGGAGGTCCTGGTGGTAGCCTGAGGGGACGCCCTTCACCATCGTCATCAGTTCGATGAGTGCGCCATAGGATTCTCCGCTCTTCCCCCTGAGCAGCTCGAGGGTGCTCGGATTCTTCTTCTGAGGCATTATGCTGCTGCTCGAGGAGTACTCGTCGGCGAGCTCGACGTATCCGTACTCGACTGCGCTCCACTCGAGCAGGTCTGCGGCGACCCTGCTCAGGTTCCCCATCAGGATTGCGCAGGCTGCCGCCGCCTCGACGGCCCAGTCCCTGCCGCTGGTGGCGTCTATGCTGTTCTCGGCTATCGAGTCGAAGCCGAGGAGCTCCGTCGTGCGGTTCCTGTCCACGGGGATGCTCGTGCCTCCGACGGGGCCGGCGCCGAGGGGGTTCATGTTCACCCTCCCGTAGCACTCGGTCAGCCTCTCGTTGTCCCTCATGAATGCGTCGGCGTAGCTCGAGAGATACGCCCCCATCGTCCCCACCTGGGCGTGCTGGCCGTGGGTGTAGAGGATCATCAGAGTCTCGGCGTTCTCAGCCGCCCTGGCCTGGAGCGCCTCCACCAGGTCCAAGACTTCGCCGTCTATCGTCAGGAGCTCATCCCTGAGCCTGAGCCTGATGTCTGTTACGACCTGGTCGTTGCGGCTCCGGCCCGTGTGCATCATGCCGCCGGCCTCGATTCCTATCCGCTCGATGACCTTGGTCTCAATGTACTCGTGAATATCCTCGAACTCGGGTCCCACTACCGCCTCGCCCTTCCTCCACTGCTGCCTTATCGCCTCGAGGGCGCCGAGTATGAGCTTCAGCTCCCTGAGTGGTATGACCCCCTGCTCGTGGAGCATGATGTCGTGGGCGACGGTGCAGTTGACGTCGTCCGCGAAGATGCGGAGATCCTCGACGACGCTGGTGTGGAACCTCGCCGTCCTGTCGTCGAACTCCTTGGCAAGCCGCGACCTGAACAGGCTCATCTTCTCATCAGCGTCTACCTTCATCATTGGTGCGTTTATATATCTTGCGACACGGATGTCGCAGGCAGAACACCTTTTAACGCAGCTGTGGCAGTTCCCCGGGTATTCTACTTCATGAGTACTGTGGACGCCTCTAAAAAATTATGAGGACCCTGAGCAACCATTCTAGGGGTAGCATTCCATGTCACATGATTTGGTGATCTACGGCGGCCTCATCGTCGACGGCTCTGGGCGCCCGGCTTTCGGAGCCGACCTGAGGATAAGAGACGGGAGGATCGTCGAGGTCGGGCGGATCGACCCTGAAGAAGGCGCACACGGGATAGACGCGTCCGGCCTCGTGGTCTCTCCGGGCTTCATCGACATACACAGCCACTCTGACATCACCCTCCTGGCGAACCTGAGGGCGGAGAGCAAGGTCAGACAGGGGGTGACGACGGAGGTCGTGGGGAACTGCGGGGGATCGGCCGCCCCCCTCCACGGCAAGGAGCAGGAGGCCGAGCGGTACGGCGTCGAGGCCGACTGGGGCACGTTCGCGGGGTACCTCGAGAGGCTCGGGAAGGGCGTCGCGGTGAACGTAGCATCCCTCGTGGGCCACGGGACGGTTAGGCAGTGCGTCATGGACATGGAGGCGAGGGCGCCCACGCGGGACGAGCTCGAGGAGATGAAGGGGCTCGTCGACGAGGCGATGAGCGGCGGCGCCTTCGGCCTATCCTCCGGCCTCGTCTACCCGCCAGGGAGGTACGCGGAGACCGGCGAGCTCGTCGAGCTGTGCAGGGTGGTGGCCAAGCACGGAGGCTTCTACGCCTCCCACATCAGGGGGGAGAGGGAGACGATCATGGAGGCCCTGGGGGAGGCCATCGAGATCGGCGAGCGCGCCGGCGTACCCGTACAGGTCTCTCATCACCCTGCGAAGATCGGGGCATGGGGGAGGTCGGCGGAGACCCTGGCCATGATGGATGAGGCCCGTTCCAGGGGCGTCGACGTCGCCTGCGACATGCACCCATACATCGGGGGTAGCACCAGCCTGAGCGCCCTCCTGCCTCCTTGGGCGCAGGCCGGCGGCCCCGCGATGATCGTGGAGCGCCTCAGGAATCCGGATGAGCGCGGAAGGATCAGGCTCGACATGATGGAGGAGAAGGTGCCCGGTCCGGGCCCATGCGGCCTGGTGAAGAGGGGCATGTGGGAGAAGATACTCATCTCCTCCTACCCTGAGGAGTGGCCCATAGGCAGGAACATCGTTGAGCTGGCCACTGAGATGGGGGTCGACCCATTCGACGCCTACTTCGATCTCCTCGAGGCCTCGGTGGCGGTGGGGAGCGTCGTCGGCTTCTACTACAACGAGGAGGACATCAGGAGCGTCCTCAGGCACAGATGGAGCATGATCGGCTCAGACGGCTACGCGCTGGCGCCCTACGGCGTGCTGGGCGGCGGCCGCGGCCACCCGAGGAGCTACGGCACCTTCCCCATGGTCTTCCGCAAGTATGTGAGGGGCGTCTCCAGGCCAGAGCTCGTCTACGACGAGGCCGCTGAGGTGGTCTCCCTGGAGGAGGCTGTGAGGAAGATGACTTCGCTGCCCGCGGGTAGACTCAGGCTCGGCGACAGGGGGCTCATCAGGGTGGGATATTGGGGGGACATCATCGTCTTCGACCCCAAGAGGATCGCCGACACGGCCACGTACCTCGATCCCTACAGGTATCCACAGGGGATCGAGCATGTCTTGGTGAACGGCGTCGAGGTGGTGAGCGGCGGAGAGCACACTGGGGCGCTGCCCGGGAAGCCGCTGAGGCTTGGTCCTAAATGCCCCTAACTCTTCACCCTCTCGTTCTGGTAGACTCCGGCGTAGCCCTCCTCGACCTCGTCGGTTGAGTAGAAGACGAGCTGGGCGATGCGGGCGTCCCTCTTCAGCCTCACGCCGTGTGGGTTGTGGACGACGAGGAGGCTGCTGCTACGCCCCCTGTAGCCTGGGTCCCAGACCGCGGTCTCCACAGCCGCGCCGTTCCTGAGGACGGTTGACCTGCTCCTGGCGAGGGCGACGAGGTTCAGCGGCATGCTCACGACCTCGTTGTAAACGACGACGTAGCAGCCCTGGGGCAGGTTGAACCATCCTTCGGCGTCCGGCTCAATGGACTCCGTCTCTGCGACGACGCGCTCCCTGTTGGTGAAGTCGACGCTTCCGCCGCCCCTGTACGCCTGGACCTTCCTCAGGCTGAGGTCGAATCCAGCGGGCTGTAACTGCTTCTCGAGGTCGACGTAGTCCTTGATGAGCTGCTGTGTCTCTATGAGCCGCCTGATCGTCTTCGAGTTAAGCATGCCGTCACCTTTTGGTTAAGTTGGGCTGAGGGATTACAAAATGGTTTTGGCTGAGGAGGAGGTCTTCCCCATGGCGGAATGGGCTGGCCCAGCTGTTCTCATGGAAAAGAGATAAAAGGCGTTCCACGTCTCAAGGAGAGAGATGGCAAAGAGGTCCGAGTTCGAGCGCGGCGCGCAGGAAGATGACTTCGAGAGGAGGTGGCTGGCGAAGTTCGGCCGTTGCCTCGATGAGGCCGTCGGCGAGGAGGCAAGGAGGAGGGTGATGGAGGGCTCCGAGGGGCTCTCCTCAGGCTCGACGAAGCGTGAGGTCATAGGCTGGACCCGCGGGGCCGTGAGCCGCCTCGAGGCTGTCGCTGGGGATGAGAAGGCCGGGGAGGTCCTGACGGGGTGCGCCTGCCAGTACCCCAAGGAGCGCCTCGTCCCGCTCAGGGAGAAGTACGCCGAGACCCACGACCTCGGCCTCGTCCACCGAATGCTCCAGGAGCAGTTCCTCTCGACGACTAGGGAGTTCCTGAGGCTGACCGACGACCAGGTCAGGGACATAGTGAGGAGGGGCTGGGGGGTTGCAGGCGTCAGGCGAGGAGACACCATAGTGGCGACGAAGATGCCTTTCGAGTTCCACGAGTACTGGAAGGCTTCAACGCCCGAGGAGAGGCGGTTCAGGTACTGCCACTGCCACAGGGTGAGGGAGTCGATCAAGATGGGCGAGCCGATGCCCGTCACGTACTGCTACTGCGGCGCGGGCTTCTACAGGGGGATCTGGAAGTACATCCTCCAGAGGCCGGTGAGGGTCGAGGTGCTTGAGTCTGTTCTTAATGGTGACGATGTTTGCAGGATCATCGTTCACCTGCCCAAAGACGCCTAAAGACATCCTACAGCTGCTTCCTCATCAGACGCCTCGCGTACGAAGATCGATCTTGGAACTTCATTATTAAAGTTGGGTAGTTGTTAAATACAAATCATCTTACCCGTAGCTTGGGTCGATCAACTGATGTTGAAGAAAGTGGCGAGGAGCATACTCCTTATGCCTCTATTAATTATTTTGTTGGGAGCATTCAGGTCACCCTTCGGTGTCGCCCAGCAAATTGAACATCAGCCCATACTGATTGCCTCAGACAATGATTTCATCTCTAACCAATTCCCAGGAACAGGGACAAGGGAGGATCCATACATCATTGAGAACTTTAAAATCACATCCACCGGATCGATGACGAACGCGATCGAGGTGAGAAGCACAAGCAAACACTTCATAATACGGAACTGCCAGATAACCGCCTCCTACATAGGCATTCTGGTCGAGGCGGTCTCCGCGGGGACCGCCTCCATCATCAACAATACGATCACATCGAGCACCGAAAATGGAGGAGGCATCGTCCTAGGTGCAGATGGGGTGCTCGTATCAAATAACACATGCACAAACTTCGTCGAAGGAATTCACACCAACTACGCCTCGGACTGCATAATCAGTTACAACAACTTCTCGAACAACCACTACCATGGTATAAGTCTACGCTATTCGGATAACAACGTCGTGACGCATAACATAATAAAGAATAATGAGGCACACGCGATACTGATCATCAGGGAGTCCACCTACAACAAGATATTCAACAACACGATCATCGACAACTCGAGGATAGAGAGCTACGAGTGGGATAGCATATACAATATCGTGGCTGAACACCAGGCCTTTGATGCGGGGAGCAACAACATATGGTACGACGCCGAAAATAAAAGGGGCAACGTGTGGTCGGACTATTCTGGGACAGGAGAGTACATTATCGACGGCTCTGCACACACAGTCGATAAATATCCGCAGAAGGGTCAATCAACCCCATCCGGCACGGAGCCTCCGCACGAGAATGGAGGTGCACAAACAGGAGTACCGGGGTTCATGGCCGAATCAATTATAATAGGCGTGATTACCGTCATAATTATATCATTATACGTTAAGCGGCCTCGATTCATGACCCGGATACGTCTTTTGCTCTAGTCGTCGGTGTTCGGTGAATGGCGGGCTCGGTGGGATTCGAACCCACGACCCCCAGCTCCGCAGGCTGATGTCATATCCGTGCTAGACCACGAGCCCAGCCAACCATAGCAATACTCCGCCCATAAATAAGCTCTACCCAGCCCATATTCGAGGGCAAAGTTGCATTATTTTAAAACCTAACAGATCTATTTTGATCTGTTCCGAAATGACTAGGAGATACACGATCCTCGGGCTCGTCGGAGACGGCATCGCCGGCGAGATAGTGCCAGAGGCCATGAAGGTGCTGAAGGCCGCGGAGGAGAAGTATGGCTTAAACCTAGAGATCCTTGGACCGTACGATTTTGGTGCAAAGTACTGGGTCGACCACGACATGAAGCAGGGCTGGGACCCCGCCATCACCGAGGGGCTCTTCCGCGAGGTCAATGGCATCTTCAAGGGACCCGTAGGACTGCCAGATCTGCTAAGAAGGCTCCCCGGCCCGAACCTGCCCATAAACATGAGGATGGACCTAGACCTCTACGCCAACATAAGGCCGTGCAGGCTGAGGCCCGGCGTCGACAGCGTCCTGGTGGGGAGGAAGACAGGCGACATCGACTACATAGTCCTCAGGGAGAACTCCGAGCACATGTACGTCGGCATAGGAGGATACCTGAGCCGAGGCGGCACGACGGAACTCGCCGTAGACGACTACGTCCAGACCAGGAAGGGGTGCGAGAGGATCATCAGGAAGGCGTTCGAGATGGCGAAGACAGGCGAATACAAGGGGAGGCCGGGCGCGCCACTCGACGGCAGGAGGCGCGTGACATGCACAGCGAAGTGGGGAATCTGCAAGGGGGACGACCTCTTCAAGGACGTCTACCACGAGGTCGCCGAGGAATACCCAGACATAGAGCAGGACACCACCTGGATAGACTCATGGTCCTACTACGCGATAATGCGCCCGGACTTCTACGACATCGCGGTGATGCCGAACCAGTACGGGGACATAATGTCAGACATGTCGGGCGCCATACAGGGCAGCATGGGGCTCGCGGGCAGCCTGAACGCCGGGGACGACCACTGCTTCGCCGAGCCGACCCACGGATCGGCGCTGGACATAGCCGGAAGGATGATCTCCAACCCGACCTCAATGATCCTCTCAGTCGGCATGATGCTCAACTGGATGGGGAACAAGCACGGGGACAGGAGATTGAGGGAAGCCTGGCGGGGCATAGACGCGGCGGTCGACAGGGTCCTCGGCGCCAGAAAGGTCAGGACGCCGGACCTCAAGGGGAAAAACAGCACATCAGAGTTCGGCTCAGCCGTAGCAGAAGAGGTAAAGAAGAGAGAATAGCAGACCCAACAACATCCATCACGGGTAGATGAGCGTCCCCTTCCTCGCGACGAGGCGCCCTTCCTTGAAGACAGCCTCGATCTTCCCTGCATCCTGCAGGACCGAGACATCCTCAGAGGGATCGCCCTCGACGACCAGGAGGTCCGCGGACCTCCCGGCCTCCAGGGTACCGACGGAGTCGAGCGCACACGCCTCGGCCCCCGTCCTCGTGGCTGAGACGATCGCCTCCATCGGCGTCATACCCCCCTCGTCGACGTAGACCTGCAGCTCCCAGGCCAATCCCGGCACCTCCCAGTACGTGTTATCGGTCCCGGCCGCTATCTTGACCCCGGCCTCGTGGCACGCCCTGAAGTTCCTTCGGACGACCTCCTGCTCGGCGACGAAGCCCTTGGCCGCCGCCGGGTCGCCCCTCTCGAGCTCCCCTATGAGCCTCGGGTTGAAGAACATGCCCATCGTCGGGACGAGCATCTGCCCGCTCCTCACCATCCTAGCCACGAGGTCGGGGTGCTCGAAGAGGTGAGTGCCGTGCTCTATGGTGTCGACCCCCGACTCGACGGCGAACCTTAGGCCGGGCCCGTTCTTGACATGTGCGGCCACGGGGACGCCTCTCCAGTGGGCCTCCTCGACGGCCGCCTCGACCTCCTCCCTGGTCATGCAGGTGTGCTCGGGCCCAACGCCCTTCCTGTACCTCTTGTGGCCCGGGCCTATGAGCTTGATGAAGTCGACCTCGTACGTGAGGCATTCCCGGGTCTGCTTCCTGACTTCCCATGGCCCGTCGGCGCCCCTCCAGCCCTGGTTCTGGACTAATGGCGGCGCCAGGGCGTTAAGGTGGCCGCCCGTGGGCAGGACGCAGCCGCCGGCGACAACCCTGGGCGCAGGGAAGTAGCCCCGCTCTACAGCTGTCCTGAGGGCGACGAGCCATTCTCCCCTCAGCTCGGGGGCGTTCGGGATCGTGGGGTGGGGTATCCTCACCGTCGTGATGCCCTGCGTGAGCATCCTTTGGATAACCTGGACACCCTTCAGGAGACCGAGGGCAGGTGACGTGACGAGGTTGTCATAGTACTTCTTGAACCCCGGATCGCTGAGGTCCCTCTCGCCCAGGGGATGATTGTGGCTCTCTATAAGGCCCGGCATCACGATCCTCCCGTCCGCGTCGATCACCTCCGCGTCCGACGGGCCCCTGATGATCCTCCGACCGCCCGCCGCCTTGATCAGCTTCCCCTCGATCATGACCGCGGAGTTCTCAACCGGCTCCCCGCCCTTCCCGTCGATGAGCCTTCCGCCAAGGATGACCTTCACCGACAAAACAGAACACTACCTCTAGATCAGGTTCAGCATATTTGAGACTTTAAGTGGCGATGAAGGCTAGGATATAGCCCTCTGAGGCGATTCCTAAGCCGCATAATAGGGTGTTAAATCGGCGAGCGGACCCTATTCTCGGTGACTTCCATGGAAGGCGAGAGGAGGGGGCTGCTCAGGGTGCTCTACCTGACAATCTTCCTCACGTCGACGGGGTTCGGCACCACGACCTTCCTCCTCCCGGTCTACGCGACGAGCCTAGGCGCCTCGTACATCGACCTGGGCCTAATGGGGGCTGTCGGGAACGTCGTCTACACAACCCTCACCATCACCACCGGCTACCTCCTGGACAGGTTCGAGAGGGTGAGATACTACCTAGCCTCGAGCATCATAGGGTCAGGGATCGTCCTCCTCTTCAGCATGGTTGGAAGCGTTTCCCAACTCTTCGTCGTGCGGTCCATACTCGGCGTGGCTTCAGCCTCCTTCTGGGTCACCGCCGCCACGCTGACCGCGGACATCTCCCCTAAGGAGGAGCTAACCCGGTCCATGGGCAGGTACAATCTCTCGTGGATACTCGGCTTCATAGTCGGCCCCTACCTCGGCGGCTTGATCTCAGGCGCATACGGCTTCCCGGTCCTCTTCATCATCCTCTCGATCCTCCCACTCTCGAGCGCCGCCCTCGTTTTCACCCTCATCAGGCCGAGGATCACGCTCAGGAACAAGGGGGAAGGGATGACTTGGAGCCTCGCAAGCCTCGGACGGGTGAAGTGGGCCTACATCACCCTCCTCCCGTTCACAGTCGTCCTCGGCATATACATGGCCATCATGCCTGGCCACATGAGCGCCATCGGCATGGCCTCGGCTCTGATCGGCCTCCTCGTCACAATGACGAACGGTGTTAGGGGGCTCGGCTTCCTCACCTCCGAGAGGTTCGTCAGGTGGGGGTCGACGAGGGCCCTGGCCCTAGCATCTATGATGTTGGCGGTCGGCCTCATACTCTTCTCCTACTCTTCGTCGGCTGAGGGCTTCGTCGTCCCACTGATCCTGTACGGAGGAGCCGCGGGCATAATCACCCCAGTGATCCTCGACATCATCGCGAGGGGATGCGACAAGGGCGCCCTCGGGACGGCGATGGGGGTCCACGAGGGGGTCTATGGCGTAGGAATGTGCCTCGGCTCTGCAGCGGGGGGCGCGATAGCCGAGCTCTACGCTCCCGGGACACTCTACCTTCTCCTCGCCGCCCTGTCGCTGACCATCCTGCCCCTCTCCATGTTCCTGGCGAGGCGGATGGGGACCGGAGATGGGAACCGGCAAAAATAAATCCCAGTACCCGAAAATAATGATGGAGCTTTGTCCTACGAGGATTATATCGCCGTTTTCGTCGTCCTCGGAATCCTAACCCTCTGTTTCTTCCTCATCAGGCGGCGGAGGGGTAAGTACTGGGAGATAGAGCACTTCGACAATAAGCCTCAGGAGTACGAGGAGAAGCCCCCCGAGTCAAGCCTGAAGCAGGACAAGGAGCTCGTCTTCGAGGGCTCGAACGTCAGGTCCTATGACGAGTTTGTCGAGATGCTCACAGAAGAAGAACTTAGAAGGATCGAGGAGAGGAATAGGCTTCAACAGGATTAAATAGCTCCAGCCTTCCTTAGCCTCGCTATCTTTTCGTCATCGTAGCCGGCCACATCCCTCAGAACCTCCTCCGTGTGCTCCCCGAGGAGCGGCGGCGGCGACTCGACGATACACGGGGTCCCAGAGAACTTTATAACAGGGCCGATCTGCTTTATCTTCCCGGTCTTGGGGTGCTTCATCTCGACCAGCATGCCCCTGTGGAGGACCTGCGGGTCGACGAATATCTCATCCAGAGTATAGACCGGCGCGCATGGGAAGCCCAATGACTGCAGCGCTCCGATCCACTCGTCCCTTCGCCGCTTCCTGAACTCTCTCCGCAGGAAGGGTATGAGGGTCTCCCTGTTCTCCACACGCCTCTCATTCGTCTCGTATCTGGGGTCCCTGACGAGTTCTTGGAGCCCCATGCCCTCGCAGAGGAGGGCGAAGAGCTTGTCGTTTCCAGCCGCGACGAGGAGGCTCTTCCCGTCTCCAGCCTCAAATGCTTGGTACGGGACTATGCTCGGATGGGCTGAGCCCATCCTACGCGGCACCTCGCCCGTGGCGAAGTAGTTGCCCGCTGCGTAGGTCATCCAGCTGACCGAGCCATCCATGAGGGAGATGTCGAGGTACTGGCCCAAGCCGTCCCTATCCCTCGCTCTCAGGGCCGCGAGTATGGCTATCGTCGCCCACATCCCGGCGCCGAGGTCGGTGATCGCCATCCCCACCCTGACGGGCGGCGCGTCCGGCTCGCCCGTCATCCCCATGAGACCCCCCATACCCTGGATGATGAGGTCGTATCC
>Ga0172364_10002113_pt1 | contig 15628 bp, 13 predicted proteins | sample LakKivSesite10cm_FD_114545 | JGI IMG/M metagenome (GOLD analysis project Ga0172364, IMG submission 114545) | Sediment microbial communities from Lake Kivu, Rwanda - Sediment site 10cm | ecosystem: Environmental > Aquatic > Freshwater > Lake > Sediment | place: Rwanda: Western Province, Lake... | reverse complement strand
GGACTGTAACGTAAGCATGCCATTCATTGATAACGATAATCCTGATAGAAGAACGAAAAGAATCCCTGAGGATGTCCAAGCTGCGAAAATTGGTATTGCATGGTTTCTCATTGAATGAAATGTGGGTTTAAGCAGGCCTAATGCAAGTTTCGTTGTGGATGTCGACCCGACAACTGAACCAACATCGCCAACTAAATCAATTAACGCAGGATAAACAGTGTAAACTTCTCTTCTGTTCTCGACCATTATGCTTATTCTCTTCATAACAGTTCCTGTGATGTTTACAATAAATGCAACAAAAAGCAGTGTGATCAGCGCTTCCTTGATTGATTTTTTAAATTCTTCTTCGTGGAAGTGGCGTCTTAGAATATACAGTCCATAAGCTGCGATGCTCGAACTAATAATTGCGATGATGCCTTTGCCGAACAAATCTTGAAGGAAGAAAATGCTGAGAGTCATAATATAAAATAAAGTGATGATTATGTCTGCTGCGGTAGACATTATGGGATATACAATTACATCTGGGTCTAGACCCTTTTTGAAGGACATAAAAGAAACTTTTGTTGTTATCAAAGTGATGATTAAGCCTAAAGCCATTGTTGCAACTACTACTGTTAGGATTTCCACGTAGCTTGCTGGTGTTATCGCCCAGAATAAACTGCCAAAAACCATAGAAACCAAACTTGTTAAAATGCTTGCAGCTAACGTTATAATAACCATAGAATGAAGCAATCTATAGAATGCTTTTGTGTTTCCCGAAAATTTCGGATGCATTGTGCCAAGATGCAATGCAGTGCTTAAGCGTCCACAAAGCAGTCCCCCAGTCACACCTTTAGCACTCAAAATTGTGGGGTAAACCGCAATAGCCCATGGAGAAAGTTGGAAAACGTTCAATTGGGACGCTACAATGAAACCAGCAAATAATCCAAGAACGTCAAAAGAATATGCCACAAGCGTCTCTTTTGTTATTCTAAAAAATAATCTTGAATTTAACCTACTAGTCTTGGGACTTTTTGAGGTTGAAGAGGTTGTCTGAGGGCACTTGTTTAGGCTGTAAACTAAACCATTGTACACTTTCTGCATCTTTGTTTTCTCGACCTTCATGGCTCTTTCCCTCCCGCAAACGCGGTTTTGGCAGCGATTTCCTTTGTGAGCCCTCAAGCCTCACCTTCGTGTTCACTCCTAAACCCTAAAAATGACACAACATCTCATAAATAAGTTTTCAAGCTGAAACTTACAGAAAATTCATACTCGTAATTCATAACTGTTTTAATTAATTCCATTCTAAACTTTTGCTCATTTCAAATGTTGGTGAAAAAACCTTGTATGTTGTAACAATAAAAATTGACGAAGCACTCCCATGGATGGAGTTAAAAGACGAATATAAAACGAAGAAAGAAGCTAGAAAAGCTGCTCGAGAGTTTTTAAAAAGCGTGGAAATGAAAATAATCGAGATTCCGGAAAAAAAGCAAGCAATCAAGGCAATAGCTTCTATAAAGGCACACTAGATGAACGTTTAAGCCTCGTTTGTTAAATTTTTAATCTAACCCACTTTGCAATTTCTATCCATGATGTTGCAGCAAAAGCCACAACAATTACCAGAATCCAGTCTGATAATAACAACAGTGACATTTTTATTACTGACTGAAAAACTGGAACGGTTGTGCCTAACAAAAGCATCGCAATAGCCACCACCGCCCATCCAACCATGACTTTGTTTGAGAAAACACCCAAACTCAACACAGGTCTTCTTTCTGACCGTAAGTTAAACGCTAAGAAAATATGCGCGAGAATCCATGATGCGAAAGCAGCGGTTTGTGCATGGGCCACGTCGCTTGTCCAATAATACGTCAAGAAATAACACGTAGACACAGCCATTGAGAGGCTCAATGCACTGATGAAAATGCTTGCTAACATAGTCTTTGTCATGAATTTTTCTTTCGGGTTTCTTGACGGCTGTTTCATTATGTCGGGTTCTTCTTTCTCCGCTACAAAGGCAGTGGAAGCTGCTAAATCCATGAAAAGTTCCAAAAGGATTATCTGAATTGGCGGAAATGGAAGGGGGATTCCTAGCATTATTGGAAGAAGAAAGGTAATCACTAACGCAACTTTTACCGCAAGATAATAACGGACACCTTTCTTCAGATTATCAAAAATCTTCCTTCCTTCTCTAATAGCTTGTGCAATCGTGACAAAATTGTCATCAGTCAAAATCATATCTGCATTTTCTTTAGCAACATCGGTGCCTCGCAAACCCATGGCAATGCCGATTTCCGCTTCTTGAAGTGCTGGGGCATCATTAACACCATCTCCAGTCACAGCGACAATTTCGCCAATTTCTCTAAGGAGCCGTACAATTCTCAGTTTATGTTCAGGAGTTATCCTAGCGAATATTGATGTGGTTCCCAATGTTTGCTTTAATTGTTCATCGTCCATTTTGGAAATTTCGTTTCCAGTAAGTAGGTTTGTGTTTTCTATTTCAACTTGGGCTGCGATGGCTTTTGCAGTGTTTGGGTGGTCTCCAGTAAGCATTATAACTCTAATTCCTGCTTCCTTACACATGTGGACTACGTCGCGAACCTCCGATCTTGGCGGGTCAATGAAGCTAACAAAACCCACGAAGGTAAGTTCATTTTCTAGTTGGTCGCGGGATTTTTCTTCTTTTGTGATGTGACGATAAGCAAATGCGAGGGTGCGTTCGCCTTTCATGGTGATCTCAGTCAAAGTTTGCTTTGTTTTTTCTTTTTCTTGAATTGTGAAAATTTTTTCTTTATCATTATTTAGAATCGTTTTTGATTTTTCAATTAAAACTTCTGTTGCTCCGCTCGAAAATAAATAGAGGTCTTTGTGATGTTGATAGATGTACGAGGCTATCTTTAACTTGTTATCAAAAGTAAATTCATTTAGAAGCACATAATTGTCACGCATAGCTTGCCCGTCAACTCCAGCTTTATCGGCCGCTTCAAGAATTGCCACTCCCATGGGGTTCCAATGCCGCGTTTCTTCATGTCCTATTGCTGCTAGAACACCTGTTGCTAAGATGCCTATTCCTAAAAACTGTTTTTCGCTATTATCTCCAACGTGTTTTGTTAATTCACCATCGAAATACACATGCTCCAATGTCATGCGGTTCTCAGTAATCGTTCCCGTTTTGTCCGTGGCGATAACAGTAACGCTTCCCAAGGTTTCAGCTGCCCTTAACCGTTTCACAAGAGCGTTTTTCCGTGAAAGTGCATAGGCGCCTACACCGAGAACCATGGTAATTATGATGGGTAGTTCCTCGGGAATCGTGGCAAAAGCAAGAGACAAACCCGTCATTATCATTATGTCAAGCGGTTGACCGCGCAAAAAACCTAAAATTGGAATAACAAGACTGAAAAATAATGCAATCCACACGAGCGTTTTCGAAAGTTCACGCATCGACAATTGCAGAGGAGTCTTTGGCTCTTTAACTGCTTCAGCGATTCCAGCTACTCTGCCAATCTCGGTGTTTCGACCGGTAGCGACAACAACTGCGGTTCCTTCTCCTTGGATAATCTGTGTTCCCGCAAAAACTAAATTCGTTAGTTCATCGATTTCTGCATTTTCAGTAACTCTTGCGTTTGCGTCTTTGAACACTGGAAAAGATTCTCCAGTAAGTGATGATTCGTCTATTTGAAGTCCATAAGACTTTACCAGTCTTGTATCTGCTGGTACTCTTTGTCCAGCTTTCAACGGTAAGAGGTCTCCAGGCACGAGTTGGGTTGCTGGGATTTCTTTTAACGCGCCTTCTCTAAAAACGAGAACTGAAGGTAAAGTTAGCTTTTTTAATGCTTCTATGGAACGTTTCGCTTTGAATTCGTTATAAACTTCAATTAGAACAAGAATGATTATTATTGTGAAGATTGTTACAGAATCTTGTAAGCTACCCCAAACGCTGTAGAGAACGCCTACGGATAATAGAAGAAGAATCATTGGTTCGGTTATTTCTTCTTTTAAAACATCTATTAAGCTTTCTTCCCTTTCTTTAACAAGACGGTTTTCACCAAACTTCTCTAACTTTTCTTTTGCTTTTTCACTTGTCAAACCAACATTTGGATTTGCATCTAACTCTTTGAAGACTTCTTCGATATTTTTTAGTGCCCACTCTTTTGCTGTCAAGTCTGCCATGCCAGTTCTCTAATTAGTCTTTCAACTTGTTAAGAATATCAACTTTTAAAGTTTCTTCACTTATCTTGAAAGTTTCTGGCTCCTCAATTTTCAATATGGCTTTTAATGCTCGAGAATCAAGTTCGCCTATAAGATGAAGTATTTCTTTTCTAGCTGACTCAAAATGTTTCTCGAACATTTCCCTGTTTTTGAATAGTTTCCCCGCAAGTGGACAGATCGTTTCCTTTTTTAGGTGCCACTCGATTTTTCCGCTTTGCTTGTTAATGTCAAACGTGATAGGTCCAGCAACGCAAGTCTCAGGTTTTACTGGATGAATCTTGCATTTTCCAGTTATTCTGTCGTAAAACAAGCAATATCTTTCGTTATCCTCTCTTGGAAAACTATATGCAGAATCCTCAAAAAGAGGATTTTCAACAGAAATTTTCTGTTCTTTTAGAAATTGTTCTATAATTCTCCGACGTTGAAGAGTCAATGGTGGGCGAGCTTCTCTGCAACAACTTCCCTTGCACAATATGCACAATTCAAAAAAGTTTCCCTGCCTCTTTTCCTTAGTCATTAAAGGACGAGTCCTCCATTCTTAAAAGTAAGGTTCATTATTCAAAAGGCTTTTTGTAAGTCTTGAGTAAACGCTTACTATCGCTTCTGTCCAGTCTGTTTTTTGAGCTTTTCTTTGAACATCCTTTCTTATGATTTCTGACAGGTTTCCGTTTTCTATTCTCTTCTCAATTATTGGAAAATACTCTTTTTCTTTTTCTGAAGCGTTTTTCACTGCTATTTTCAAGTGATACTTGCAGATTTCGCGGGCTGTTTGTCCTTTTGGATGATTGATTTTTGCGTTTAATCCTTCTCTTATGATGGCTTTGAAGTCTTTGACTAACTGTTCATGTAGCATCAATGTAGAGTTTTCTTTTATTAATCCCTTCAGCAAGGCTCTTATGTAACAGCTTAAGGCAACGTCAGATTTTACGCATTCTTGTTCGTCCATAACTCGAATTTCTAAGGCTTTTCTGTCGAATCGAAAGATCACTCCTCTCGAGTTTATCCAATCTTTATTGAGAAGGCACTCGTGGACGCCAGCTTTTGCCAGTTCCATTGAGTATTTTCCAATAATTGTTTCTTTGTATTGTTTGAATGAAAAAATGTATTCTGGAATTACATCGCCCGTTACTGATGGTACTTTGTTTTGATTTGTCATGTAAAACTGGAGTCTGTTATCGGTGTTTTCTCCGAATTTTTCTTCGTAAATCGGTGATGATGCTGATATTGCTGGTAGATAGGTGCATATTTCTGCAAGTTTATTGTGTATTAAAAAGGCATCTTTTTCGTTTGAATAGGGTAAATTTAGCTGGAAGCTTTGGATGTTAAGCCATCCATGATGATTAAGATTGAAGATTCTACCGTAAGCGTTGTAGATTTGTTTGTGCCGATGATTCCAAATTCTGGTTTCATCAAGCTTCATTAACGGATGCATTCCCGTCCCTAAAAGCCGAACTTTATGTTTTCTTTCAAGAAAGTCTGCGAGAGTTAAGACCGCTTCATGCATTGTTTCTTCAAACATTTCTGGAGTTCTAAAAGGCGAGTTCGGCTTGACTTCCATAACGTGTAATTGCATTTCTTTTCCAAAAGTGAACTTTGGCAACTTTACAAAGTTTACGATGCGTCCTCGAAAATCTTTTATGATTTTGTCCACTATTGGCATTGCTTTCAGTTCTTCGTTTACTAGGGAAAATTCATGTTCTGGGCCTAAGACTTCAAGTGACTTGTACGTGTTTTTTCCTCTTTTGGCAAGTTGATTCTGAATGTTGATATAAACGTACAGTTAATCTTAAATATGACTGGTTCAATACCGAGATTTTAATCTCTGGTGCTGAATGGGTGCTGGTCGTCTCAAACATCGACCTAACAATAAATTTGCCGATAGTAACTCCGTCGAAGTTTCTGGAATCGTCAATTAAAGATTTCACTCTCAACATTAACAATGATTATCGCTATTTGAAAACTGGATATTACGTGTCACTTCACGCAGAAGTTTTAGGCAACCGAGTTATTCCGTCAAGCCAAGATGTTATAGACGCTTATAAAACGCCGATTCTGCTGCTTAGAGCTTCAAAAGCTGAAATACCTACAATGCCTTATCTTGTAACTGGTTCTGTTAAACACATAATGTTAGAATTTGGTTTTCCAGTTGTCATTTTTCCAGTGAATCCTTTTTCTTATGAAGGTTTCAGAATTGCAGGAAACAGAAGTGCTCTTTACAGAGCAATTAAGAGCCTAAGCATGAACTACAAATTTACTGTGTGTGCACAGCCTCTGAAAGGGGAAATGTTCACATGTAAATCCATTTTTGGAAGAACTAGCTTTGGAGGCAATATTCAGTGGCTTTCGGAAAAAGTTTATGATTTATTCAAAATTCCAATCTGCAAACTACACATCCAACGTCTAAAAAGTGAAGTCTATTTATGTGGGATTGAACCAGCCAAAAAGGAAGAGATTATCCGAGAAGATTTGAAAGAGATTTCCCAAGCAATTCTTCGGTTTTCTGGAGATGGTGAAAACTTAGTTGGCTAACATAGCGTGCTTTGTTGAAAAATACAATTTTACGGACCCTAGAGAGACAGCGGCACTTGAAAAGTTCAAGACAGCAGCAGAGCGACTTCAGCACAAATTTAATTTCATGTTCAGAGAGAGCCTATCAGAAATTCCAAAGTACGATGCTGTTTTTATCAGAGCAACAACTGACCCTCTCTATACGGCGTACGTCGTTTCCAAGACAGCGTGGGAACTGGGATTGAAAGTTGTGGATGACCCGAAGTCGATACAGATCTGTGGAAACAAAATTCACTTGTATGAGCTTTTCCAAAAACATGGAGTGTCTCATATTCCAACAATTTTCCTATACAAAGACGAGTTACATCACAAGAAAGTCTTGGAAATTTTCAGAACTTTCGGAAGACCAATCGTCATGAAGGCGCCATACACCAGCTTTTCTAAATACGTGGAAAAAGTCGCTTGTGAGACAAGTTTCCGCGATGTTGCTAAGAGATTCTTTAGAAAATCTGATGTGTTAGTTGTGCAAAAGTTTATGCCTACAGCCTTTGATTGGAGAGTGGGCGTGTTAAACGGCGAAGTTTTGTATGTTTGTAAGTATATGGTGCCTAAGGGTAGATGGAAGCATGGTGCAAAAAGGAAGGGTAAGCCCAGTTTTGTTTGGGGCAGAACGGTGACTTTGAAAAGAGAAAATGCGCCAGCCAAACTCAAGGAAACAGCGTTGAAAGCGTGCTCTATTATTGGAAGTGGACTTTATGGAGTTGACATTAAGGAAACTAACGGTGATTACGTAGTTGTGGAAGTGAATGACAATCCAAGCATTTACGCGGGATATGAAGATTTTAGAGACAGAGACATTTACGATAAAGTAATAACGTATTTAGTCAATTAAACCCAATTGACTTCCTAACATTGCCATTTTCTTCCAATTGCAAGTTTCTCTCATGCAAATCATGCTTGCGGTCAAGTCAAGCCTTATATCTTGTAGAATTCGCTTTTTATGAAAAGTGAAGCTGATGGGGATAAAGGAGTTTCTGAAGCGAGAGTTCTCCTTCATTACTGGCAATTACAAAATTCTCGTAATAAGCTGGATGATAATGGACTTAGCGATGGAAATTCCTGTTCCCAACTATCAATATTACGTGTTGGCTTTGGGCGGAACTGGCTTAGCTCTAGGAATAATTGGTTTTGCAAACTTTGCAGCGATGGCGATCGTAGCGATTCCAGGAGGGTACTTGGCTGACAAGTATGGAAGGCGATGGCTCATAACCACGATGACTTTCGGGATGGCTTTTTCCTATCTGTTTTTTGCTTTGGCTCCAACATGGCATTTTATCTTAGCAGGAACAATCATACATAGCATGTGCCTAATTTATCAGCCAGCTCTTTTTGCAATGGTTCAAGACTCGCTTCCTCCTGAACGCAGAGGAATGGGAAGTTCAATAATTCAGATGATTCACGGCACTTTTAACACTCCCGGACCCATAGTTGGCGGATTGCTTCTGCTTTACTTTGGGCTTGTTCCTGGCATGAGAATAGGCTATCTGATAGTGATGGCGCTTTTCTTATTGGCTGCTGTGAGCCGCCTAAAATTGAAGGAGACAATAGCTAATGCTGAGCCGCTTCGTTTCAGATATTTTGTTTCTTCTTATCCTCAAGCAGTTAAAGAGTGCTTTGACGTTTGGAAAGTAGTGCCACGTTCTGTGTTGTGGCTGTTTTTTGTTCAGATTATGTTTATGTTTTCAAATGCACTTTTTAGCGTGATTAATGCTGTTTATGCTCGTGATGTGCTTGGTATTCCAGAAGAACTGTGGTGGCTTACTTTTATTCCGCTTTTGCTGATAATGGTTGTCGCTTCGCTTCCTATTGGCAAGATGGTTGACAAGATCGGATCGAAACTTCCTTTGATGTTAGGTCCGATTTCTTTGGCTTCTGGTTTGCTCTTGTTTGTGCATGGCAATCTGATGACGATAATGATTTCAATGTGTCTGTTTGGTTTGGTTCACATGTTCATCATGTCTTCGGCGATGGCACTTACAGCGGCGCTTGTTGAACCCGAGAATAGAGGTAAAGTGAGAGGAGGATTGAATTTTATGGGTTACCTTTTCACTGGCGTTGGAATGCTGCTGGGCAACTATTTCTACGAGCTGTTTCCGCCTTTACCTTTCTACTTGACAATTGGGTTAACTATTCCAATGGTTATAATCATAGCTTTCCGTGTACACGAACCTCCAAAAAGGCAAGATAAAACATAGATATTGCTGAACTTTCGACACCTATTTATCCTGAATTTAATCTTTCTATGTAGACAAGGGAGCGAAATAAAAGATGCTAAAAGAGATTGTTGAAGATTATAATCTGTACGAGAAGATGTCTGTTGACGAACTTGTTCAGCAGATGGAAAAAGCTTGGGGTTTCACCGCTGGAAAACTAGCTGTAGGCACAAACATCATGCATAAAATGGTCAAAGACAAGAGATGCGTAAAGTTCCTTTCTTTCACTGGAAACCTCGTAGCCACGGGAACCAGAGGAATATTAAAAGAAATCGCAAGACGAAAACTTGTCGATGTAATCATCACAACTTGCGGCGCTCTTGATCATGACATTGCAAGATGCTGGAAAAACTACTATAAAGGATCATTTCAAATGAGCGACATCAAACTTCACGAGAGCGAGATAAACCGTTTAGGAAATGTTCTCGTTCCCAATGAAAGCTATGGAATAATTATTGAAAAGAAAATGCAAAATCTGCTTCAAACGCTATGGAATAAAGACGTAAAAGAAACAACAACACATCAACTGTGCGAAATTATCGGGAAAAGAATATGTAATGAAAGTTCAATTCTCTACTGGGCAACAAAAAACGACATTCCAGTATATGTGCCTGGGATAACCGATGGTGCTGTTGGTTATCAACTGTGGCTTTTTTCTCAAGACCATGACTTTAAGATTAATTTGTTAAGGGATTCCGGAGAAATCAGCGATATTGTTTTTGCAGCGGAAAGAACTGGAGCTTTAATCGTTGGCGGAGGGATATCTAAACATCACACGCTTTGGTGGAACCAATTTAAAGACGGATTAGACTATGCTGTGTACGTAAGCACTGCGGATGAGTGGGATGGAAGCCTTTCGGGAGCGAGACCGAGAGAGGCAGTTTCGTGGGGCAAAATAAGTGAAAAGGCACGCCGCATCATGGTCGAGGGAGATGCCTCATTAATCTTGCCAATAATGATAAGCTCACTAATAGCACGGCTTGAGCAAGTCTAAGGCGCTACTTCTTTGAAAAGCCAAGACATGTCTGATGCTTTACGTTTAATCTTAACTTTCTCGTTTAATGCATGAGCTATAATTGGCAACGCTATTGTGGCATCGCAATAGCACACGGCTCTTTTTCCTTTACTGTGAATTTTTCCCCAGCTTATGGCTTCTTCCAATGTGCAGCCTGACAAGCCGCCCCACTGAGGTGAATCAGTGGTTATTTGGATGGCGTATTTGTGTGGATAATAGTATTCTTTCACGCTTTTGCGGAGGAATCCTTCTCTGCCGCGAACGCCTTCGTCCATTGTTTTTGGAGAAACTGATATGGCGATTAGTTGAGTGAAATCTTTTGGAACGCCACCGCCGATATATATCACGCCAACGTCTTTTGCTTTTTCGCCTATGCCTACGAACTGGTCAAACTCTCTTACTTGATCTATTTTGATGTCGTGGCCTTTGTTTTTCGCCATCAAGAAGGCTTCGCCATAAGCACTATCTGATATGGCAGGACAAAAAACTGGAACATTACTTTCTGACGCTGTTGCTACAATGCTTTTTATTCCTTTTTTGTTCAGCCATTTGCCGAACAAATAAAGAAGCTCCATGGAAGAATAAGTGAAATCCGTTCTTAACGTCAGCATAAACTGCGTCATAAGTTCTTCCATCTCTCTATAATCAGACTCACGTCCGTAAACATCATAGTACCTGTTCACGTCAGCTTTCACAAGCTCGGCGTCATCAGCAAATTGTGTGCCTTGCCAATAGCCAAAACCCATAGCATCAACAATATCTTCAGACACGTTAGCTCCCGTTGAAACGATAACGTCAATAAACCTGTTTTCAATAAGCCAGTTGACGATTTTCCATTGTCCCGCAGTGCTCATTGACCCTGCAAAACCCATAATAATCGTTAAATCTTTTTCTTTCAGCATGGCTTCCCAAACTTCAACGGCTTCGCCAAGTTTTCTTCCTTGGTAGGCTGTTCTGCCCATTTCCGCTAAAAGTTGTGAAATGCTCTTTTCTTTTACATCTATTGCTTCGACTTTTCTCTTGAAATACTCGTTAACCATAACTATGCGCCTTCCGTTTATGATATAGTGGCTTCTATATGAATTTTTATTTTTTGAAAACATTAAATCGTTGGTCATGCTAGTATTGTTTTATGCAAACTGAAATAGCCGATGCCGCAAGAATAGATGTAGACAAACTTGTAGAAATTTACAGTGCACCGCATCTCTATCATACTAAGAAAGAAGCTAATCGATACGTGAAATCATTCTTCGATTATCATCACATTAAAGTTGTCAAGGCAGACGGCACCGTTGTAGGTGTTTTGTTTTGGCAGGTCGAAAGTGAAAAGCATCACGGAATAATTGTGGTTGAAGATTTGTGGATGGATGAGAAATTTAGACGCAGAGGCTTGGGAGAAAAACTGTTAAGAACCTCAATAAATGATGCGTGTTCTGTCTTCGAAAAAGACGGTTTCGTTTTGAGGAAGGTTTTGGTTACTACTGCTGAAGACAATGTACCCGCTAGGAGACTTTACGAAAAGGTAGGGTTTCAAAAATGTGCGGTGCTTAAAGATTTATATGGGAAAGGCGAAAACGAGCTGGTTTACATTTTAACTTTAAATCCATAATCACAAAATCAAGTGTAAAAGAGATCAGGGTTTTTCTCCAAGTAATCAACATATAGCTTCATCAAATCCTCAAGTTTGACAAGTTTAAGCGTGGCATTTCCCACTTTGACAGTTTTCACAATTCCAGTTTCAAGACAAGGCTTCTCTAGCTTGGCGAAATTTGGATATGGTCCAACATCCCATTCCCACTCGTTTTCTGGATATTTCTCTACAAACCATTTTGGCGGAGTTATCTTTTCAAGTATGCGTTTGGGAAGTTGAACCATGCTCTCAGCAAGATGCATAGCAGTGCAAACCTTCAATCCAACACCTATCAAGAGCACGTAACCATCAAGTTCGTATAGCACTTTCCAACCAGCCAGACTTCTTCCATCCCCCGCCTCCGTTGTCTCCTTAGCCTTTGAGCCTATGGCTGCTATTGACTGGTCTGGATGGCTACTTCTTAGTACACCGCGGCGTTTTCTGAAAGTCTCTGGCATCGTCCCCGTGGTGCAGGGAGTCTCTTTTGGATTGTAGGGCAGGATTTTGAAAAGCCACGAAACACCTATGGCTTTTTCTTCAGGTGATAATTCAATCTTTTCTAAATTATTGGAGTGTGTTGGCATCGCTATAGTTCCTTCTTTACCGACAGCCTCAAGCAAGGCATCAATCACAGCATCAGCACCGCCTTTCACATAGCCGAAACTGCTTAGAGAGCTGTGCACACCTACTATATCGCCTTTTTTTACTCCAAGTTTTCTTAAGCCAATTTTAATATCTTCTTTTGAAACGTAAACCTTAGGCTCTTTTGTAACCATCTAAAAATCGCCTTTATCACGACGTTTATGTTATTCATTTTTATCCTAAAGAGTTTTGCTTCTAAGAAAAGAAGCATAGAAGTTAAATGCTGTTCTGTTGTAGTTTATCGCTTAGCGAGTGGGAGCAGTTTGAAGATTTTAAGAGAAGAATTAGCCAAAATGCTGGATTCTACAACCGTGAAGGCAACGGCAACTAAAACCGAAATTGAGAAATTATGCAAAGAAGCCGCCGAGTACGGTTTTAGATGTGCTGTTGTTAATCCAGTTTACGTGAAATTTGCATCATTGCTTCTTAAGGGCTTAAACGTTAGAGTTTGCTCGACCGTAGGCTTTCCTTTTGGCATTTCTTTGCCCGAGACAAAAGCTTTGGAAGCAATTAAAGCAGTTGAGGACGGCGCTGAAGAACTTGACATGGTTATCAACTTAGGCGCATTGAAATCTGGCGATCATGAATTAGTGAAGGCGGATATAGCGGCTGTTGTGGATGTAAAGCGAATTTCCAAAGAAATCATTGTTAAAGTGATTATTGAAACAGATTACCTAACAGAAGACGAGAAAACAATTGCTTGTAAGCTTGTGAAGGAGGCTGGAGCAGACTTTGTTAAGACTTCAACTGGCTTGTTCGGCAAAGGAGCAACTACTAAAGACGTTCGGTTAATGAGGCGGATTGTCGGCAGAGACATGGGCGTCAAAGCAGCAGGCGGCATAAGAACCTACGATGACGCTGTAGCTATGATTGAAGCAAGCGCAAATAGAATTGGAACCAGCACTGCAGTAGCCATAATTAAAGGAGCGCCATAGTTTTCTTTACATTTTTTCAGGTGCCACTATCCCTATCAGATTAAGAGCGTTTCTTAACACTATTCTTACAGCATCAACCAGAGCGAGTCTTGCGTCGCTAAGTTCTTTGGGTTCAGTTTTTATGACTGGTAAGGCATTGTAGAAAGTGTTGAATTTGTCAGCTAGGCTGTTCGCGAAATCAGCAATAGAGTTAGGCTTGAGAAACTCTGTTGCTTCAACAAAAACATCTGGGAAACTTGCCAGTTCCAGGATTAATTCCTTTTCTATCTTCTCTTGTAGTAGGTTATATGCTGGTTTTTCGGGTTTTCTTGCTGCTTTTCGTAGGATGCTACAGGCCCTTGCGTGAGTGTACTGTATGTACGGCGCACTGTTTTTCTCGAAGTTTAACACTCTGTCCCAAGTGAAGACAACTGGTTTCATGGGGTCAACCTCTATTAGGGCATAGCGTACTGCTCCTATGCCGACAAAGTTTGCTATGTTATGCTTTTCTTCTTCAGATAACTGTGGCGAACGTTTAGAAACTTCTTCATAAGCTCTTTCAACTGCTTCATCCAAAGCCTCGTCCAAAGTAATGTAGCGTCCCATACGGCTTGACATCTTATATCCCGGCAACGATACTAAGTTATAGGCAAAGTGAACCAGATTTTCTGCTTGTTTTCCATACCCCAAAGCATACAATGCCATTTTTAGCTGAAGTTGCGGAAGATTTTGCTCCATTCCTATGACGTTGATTAGTTTTTCCGCCTTCTTGAACTTCCAAATTGTATACGCAGTATCGCGTGTCGGGTAAAGTGTAGTGCCATCTGCACGCATAAGAGTTAATGATGGGATTTCATAACCTTCTCTCATTTTCAGCTTTTCTTTTAAGTTAAAATCTTTAGCTGCCCTTTCAGCATCAAACTCCAAAACTCCGCTTTTAGTGTAGATGTACGAAGTTGTTTTCAGTTTTTGAAGAACTTCTGAAACTTTGTTGCTCCAGACTATGTCGCTTTCCCAATCCCAAGAGTCATATGAAACATCAACACGTTCAAGTGTTTCTTTGAAACCCTGCAGGCATAGCTTGCTTACTTCTCTTATAAGCTTCTTAGCTTCTTTCTCTCCAGCTTCATAAGCCTGATTTAAACTGTTAATTTCGTTTTCAGGGTCTCTGTCCTCGTTTATTTTTTCTAAAAGTTCGTTGAAAAGTGACTGATGCTTTTCTTTTAGTTCGATAGCCACAGCCATCCAATCGTCCAATTCTCTGTTTATTCTGGCTATCTCTTCATTTGTTGAAACATGTTTTGCCAGTTCAAGTTCTTTTTTGAGGCGGTTTATTTCGACAAGGCAACTTGTTACTGTATAGATTTTTCCAATGAAATGGTCTGGTTTTTCTTTCGGCTTAGGTTTATTCAGCTTCTTGTATCCATAAGCGATTACTGCTGTTTGGCGTCCTACATCATCAATGTAGTAGTGACGAAACACATTGTGTCCTCTAGACTGCAGCATTCTGGCAATTACATCACCCAGCATGGGGTTTCTGGCTTGTCCAACATGAATAGGATGCAGCGGATTTACGCTTGTATGTTCCACAATTATTTTTAGAGGACGATTAGTTTTAATAAAGCCATAAACAGTATCAAGTTTGCTGATTAACTCCAGAGTTAAACGCGTGAATTTCGAAAAATTCACGTAGAAGTTTATGTAGCCTGCTCCAGCGGGGGAAACATTTTCGATTAGAGAAAACTTTTTTTTGTCTATTTTTTTGGTCAGTTGTTCAGCTAATGCGATTGGTCTTTCTCCTGCTTGTTTGGCTAACTCAAAGCATAACGAAGATGCAAGTTGTCCAAATTCTAAACTTGGAGTTTTCTGAAATGTTATCTCATTGATTTCAACTTTTGGGAATGATTTTTCGATGACTTCTGCTAAGGCATCATTGCATTCAGATCGAAATTCAGCCAGAGGATTTTCGGAAATCACGCTAAAGTTTTTCTCCGTGAACCATTTTAAGGTTGAGGTTATATTTTAGATTTGAAAAGTCCCTTATTATCCTTAGAGTGGTAACGCTTATGAAAACAAAAACAGTATTCTCCGAAAAATGCTTAGGTTATGGCTCGTGGCATATTGAAAACCCCGAAAGAGTAAGAAAAGCCCATGAGATCTTGAAAGAGAAAGGCTACGAATTTGTAAAGCCTAAAGCTGCAAGTGAGGAAGACATCTTAAAGGTTCACGATTCCGAATATGTTTGGGCTCTCCGCAAAGGTTTCGTAGAAGACCCAGACACACCAGCCTACGAAAACATTTTCGAATATGCTAGTCTTGCAGCTGGAGGAGCCATTTTAGCCGCTCAAATAGGCGGTTTTTCTTTAATGCGCCCGCCAGGGCATCATGCTGGAAAATATGGCGCTGCTTTGGGTGCGCATACAAGAGGCTTCTGCTATCTGAACAACATTGCAATAGC
>Ga0172364_10002112_pt1 | contig 15629 bp, 10 predicted proteins | sample LakKivSesite10cm_FD_114545 | JGI IMG/M metagenome (GOLD analysis project Ga0172364, IMG submission 114545) | Sediment microbial communities from Lake Kivu, Rwanda - Sediment site 10cm | ecosystem: Environmental > Aquatic > Freshwater > Lake > Sediment | place: Rwanda: Western Province, Lake... | reverse complement strand
GCAAACTCCGGCCGGACAGCGTTTCTCATAAATGTGAGCCTCGTATTCATCCCGGAAATATCTCAGGGTGGAAAGCACCGGGTTGGCGGCCGTCTGCCCCAGACCGCACATCGAGGCTTCCTTCGTGGCGATCGCCAGCTCTTCCAGAAGTTCGAGATCCCCGGGTTTCCCTTTGCCCTCGGTGATGTCGCTTACGATTTCCCACATTCTCTGGGTGCCTTCCCGGCAGGAAATGCATTTGCCGCAGCTTTCGTCTCTGAGAAAATTGAGAAAGTACCTGGCCACATCCACCATGCAGGTTTTCTCGTCCATGACAATCATGCCCCCGGAACCCATGATGGAGCCGGCGGCGGTCAGGGATTCGTAATCAATAATCTGGTCCAGCATTGAGGCCGGCAAGCAGCCGCCCGAAGGGCCTCCCGTCTGAACGGCCTTAAAAGCCTTTCCATCCGGAATGCCACCTCCGATGTCGTAAATTATTTCCCTCAGGGTGATGCCCATCGGCACTTCTACCAGACCGGTGTTGTTGATCTTGCCGACCAGCGAGAAGATTTTGGTGCCCTTGCTTCCGCTGGTTCCAATGTTTGAAAACCAGTCGGCCCCGTTCAGTATTATTAAAGGAATGTTGGCCCAGGTTTCCACGTTGTTGATGCAGGTGGGTTTTTTCCACAGACCCTTCTGGGCGGGGAAGGGCGGCCTCTGGCGTGGTTCTCCCACCCGGCCTTCTATGGAGGCAATCAGGGCTGTCTCTTCGCCGCAGACAAAGGCGCCGGCGCCCTTGGCTATGTGCAGGTCAAAGCTGAAGTCGGTGCCGAGGATTTTTTCTCCCAGGAGTCCGGCCTGGTAGAGCTGATTGATGGCCATGGTAACATGGCGCACGGCCAGCGGGTATTCGTCGCGCACATAGATGTAGCCTTCGCGGGCACCGATGGCCAGGGCCCCGATCATCATACCCTCCAGCACCCGGTAGGGGTTGCCTTCCAGCACGCTCCGGTCCATGTAGGCCCCCGGGTCGCCTTCGTCGCCGTTGCAGATGATGTACTTAAGATCCCCGGGTGACCGACGGGTGGCTTCCCATTTGAGTCCTGTGGGGAATCCGGCTCCGCCCCGGCCCCTCAGCCCCGATTGTTTTACTGTCTGGACGATTTCTTCGGGCTTCATTCTGGTCAGGGCTTTGAGGAATGGCCTGAAGCCACCGATGGCCAGGTATTCCAGCAAACTGGTCGGGTCGACAAAAACATTGTCACCCAGGACTATTCTCTTTTGTTTCTGATAGAAGGGGATCTCATTTTCATACCAGGCCCGTTCTTTGGTGAGCGGGTCACGGTGGAGATATTTCTCCACCACCCGTCCCTCGACCAGGGTTTCCTTGACTATGGTCCGGATATCTGACGGGGTAAGCTTCTGATAAAAAATCCGGTCGGGATAGATGATGATGTTCGGTTCAGCTTCGCAGAAGCCATGGCAGCCGGTGATTCTGATGGCTACCTGATCTTTGAGTCCCTCTTCCCGGAGGGCTTTTTTCAGGGCCTCAATAACTTTAAGCGAACCCCTGGCCTGGCCGCAGGTGCCAGAAGAAACAACTATGACTCTTTTCTTTTTTTCCTGCTGGCGGCCGGCTTCCTGCTGCTCGATGGCCTTCCACAGCTCTTCGGCGTTCTTGAACTTCTTGATCTTTTTCATGGCCAGCCTCACTTTCGGTATTTGCTGAGGATGGTCGGGACTTTTCTGATGCTGGTGTGAGCATGATAGTCCCCGTCGACCACCACCACCGGGCCGATGGCGCAGCAGCCCAGGCAGGCCACGGTTTCCAGCGACCATTCGCCGTCTTCGGTGGTTTCTCCGCGGTGAATGTTGAGCTGCCTCTCAAATTCATCCAGGATTTTCGGAGCTCCGCGGACATGACAGGCCGTGCCCATACAGACAGTGGCCACGTGGCGGCCCTTGGGCGTAAGACTGAATGCCCGGTAAAAAGTGGCCACCGAGATGATGTCAATCAGCGGAATTTTCAGCAACTTGGAGAGGGTCTTCAGAGCCTCGGCAGGCAGGTAATGATAGACAGCCTGGATGTCCTGGAGAATGGCAATCAACCTATTCTTGTTGTAACCATGCCTTTCAACTATTTCCTGGAGGCTATCCAGGTTAATCGTTGACTGAACACTCAAAACAGGCCTCCCTTTTTATAGAATTATTCTGAATAAAGCCCTTCCTAGAAAAATAAATGTTCGGCACATTTTCTTTTTCTTCAAGGATGATTGGCGGGACGGCGGGGTTATAGAGCGGGCATCGGACTGGAAGCGAATGAAAGTCCCAGTCTAATAATGTACACTTACCGGCAAAACCAGTAATAATAATGTATGACTCCTTCTTAACCTATACTACCCTAATAATAAGACTTTTTTATATATAAGCCAGGTTTTATTTGTCAAGAAAAATTTTCTTTCGGGGCAGAATGTCTTTCCGGTTTTTGTGGCGGTTCATATTTTTTTTGAGGTTCATCTCAGGGCGCACCCTCTGCCGTCCTCGCCCCCCCATCCTCAGCGGGTTACCCCTGCTCTGGGCGACAGGAGAGGCAAGCCGGGCCACTTTTCTGAAATCCATTGCTCGCCGTTCCATTGGCGGTCTGGATTGGGAAGTTAGGACTGTGGCGGCCTCAGCCTTCAGGCACTATATCCTCTTTATTTCTTTGGTAGCTCTTGTATTTTAGATGGCCCTTTTACCTTATTTGCCGACGATCCTGAGGATTGAGATGGGTTATCCTGATTGGAACATCGACCCCAGCTTAAGGCGAGTGTCGGGCGGGGCCGGGCATTCGTCAGTCAAGACAGCCGTGGTCGAAGGTGGGGGAGGCTATAAAGATAGCGCTATAAAATGGTCGAGCAATGGCCGGTTCTTAATTGCTGCCTGGGCGGGCCGGGGCACAGTTTCTGGTTTCCAGAAGGCGAAGTGTTCAGTGCGGGACCGGGGGTCGGACAGGATTTTTATTTGTCTGGACGCCGGCAGAAACAGAAATATAATTGATGAAGGAAGATAAACCATGAAACCCAGGGAACGGGTGAGGCTGGCGCTCAACCATCAGGAGCCGGACAGGTGCCCTTTTCAGCTCAGCTTTACTCCGGAATTTGCTGACCGCTTGAGACGGTCCCTGGGACTCAATTCAGAGCCTCATAATCCTCATGGTGCCGGCAATACTTATGTCCTGGAAAGGATGCTCGGTTGCGACCTCCTGTTGACTTCTGTCGGCTGGGCCAATTCTTATTATGCTACTGGAAGATACAGCCGGGACGGCCTGAACTACGTTGATGAATGGGGAGTCGGCTGGCGAAATGTGGAATACAGGACCAGGTTCGGGCCCGGCCACTACACCGAAATTGTCGGCCATCCCCTCTCTGACGAGGCTGCTATCGACTCATACCGGCCCCCGGACCCTGACCGCCCGGAGCTGTATGCTGAAGCCATAAAAACAATTGAACAATTCGGCGACGAGTACTGGATAGTCGGGGTGGTGGTTACCACGGTTTTTGAAACCGCCTGGGCGTTAAGGGGTCTCGAACGGACGCTCCTGGATATGGTCAGGAATCCGGAACTGGTCGAACGGTTATTTGACATTCCTTTTAATTATCATCTGCACGTGGCCAGGAAACTGGCCAGCCTGGGAGTGGATATGATCTGGCTGGGCGATGATGTCGGAGCCCAGGACCGGATGCTGATTTCTCCGGCCCACTGGAGAAGATTTCTGAAACCCCGGCTGGCCGAAATTATCGCCTCTCTTAAGAAAATTAATCCGGACCTGAAAGTGGCCTATCATTCAGACGGCAATATTTACCCGATCATACCCGACCTGGTGGAGATCGGGCTGGACGTTCTCAATCCGGTTCAGCCCGGGGCAATGGACCCGGCCAGACTCAAAAGAGAATTCGGAGAACGTCTTTGTTTCTGGGGAACTCTGGACCTCCAGTTTACCCTGCCTTTTGGAACTCCGGATGAAATCAGAAGCGAAGTTCTGGACCGCCTCCGGACTGTTGGCCGGCAGGGTGGCCTGATAATCGGGCCCACCCACCATCTCCAGCTGGATGTGCCGCTGGAAAACTTCTGGGCCATGGTTGATACGGTCAGGAACACCTTCTACCGGGACCTTGAATAGAATCGCTCTGTTCTGCGAAACGGCCTGCGGGGATTCATTCTTCTTCTAACCTGATGACTCGGGTACAGTAAACGTTCCTTTCCTGGTTCTGATCGGTATGAAATTAGTTCCCGTCCTGGCCGTCAGGATTATTCCGGAAGAACAGGTTGTAGATGATAGACTCCGGACGATATTCTTTTTTCCCGGTTCTTTAATGCCTGGTTTAGACTGCTGAATCTGGCCTTGAGCCCTGAGGTCAGTCTCAGAGCATCGGCAGGTAACGCTTTATTTCGTATGGGCTGACCTGCTTGTCGTATTCGTCAGGAACATTGCGAAGATAGTCCTCAATTTCCTTTCTCTTGTTGGCGATAAATTTTTCGTGAAGATGCGGCCCCAGGGTTTCCCTGACCAGTTGACTCTTTTCCGCCAGTCGAACCGCCTCCTGCAGGTTTCTGGGCAGGACCTGGATTCCAGCCTTCTTCTGTTTGCTGTTCGGCATGTGGTATATGTTTTCTTCGACCGGGTCGGGCAGCTCCAGTCTGTTCTTGATTCCGTCCAGACCGGCCGAAAGCATGGTGGCCAGCGCCAGGTAGATATTGCAGCCGGGGTCAGGGGAGCGCAGCTCAATCCGGGTAGCTTTTTCCCTGCCCGGCTGGTACTCCGGAACTCTTATGTAGGCAGAGCGGTTTTTTTGACCCCAGGCGATGTAAACCGGAGCTTCGTAGCCTTCAATCAGCCTCTTGTAGGAATTTATCCACTGGCTGAAAACGGCGCAAGTCTCGCGGGCATGATGGAATATGCCGGCGGTGTAATGCCTGGCCTCAGCTGACAGGTGATAGGGCGCCTCTTTTTCAAAGAAGGCGTTATGGCCATTTCTCCACAGGGACTGATGGACATGCATGCCGCTTCCGTTCTGACCGTTGACCGGCTTGGGCATAAAAGTCAGATAAAGCCCATGCATTCTGGCGACTTTCTTGGCCATGTACCTGAAGACCATGACGATATCGGCCATATCCAGGGCGTTCTGGTAGCGGAGGTCGATTTCGTGCTGGCCATGAGCCACTTCGTGGTGGTCATATTCAGATTCAATGCCCATTTTCTTCAGCAGCAGCTGAATTTCTTTGCGGACCTCTCCGTGCTTGCCGGCGAAGAAATAACCACCGGAATCGGTCGGAGCGGGTGTCTGGTCGTCGGGAAAAATGAAGAATTCCATCTCCGGGCCACACTTAAAATCGGCAAACCCGAATTCGGACCGCATCCTTTCCAGTGTTTTCTTCAAAATGTAGCGGCTGTCTCCCGGATAATGACTGCCGTCGGGCTGGTAAATATCTCCGAACATGATGGCTTCTCTCCAGGAAACCTCCGGGTCGAAGCCACGGTAATTCCAGGGGAAGGCTCGAAACGTCCGGGGTTCCGGGACGATGACCAGGTCGCTTTCTTCGATCCGGACAAAACCTTCGACTGAGGAACCGTCAAAACCCTTGCCCTCGGCAAAAGCTTTTTCCAGTTCCGTTACGGGAATGGAAAAATCCATGGGACGCCCGAGGATGTCGGTAAACATGATGCGCACAAACTCAATCCTGTTCTCGGGGCGGCTAACTGCCTCCAGAACCTCGGCTTCGGTGGTCAGTCCAAAGGCATTTTTAAATACTTCTTGCATTTTTCCCTCCCTGTATTAAAATAGTCTGGGTGCCGCACATATGTTAGTTTTACAGCCTTCTAAATTATCAATTATGCTGGTATTTTATATAAATAATTACAATTGTCAATATATTATCAAAAAAAATTTATAATCGTAAGGGAGGCTCAATGGCCGCTGAAACCGAAAGAAAAATAGTCGCCTGTCTTAACCGCGATGCCAGAAAGAGCTACCGGGAGATAGCCCGGGAAACCGGCGTTTCTGTTCCGGCGGTAATTCAGACTATAAGAAAGCTGGAGGAGGCAGGAGCCATCAAAGGTTACATTCCAGTTCTTAATCCGGAATACTTTGGCTTTGGCCTGATGGCGGTAATCCTGGTGAGATTTACCCAGGGCAAGCTGCTGGAAACTCAGAAGAAGATTGCCCAGGATCGCCGGGTCATGGCGGTGTTCGACGTTACCGGAGACTGGGATTCGGTGGTTATAGGCTGTTTCCTCGACCGCCAGGATCTGAACCAGTTCATAAAAAAAGTGCTGGCCATAAAATACATTGACCGCACGGTTACCCAGCTGGTGCTCAACGTGGTAAAAAATGACCCCCGGGTTCCAGTTTGAATGGCAGAAGTTGGTTGACATGAATTTCTTTTATGCCATAATCAACTTGAGAAACCATGACGGAGGAACTCGATGACCAAAGAGCATCATTCCACCATCGGCCACCATTACATCGTTGAGGCTTCAGGCTGTGACCCCAAGATAATCGGCAGCGTGGAAAAGGTCCAGCAGATACTGGTCAAAGCGGCTGAAATCGCCGGGGCCCAGGTCTGGTCGATCTCTTTCAGCCGGTTTCCGCCGAACGGTGTCAGTGGCGTGGTGGTGATTTCCGAATCGCATATTTCCACCCATACCTGGCCGGAAATGAATTACGGAGCGCTTGATATATACACCTGCGGCAACACAATTGACCCGGAAAAGGCGGTCATCTACGCCGTCGAAGCTTTTGGGGCTACCACCTCTCACATTACTGAAATTACCCGCGGAATAGACGAGGGCGATGCCATTTTCTACCACAGCTTCGTCACCTGGGAAGAGTACCTGAAAAAAGAGAAAAAAGAGAAGGAAGAACCAAAACCTCAGCCCTGATTGTAAAGATATTTACCCGGTTGTAATCAAAGTTTATGCCTCCTTCTGACCTCAGGGTTGGATTTCCCTCCTTTTTATAGATTAGTTGCAGCCGGTAAGCATTTCACCTGGCAGCAGCTGTTTCTGGCATAAAACCTGCACCCTTCCGGTCAGAAGGCTTTGCTGGTCCGGACTTCGTATATAATAGATGTGGCACCAGGTTGCCGGGAGGAATACTTGGGGTAGTTAAGAGGTCGGCGGTGAGGCTGTGGCTGGCGCTGGCCAGTCTGGTTTTATGCCTCCAGCTCTGGCCAGCTCAGGTGGCAATGCCCGAGCACCTTAAGCCTCTGATTAAGGTTCTGGAATCCAGAAATGCCGCTGATTATCTGAATCTTTGCCTGCCAGAAATCCGGGCCGAAGAGAGCCAGGCTCTCAGGCTCTATTTTGAACAACCCGGCCTGGAGAAACTGACCATCTTTTATTCGGGCGAAAGCCGTGACCAGGACGGGCTGAACCGGGCCTTTTTTCAGGTATTTTTCCAGAAAGAATACTCGGTGGCCATAGAGGTCTGGCAGATCACCTACGCCCTCGAGCCTGATGGCCTGAGGATCCACAAAAGGGTAGTGAGCAGCAGCCTGAAGGACCTATACCGCCTGCGCTTTCCCGGGCGGGGCAGTACCATGGCTCGCAACATTCGCCTGGCCCAGAAGGACATAATCATCACCTTTGCTGAAGGGCAGATTTTCTTCGACAACCTGCCCGAGGTCGAGACGGCCATCATCATCGTCGGCCGGGGGCGGGTCCACTTTCAGCCGTCCGATGAAATTGAGAGAAATCAGCTGGCCCGGGTTTACCGGAAGCCGGTCTTTGAAGAATCGCTGGAATATGTCTATATAAGGGGTAGCGACAGCTATTTTCAGGACAACCTGCTCTACGAACCGGTGGATGAGCTTCCATCCTCCGTTCCCCCGGAAGTCATTAATAACCGAATCTATTCAATATTTGCGAAGAATTATTCCAGGTCTTTCACCCTGGAGAATTCCCTGACCGGGGAACTTCTTACTTTTCTGCCGCCAGGCGGAGAGACGGTGATCGAGCTCAAAACAGTTAGGAGAGGAGAATTTACGTATGTCTACTCTCCTTTTGGCGAGGAAGAAATTTCCTTTCTGGACCGAACAAAAAACAGGTTGCTCAACAGCTATTCTCCACAGGCAGAAGGACAGAAGAGAATGTTCCTGAGGTTCGGAGAAAAGTTTGAAATCAGGGATTATGACATAGAAGTCAGCTATCGCCCGGAAAGCAGCCAGCTGGCCGCCTCCGCTGCTCTTCGACTGGCCTCGGTGGTGGACAACCTGGATAGCTGCCAGCTTCGCCTGAACCCGGACCTGCAGATTTTAAAAATCGAAGACGAAAAAGGGCGGGAGCTGTTCTACAGCCGGGACCGTTTCCGGAGATACCTTTATATTTATCTGGCCGAAAGACTGGCCCGTGGCCAGGAGACAGGTCTGAGGATTTTTTATCGAGGGAAAATAGTGCCCCCGCCACCACTGACCGACGCTGGGCCCCAGATCCGGGCGGAGGAGCCGACCATACTTTTTTCTATCAGCAACAGCTACCTTTTCACCCAGTCGTCCGACTGGTACCCGGCTCCGGTAAGGGAGAAATTTGTGAATTTCCGGTTAAGGATGATCGTTCCCGATGGTTATTATTGCCTGGCCGGAGGTCAGCTGCTGGAAAAGTATTCGGTCAAGGAAGCAACCAGTGTCACCGAGCTGGAAAACCTGGGTAATACTATTTTCATCTATGAGAGCCAGGTTCCAGTCAAGTATATAAGCTTCTTCGTTGGCCGGCTGGTAGCCGTAAAAAAGATTACCAACGGCCTGACCCTGGAGCACTTCACCACACAGGACTGGCACCATCAGGCAAAACAGATTCTGACTGAGGCCTCAGAGATTCTTGATATCTATCAGAGAAGTTTCGGGCCTTTCTCTTTCGCGCGTCTGGCCATTGCCCAGCGCTACTGGCATACCCATGGCGGGCATGCGCCTCCCGGCCTGGTGATTCTCGACCAGTTGCCGTTTTCCCGCAGCCCGGAACTCATCATCATAAACCCTTCCAGCCCGATCGACCTTTCCTTCTGGCCCGAGTATTACCTGGCCCATGAGATAGCCCATCAGTGGTGGGGACATGGTGTAACCTGGGCTTCGTACCGGGATAACTGGATTACGGAAGGGCTGGCTCAGTTTGCCACCATCCTTTACCTGAAGGAGCATTACGGGCAGAGGGATTTTGAAAAAATCATTCAGAAAATTTCTTCCTCAGTCCGCAAGAAATCTAAAATCGGGCCGGTCATCCTGGGCATTCGTCTGAGCCACATCGATTTTGAAGGCTACCAGGCGATTGTTTACAACAAGTCCGCTCTGGCTCTTTTCCTGCTGAAAGACTGGCTGGGCGAGGAAGTTTTTTTCCGGGGGTTGCAGGAGTTCTACCAGAGATTCCGGTTTCAGTCGGCCAGGACCTCCGATTTCCGCCTGACCATGGAGCGAGTTTCCGGCCAGGATCTCAGACCGTTTTTTAACGACTGGTTTTATTCGGAGCGGTTGCCGGAGGTCCGGATAGAGCAGAAAATTCAGGAGTCAGACCCGGTCTCCATTCTCAAGTTGACGGTCAGGCAGCTCAGCCGGCCGATGGTCTTTCCGCTCCGGGTGGTTCTGGAAACCAACCGCGGCCGGAGCGAGCGCCTGCTGAGAGTCGATTCAGCCTCCGCTTCTTTCGAGCTGGAGTTTTCTGGCCGTTTGAAGAAGGTCAGGATCAATCCGGGGAATCTGGTGCCGGGAAAGTTTGACTGAACCCCTGGCTACGGTTTGGGGGCTTAAGTCAGTCTGGCGTTTATTTTAAGACGCTTGATCATTTCGTTCAGGGTGGTTGGTTTCAAGCCCAGCATCTGAGCGGCCTTCTTCTGCACCCCGCCCGCCTTTTCCAGAGCGGTCAGGATCAGTTTTTTCTGGAATTCGGCAGTTTTCTCCTTGAGGTCAAGGCTGGCGCTGTCCAGCTCTTCAAACACGATCTTCTTCCCACCCAGCAGAAACGACGGCAGAACTTCGCGGGTGATGATCCTGGATTTGCATAACACCACAGCTCTTTCCAGGACATTTTCCAGTTCGCGAACGTTGCCGGGCCAGTCGTAATCCATCAGGATTTCCAGGACGTCCTCGCTGACCCCTTCCACCTGCTTCTGGTTTTCAGTGTTGTAAAGCTCGATGAAATGCCTGACCAGCAGGGGGATGTCTTCCTTTCTGGCCCGGAGAGGTGGCAGCTCGATTTTGATAACATTCAGCCGGTAGAACAGGTCCTTGCGGAAAGCCTTCTGCTCAATCAGTTCTTCCAGGTCGGTGTTGGTGGCGGCGATTATGCGAACATCAACTTTAATGGTTCTGGTGCCGCCCAGGCGCATGAATTCTTTGTCCTGCATGACTCGAAGCAATTTGACCTGTGTCTCCAGGCTGATGGAGGAGATTTCGTCAAAGAAGATAGTTCCTCTGTCGGCAGCTTCAAACAGGCCTTTTTTGTCAGCTACGGCTCCAGTGAAGGCCCCCTTGACATGACCGAAAAGGTGGCTTTCCAGCAGGTCCGGGGGCAGAGAGCCGCTGTTGACCACCACGAACGGATGACGGGCCCGGTCGGAATTCAGATGAATGGCCCTGGCCACCAGTTCCTTTCCAGTGCCGCTTTCGCCCTGGATCAGGATGGTGGAGCGAGTGGGGGCGGCGGCCTTGATCAATTCGAAGACATTCATCATAGCCTGACTTTTGCCGATGATGTTTTCGAAGCTGAACTTCTTTTTCAATTCATGGCGAAGCCTGATATTTTCTTCCTGCAGCTGGCGGTGTTCCAGGGCCCGCCTGATGGTCATCAGCAACTCGTCGTTCTTGAAGGGCTTCTGAATATAATCGTAGGCTCCCATCCTGATGGCGGTCAGGGCTGATTCCACCGAGGCGTAGGCGGTGATGATGATTACCAGCGCCTCGGGGTCGATTTTCTTGATCTGTTTCAGGACTTCCAGGCCGTCCAGGCCGGGCATCAGCAGGTCGAGCAGGATCAGGTCAAATTTCTGTTCCTCGAATTTTTTCAGGGCCTCTTCCCCGGAGGCGGAGATTTCAACGCCAAAGCCCTCGGATTCCAGGAGCTGTCCCAGGACATCGTGGATTATGGGTTCATCGTCGATTAAGTGAATGAGGACATTGTTAATATCATTCATGGTGGCTTCCCCGTGTCTGTGTTTTCAGGCGGATTCGCTCCGACAGGCTGGTGGGCAGGATGATGGTGAAACTGGTTCCCCGCCCGACTGCGCTGTCCACCAGGATCTGCCCCTCGTGTTCCTTGACTATGGCAAAACTGATGGACAGACCCAGGCCGGTTCCCTTGCCCAGACCCTTGGTGGTGAAAAAGGGGTCGAAGATCCGGGGCAGGTGTTCGGGTTTGATTCCGGTGCCGGTATCGGTTATTTTGACCAGGGCCAGGTTTTCTTTCTGCTGGCATTCGATGGTCAGTTTCCCCCCTTCCGGCATGGCGTCCATGGCGTTCAGGATGATGTTTATGAAGACCTGCTGCAGCCTCTCTCGCTGGGCGTGGATCACCACCGGCTGGAGGGCCAGTTCCAGCTGGATATTCAGGCTTTTAAGCCGGTAATCTATGAGGGAAATGATTTCCTCCAGACTTTCCTTGAGGTCAACCCGGTGATAATACTCGTCGGCCGGGTTGCGGGCAAAATTGAGCAGGTTCTTGATAATCCGGTTGACTCTCTCGGTCTGGGCTTCGATCTTCTGCAGAATCTGGAGGTAGTGAGCGTCGGTCAGTTTCTTCTGCAACATCTGGACATAGGAGGAAATGCCGGTCAGCGGGGTGTTGATTTCGTGGGCCACTCCGGCTGACAGCAGGCCGATGGAAGCCAGCTTCTCCGAGGTTAGCAGCTGTTGCTGCAGGTGGATTTTTTCGGTGATGTCCTCGAAAACAATGATGGTTCCGTAGGCCTTCATCTGGTTGTCAAACAGCGGGGTGCGGGCGACGTCAAAAATCTTTTTTTCACCCCTGGCCGTGGTCAGACCGATTTCGCTCAGCAGCTGATACTCGGTCTGGGTTTCTGGCGGGAAGATGGCCTGGAAATTATATTTACCCATAACCTCTGATAGATGACGGTTAAGAGCCTGTTCCCTGGCCAGTCCGAATTGTCTTTCCAGCACCCTGTTCCAGCCGATTACCCGGCCGGTCTGGTCGATGACCGCCACCCCCACGGTCAGGCTTTCAATGATGTTGTCGCTATAGTCTTTCAGTCGCTGAAGTTCCTGCGACCTGATTATTTCCTGGTTGTAAAGGTAGGCGTTCTCCAGGGCCAGGGCTACCGAGGTGGAAATGGTGCGCAGCAGTTCCCGGTCCTCACCCGAAAGGTAAGATTCATCCAGCTTGTGGCTCATGGCCAGAAAGCCCATGACCTTGTTTTCCAGGCGCAGCGGCAAAACGTGGACCCGGCCTTTTTCCAATAGAGGTCCGAATAGCACGCTCCCGGCAGTGGTTTCCCCGGGCTGGACGAGCGAGATAAACTCAGCCTTCTGCAACATGTCCATTTCAGGATGAGACAGGGCAAATGAGTTGACCTCAAAGCCGGGCTCGGAGGACTGGAGAAGATAGAATTCAGTCGGGTTGTTTTCCCTGGCCAGAAACAGGTCAATTTGCTTGAGTGATAGCGCCTTGGAAATGGTGTCCACAAGGAAATTGCTCAGACGGCTCAGGTCCCGCTCCCGGTTGAGGACACTTGAGATCATGAGGAGAGTCCTCCGGTACTCATAGCTTCGTCTGTAAATCACCCGGTCGACCAGGGTCTGGACCAGCTCCGACAGGGGAGTGAAGAGGGTGGCTCCCAGAATTATGGCCAGGAGGCCCAGAAGAATAGCATTGAGTCTGTTTTCGGAAAAAAGTTCGGTCTGAGAGCTGACCAGGAAATAGACCATCGCCAGCATGGCAAAGGAAATTACCAGAGTGGTTCCCTTCTTGAAAAGCACCTCAAAGTCCATCAGCCGGTAACGGGAGATGGAATAAGCAAGAGTAATGGGAATCAATCCCTGAAGCAGGACGCTCAGCTGACCCGGAGTGGTGGGCAGGCGGTCCCGGAGAAAGGGGACAACATAAAAGGCAGCAAAGGGCAACGACCCAAGTCCAAGGCCTACGGCAATCCATTTAAGCTGGTTCTTTATGTAAGGATTGATATTGCTGATGAGGTCCAGGATGATGAGAGCCAGGGCCAGAAGGCTGTACAGGGCGAAATGTGCCAGCTCCAGCTTTTCCAGGGTCTTCTGAAAACTCAGAACCCGGGCTTCGGTCAGTCTGGATTCCAGAACTACATTCAAAAGGATGTTGGTCAGCAGCAGTACCAGGCCCGGGAGGTAGAAAAGAGCAACCCTTTTCTTTTTATGGATTATCTTTTTCTTCTGGGGAAAAATGAAAAAGAAATTTAAGAGCAGGGGAGGGAAAGCCAACAGGGCCAGCTTGTCCAGCCAGTAAAACAGGTTGTCCAGAAAGTCCATCTGACCGGTGGCGGAAAAAACATAAAAAGAATAAAGAGAGAAGGAAACCAGGTAAAAAAAGGCATAAGGTCCGGTGAACTGTCTTTTGGTGTTGAAGAAGACCATCAGACTGATGGCCAGCGTGGCCAGCCCGAGAAGCATCAGGTAAATGTAGGTGGAGCTGACTCCTTTTTTGGTAAGGTAGAAAGAAGGAGAAAGGATGGTCCCGCTCCGTCCAACCTGGTAAAGCGCTTTCTGCTCCAGGCGGTCAATGAGCCAGAGCATCTTGGCAAACTCAATTCTATTTTTTACCGGGGTATCATTTATGGAAAAAAGTATATCTCCGGCTTTTATGCCCGAGAGATAGGCAGGGCTGTCTTCATTAACCCGGGCGGCAATCAACCCCGCGGGGCTCTCCACCCAGGAAACGCCGTCATAGGGTTCTTTCCAGGCCAGCTTGCGGGAAATGTTTATGAAACCTAGGACGATCAGAAAAAGCACCAGCAATAAAAACGGGTAAAGCAGCCCTCTTCTCATTGCCATTCTTCAATAGAATATACTAAATCCAAATTTTTGAATCAATACGAGAAAAAAATTTAGTTCAGGATATGGCGTATCCCGGCTCTCAGAGCCCAGTGTGTCTTGGGTTGCTTGAGAAGGCGGCGCAGCTCCTCATCCTCTTTGATTCCCAGAGGGCTGGTAGTCCTGGAAAGGAAGGTGCTCATGTAATCGAGCCTCGGTTTCTGAACTTCCTGGGGAGGAACCTGGTCGGGCGGGGTTTGGGTGACTGTTTCCCGCTTACTGTTTTCCTGCTGGCTTACTGCCTGGCCGGCTATAAGACAGGCTAAACAGAGCAAGAGTATTATAAATCCGGCAGCAGCTTTTATCTTCATAATTTACAATACATAGATAGAACTTTGTTTGTTTGATGTCAACCGGATTCTGCAGTTAGCAATGCCTGATGGAAGATAAGGCCAGCCCGACTGCTTCCGGCCCCTGTTCGGATAGCCGGGCTGGCCTTATGACAGGCGGCCTGGTGAATCATTCTCGGCCTTTAAGCTTAAAGAAGGCAGCTTGTGGGTCCCGGGCCACCTGTAATTAATTAATAAAACCCTTATAAATCCTGGAAAGCATGGAGTTCTGAAAGGCCGGCTTCTGCTCCGGGCAGAGCATAAAGGGAATCAACTCTGTTGGAAACTGAGGGATGACGAAAGAATCCGGCAAAAACAGCCACCAGACCTGGGGGGCGGAGGGCTGGCAGACTGGCCGGCGACCTTTTCTTCTGATTCTGGATTTACTATTGTCGCTCATATGTTAGGCCTTTATTACTCTTCAAAAAGGTATCTCTTTCTGAGCCGCAGGCGGGGAAAATTTTCTTCTGGACGGGAAGCCCTTTTTCTGTCTTGGCCGTTATCAATTGAAAAGAAGACAAGGTGCGGGATCGAGCCGTCTACTTCCAGGGCGGCCCCGACAATTGAATCACTCAGATAGCGGCAGGAAATACCCAGTCCAACTGACTGGAATCTTTTTTCCTGGCATTGTGCGGCCTTTTCGATAAAAGCTCTGGCCTTTTCCACAGTCACCCGGTTTCCCGCCTCAGATTTCCCCTTTTTCTCCTGCTGGCGGTTCTGCCCGGAGCGTTTTTCGTGCTTGAGGGCGATGGCTTCCAGCACATAACTCTTGAGCAGCTTCTGATAAAGCCGGGTCAAAGCCGCCTCTCTTGATATAAATTCCAATCCTACCGGCTGGCCCTTCAGAAAGACCAGCAGCCCTTTCTGCTCCGGGATAAGCCCAAAGGCGCGGAGATAGTCATCCAGGTCCCTTTTTTTCGATTCATAAATGTCGCTCATGGCCGCAGTCGGTGATTCAGCATCAAATACTTCTGCCATCAGGTCGATATCCTGCCAGATTTTGCCCTGGTCTGCTCTGAAGGCCCGTTGCTTTTCCAGGTTGAAGTGAACCTGATGAATTTTTTCGCGGCGGAGATGCGAGTTCATCATGTGTTCTGAATTATTCATATGAAGTGATGGACCATGCCAGCGGTGGGCTTCGACGCAGCTAACAGGTATTACCACCGAAGTTTTTGGACCGACCATGATGGTGGTATTAAGCACCCGGTTCTGCTTGGCTCCCCGGAGCTCTTCGCCGTCGAGAAGCAGGACCGGTTTTTCTCCCCGGTTAACGGCTTT
>Ga0172364_10002109_pt1 | contig 15641 bp, 11 predicted proteins | sample LakKivSesite10cm_FD_114545 | JGI IMG/M metagenome (GOLD analysis project Ga0172364, IMG submission 114545) | Sediment microbial communities from Lake Kivu, Rwanda - Sediment site 10cm | ecosystem: Environmental > Aquatic > Freshwater > Lake > Sediment | place: Rwanda: Western Province, Lake... | reverse complement strand
CTTCCTCCACCACTTGTTGCTAAAATAATTTCCCTTTTGAATATTTTTTGAGCATTTTTCCTTAAGATTTTAATAAAAGGATGACCTGGATCTGTCAAAAATGCATCTTGAGATTGTAAAACTTCGATTTTAAATTTGAAATCTTTGTCAGCTTTTTTAATTCCATTCAATCTTTGAAAAATTTCTTTTAAAATCAATTTGGGATTTTGAGATGGCAAAATTCTTATATCAATTAATGCCTCGCATTCATCTGGCACAATGTTTATTGCTCTTCCCCCTTTTATTAAAGCGAAATTTAAAGAACTTCCATATTCAAAAAATTTTTCTTTTTGTTTTAAAAATTTGGATTTTTGGATAACTTCAATTGCTTTTTGCATCTTGTGAATTGCATTTATCCCTTTTTTATATCTTGAACCTGTATGGGCTGATTTCCCAAAAGTAATCAATTTTAATCTTAGCCAGCCCCTTCCCCCGATATGGATTTCTTTATTTTGTTGATAACCCAAGATACAAAGGTCAGTTTTTGGAGCATATTTTAAAATTTCTTTGATTCCAATAAAATTTCCACTTTCTTCATCGGCATCAAAAGTTAAAAATATATTTCCAAAAAATTCAGGGTTTTCAAAGAGAATTTTTGCTAAATATGAGAAAATTGCTATTCCAATTTTCGAATCGGCCACTCCCCTACCATACATTTTATTTCCCTTTATAATTCCTTCGAAAGGATAATATTTCCATTTTGATAAATCTCCGGCCGGAGCGGTATCCAAATGACTTTCTAACCAAATTGTCTTTTTGGCTTTTTGTTTCTTTAAAAAACAAATTACCGATAGATGTTCTTTTTCCCCAATAATTTTTGGTGAAAATCCAAAATTTTTTAATTTTTCAAAAATAAATTTTGCAATTTCCTTTTCCGAATCTACCCCACTTTGTGATGGAATCTGGACTAATTGTCGTGTAAAGCTTATAATTTCCTTCATAATATCAATTTTATCAATTCTTTTTGCAAACGGCCCTCTAAAAGAATAATATCATTTTCCCCATTGAATTTCTTTATTTTTCCAAAAATTTCTTTTGGATTTTCTATGAATAAAATATTCCCACTTGGCATTCCTTTTTCCATCGCCCCCTCTTTTATATCTTGAAATCTTTCTCGCGTTGTAATTATAGCCAAATGACAGACCTCCCCGATTTTTCGGCCAATTCTTTTATGAACTTCGATTGTCGCCTGACCTAATTCAATTAAGCAAGGCAGAACAATTACTTTTTTTCCAGGCCAAACTTTTAGATATTCTAAATGAGAAATTACTCCATCGAGATTGGCCGAATAAGTGGCATCAATAATGTTTAATCCATCTTTTGTTTTAATTAACCTCATTCCTCCCTGTTCAGGTTTTATTTTCTGAGAGACTTTTGCAATTTCTTCTAGGGTCATCCCTAATACTTCTTTTGCTACGATAGCGGCCATTAAAATATTTTGGGCATAATGTTCTCCAAGTAGATTCAGTTTAAATTCAGCTATTTCTCCCCATCGTGAAAAAACTTTAAAATAAATCGATTCTTTCTCTAATTTAATATCGCTTGTCCAAAAATCTCCTTGTACTACCTCATAGGCAAGGGCAGAAAATGTAGTGTAGCAAATTCTTTTAGAAACATGGGCCTTTTTGTATAGTTCTCGACAGTATTTGTTATCGCCATTGAAAACAGCAAAACCCATTTCTGGCAGAGACTCAATTAATTCATATTTTGTTTTTACGATATTATCTTGCGATCCAAAGGTTGCCATATGTTGCTCATTTATTCCAGTTAAAATTCCAATTTGGGGCTTTGCAATATCACAAAGCAATTTTATTCCTTCCCTATTGTAAGCTCCCATCTCAACAACAAAAACTTCATGTTCTTCTTTTAAATCGTTTAAAATACATTGGGAAATTCCAACTTCAGAATTTTGATGTTCTTTGGTTTTTAAAACTTTAAATTTCTCTGATAAAATCGTAGCTAAAAATTCTTTTGTTGAAGTTTTGCCATATGAACCAGTAATACCAATAACTAATAGGTCTTTGAATTTGGCTCGTTTTTCTTTGGCTTTTTTAATAATTTGATTTCTTGTCAAAACTGCCAGCGGTTGGAAAATCAAAACAATACCAGAAATAATTACCGGAGTTAAAATGTCAAAAACTAAAAGGAAAAGAGCAAAGTTAGGTAAGGATCTATAACAAAAAGCAAAAATGAAAAAAACTTCGAAAAATACTCCTAATAGAATTAAAAAAGTAATTTTTTTAGTTAAAACTGGTTTAAGCAATCTTTTTTGAAAAAGTTTTTTGAAAAAAATAACTGATTCAGTAAAATAAAGGAAAATTAGAATGGGTAGAAAAACTAATGGAAAAAAGAAAGGACTAAAAATTAAAAAAATTTTTAGAAATTGAAGGTAGTTTATGAAAATTCTTTTTCCCTTTTCGGTTCGAAAATGATCAATAAATCTGCCAATGTGATACTCTTTCAATTGCCAGAGATAAAGCCAAAATAAAATTGATTTTGTGGTGCGAATAAACCAAAGAAAACTTATTAAAAAAAACATAATTTTAATTGTATAACACATTTTCTACGGTCGTAAAAAATGTAGTATAATTTCGGCTAATTTTTCCGGAGTTTTTCTATGGGGACTGTGGTCAGCTTCTTCTATAATTTCAATTTGAGAATTGAAAATTTCTTTTTGCATCAAAAAACCATCTTCCACAGGTAATGTACTATCTCTTTTACCCCAGACAATTAAAGTTGGTGTCTTAACTTTAGGCAAGTATTGACTCAAATCTTCTTTAAATATTTTTTTAAAGGTTTCTCTCATTACCCCCTTTGATTGGTAATAATCGCGGACACCAGCAATTTTGTAAACTAACGGTCTTATCATGGAAAAAATTGTTTTCTCGAAAAACGGAATCCTGGTAAAGGCATAACTCATTTTTGCTAAAAATCTGGCAAATTTCTGGCGAAGGCTTAATCTTTCTGTTCTGACAACTGCCGCATCTAATAAAATTAGTTTTTTTATTTTTTCTGGGAAAAAGGCGGCAAATTTGACTGCTAACCCTCCGCCAAAAGAATGTCCTATAAGTGAAAACTGTTCCAAACTCACTTGTTTTGTAAAATTTGAAATCAAATTAATATATTCATCCATTCCCCAAGGCTCAGTGGGAGGAGGACTCTTTCCACAGCCTGGCAAATCAGGACAAATTACTTTAAAACCGGCTTTAGCTAAAATTTCCTGGACCGAAATCCAGGAGTCAGAAGAACCACTCCAGCCATGCAAGATTAAAATCGCAGGACCTTGGCCTGCAATTTTATAATTGATTTTTAATCCATTGATAAAAATTTCTTTTTCTTCGATCATCTCTTAATTTCTTTAAATGGCAAATATTTTTGTAAAACTTCTGGAACTAAAATGCTTCCATCTTTTTGTTGATAGTTTTCGATAAGGGGAATTAAAATTCTTGGTACAGCAATACCAGTATTATTTAGTGAATGAGCAAATTTAAGTTTACCATCTTTTTCCCGATAGCGAATATTTAATCGACGTGTTTGGAAATCAAAAAGATAAGAGTCAGAATGGGTTTCTCTATATTTCTCTTGTGAAGGAACCCACGCCTCAATATCATACCGCTTAACTTGACCGGGAGCTAAATCCCCTCCGCAACAATTGACTACCCGATAAGGTAAACTTAAGGCCTGCACTAATTCTTCTGAGTTTCTAAGTAGTTCTTCGTGCCATTTAATTGATTCTTTCTCATCATTTTTACAAATGATAATCTGTTCTGTCTGCCAAAATTCGTGAACTCGGAAAATCCCCTTGACATCTTTACCGTAACTTCCCACTTCTCTTCGAAAACCTTCAGAGATACCAACATATTTTTTGGGCAATTCTCCCTCATCTAAAATTTCATTGGCATGATAAGTCATTAAGGGAACTTCCGTTGTGCCAGCTAAGAATAAATCATCGTCTGTTTTATAGGCCTCTTCTCTGCCCTGGGGAAACATTCCTGTTCCTAACATCGCTAATTCCTTGACCATCACCATGGGTCTAAAGGGGGTAAATCCTTTTTTTATCAAAAAATCAAGTGACCATCTCAAGAGGGCTTGTTCAAATAAGACTGCTTCGTTTTTAATTACGTATTGTCTAAAACCACCAATCTTTGCTCCCCGTTTTAAATCTAAAAGGTCAAATGATTCCATAAGGGTAATATAATCTTTTGGGGGGAAATTAAATTTTGTTGGTTTGCCCCAATACTTTATCGGGACATTATCTTTGTCTGTTTTTCCATCTGGAACATCGGTGGCGGGAGGTATCGGAACTTGAAGCATTAAATTATTAAATTCTTGGTTAAGTTCTTTCAGATTTTGATTTAACCTATCACTATTTTTATCAAGTTCTTTCATTTGTAAAATTATTTTTTGTTTTTCTTTCTCATTTTTTGTCCCAGAAATTTTCTTTGAGCCCTTATTTTTCTGGGCTCGCATATCTTCCATGGCTTGTAATACTTCCCGCCTTTTTTTATCAATTTCTAAAAGCCGATCAATATCAACTTTAACCTGTTTTTTTCGGCAACCTTCTTTAACAATCTCTGGATTTTGACGAATGAATTTTATGTCTAACATATTTTTAATATAGCACAATTTTTATTAAGAAAAAAATCGGCCTTTGTAAAACAAAAACCCGTCTTTCATGTAAGGACGAGTTAGATCTCGTGGTGCCACCTCACCTCTGCAACCTATGTTGCCATAGATTGCCTCTGAGCCTTTCACCGATATTGGCAAAAGGCTACCTCGCTATAACGGGCGAGCCCGGAACAGGTTCACTGTGTAAAAACATATTTTCCCTGTCAGCTCCGGAGGGGAAAATCCTCCTTCAATGCTTTTAAAATTTTTAAATACTTATGAAATATATTAACAATTCAAAAAGGCTTGTCAAGAGCTATTTCGGCCGCATTGTTGGAAATAAAATCACTTCTCTCAAAGAATGGGAATCGGTTAACAAAGCCACTAATCTATCCATTCCCATTCCAAAACCGGCGGCAGGCGGCATTCCGTATTCTAAGGCTTCCAGGAAATCTTCATCTATTCTTTGAGCCTCTTTGAAGCCGGCTTTGAATAATTTTTCTTGTTCTTCAAATCTTTTTCTTTGTTCAATTGAATCATTTAATTCTGAAAAGCCTAAAGCCAATTCCCAGCCAGCCACAACCAGTTGAAAGGAAGCCAATTTTGAAGGATTTTCTTCAAAAGGTTTTGCTAAGGGGAAAGTACCTAAAGGCTGGTGGATTACAAAAGTTGGGTTCCAAATTTTTGGCTGACAATATTTTTTATAAATTTGGTCTGCAATTTCGGCTTTCCCTAAACCTTTTTTAATTTCCAGTCCGAGTCTCTTGGCTTCTTTTTTAAGAGCCTCTAAATTAATCTCTTCCAAATTTATTTTTGTATATTTTCTAATCAGTTGAGAAAATTCTATTCTTTGCCAGGGAGTTTTGAAATCAATTTTTTCTCCTTCGTACTCGATCCCCAGTCTCCCAAATATTTTTTGGAGCAAAACTGTAAACATCCTTTCTATAAATCTCATTAAATCTTTGTAATCAGCATAGGCCCAGTAAAATTCAAAATGAGTATAATCTGGATTGTGAAACCTATCCATCCCTTCATTTCGAAAAACTCTTCCAATCTCGAAAACTTTTTCAAATCCTCCAACCAAAAGCCTTTTTAAATAAAGCTCCGGAGCAATCCTCAAATATAAATCTACATCCAAAGCATTCAGATGGGTTTTAAATGGTCTGGCTTTTGCCCCTCCATAAATTGGTTGTAAAATCGGAGTTTCAACCTCTAAAAATCCTTCTTTTTCTAAAAAATTTCTAATTTCTTTTATAATTTTTGAGCGAATTTCAAGTTCCTTTTTAACTTCTGGATTGAAAATTAAATCTAAATATCTTTTTCTAAATCTTTCTTCAATATCCTTTAAGCCATGCCATTTTTCAGGTAAGGGCAATAAACTCTTTGCCAAAATCTTATAATCCGAAACTTCAATTGTTCTCTCTCCCCTTTTTGTTTTAAATAAAACTCCCCTAATCTCAATGAAATCTCCGATATCAAAATTATCTAAGAAAAATTGATATCCCCTCTCCCCTATCCTATCTTTCTTAAAATAGGCTTGAATTTTTCCTGTTCCATCTTCTATATGTAAAAATGTTGCCCCACCATGAATTCTCAAAGATCTAATTCTCCCAACCAAAATTATTTCCTTTTTTAATCGCGAAATTTTATTAAAATCTTCAAGAGCTTCAGCAATCTTATGAGTTCTTTTTATCTTTATTGGATAAGGAAAAATTCCAGCCTTTTCCATCGCCCTTAATTTATTTAACCTGATTTTTCTTAATTCATCTATCGTAGCCATAGATATTTTGATTTTAACTTATTTTATTTACCTTGAAAAGTACCATTCTAAGACTTCTTTGGCCACCGGCAAAACTGTTAATCTTTGTTCTAATTCTTTTTCCTTAACATCTTCAATTATTAGAGTTAAAACAATTTTTGGATCTTCGTAAGGAGCAAAAACTGTTATCCAAGTGTTGTAAAACTTCTCACCTTTTTTGGTAACCTCGGCTGTTCCGGTTTTTGCCGCCACTTTTACTGGCAGAGAATTTAAAATTACTGCCGAAGCAAAAGGAGAATTTTCTCCTGTCACCGCCTGTCTCATCCCCTCCCTGACAATCTGAAGATTTTCGGGGTCGATAAAATTGTTTCTCAGAATCTTCGGTTGAATTTCCTCAATAACATTTTTTTGGGCATCAACAATTTTTTGAATTAACTGGGGTTGAAATAATTTTCCGCCATTGGCAATAGCCGAGAAAGCAGTGGCAACCTGAATTGGGGTGGCAGTAATATATCCCTGGCCAATGGAGAGATTATAAGTATCGCCATCTCGCCAGACTTGATCCTCCTTTTTCTCAAAATAAGATTTTTTCCAGAGGGGGTCGGGAATTAAACCATCGGCTTCAGCCGGTAAATCGATATTCGTTTTTTTGCCCCAGCCAAAAAGTTCAAGATATTTTTTAATTCTGGTTGGGCCTAATCCTTCTTGCTCTCCGTATCCGCCTCCGACCGTGTAAAAATAGACATTGCAAGATTCAGCAATTGCCTTTCTCAAATCTGTCAAACCGTGGACTCGCCAGTCATGATATTTATAAACAATTTCCGGATTATAGACATTTTGAACTTCAATCAATCCCTGACAATTGATTTTTTTCTGAGGCGAAATTATTTTTTCTTCCAAAGCCGCTGAGGCAATGAAAGGTTTAATGGTAGAACCCACTGGATACTGACCAGAAATTGCTCGATCAAAGAGGGATTCATCAGGATCATTTAAGAGCTCTTGGATGGCTTTTGGATCTCCTTTTGAAAAAATATTGTTATCAAAGGGAGGGAGAGAAACCAGAGATAGGACTCCTCCGGTTTTTGGATCTAGGGCTATTGCCGCTGCCTTTTTCGCTCCAATTTCCGAAAGTTTCTTTTTTAATTCCTCTTCAATTTTTTTCTCTAAACCAGAATCTATCCATAACACTAAACTGTTTCCTGATTTTGGGAGGGAAACTATTTCTTTTGAAATAATATTTCCTTTTGCATCTTTTTCAATTCTTATCTGACCGGGATTTTTCCTTAATATCTCCTCATAAATCTTCTCTAAACCTTCTCTGCCGACGTAATCTAAAATTGAATAGAACTCCGGTTCTGCCCCTAACTCTTCTTTTTTAATTTTCCCCGTATATCCAATTAAGTGGGAGAAATTTTCCCCATCCACATATTCCCTGATTGAATTCTGGACTATTTGAAAACCCGGCAACTCATTAATCTTTGTTTCCAAAATAATCAAGGTTTGATAATCAAGATTCTGGGAAATTAAAATTGTTAAACCTTCGCTCTCTAAAATCTTCTTTTCAATATCTTTTAAATTTATTTTCAAAATTTGAGAGATTTCATTTAAAATTTTTCTCTTTTCCTCTTCTGATTCTGGGAGATCGTTTTTTTGGCAAATCAAGTCAAAAGTTGGGCGATTAAAAACTAACTGATTCAAATCTCTATCATAAATTACTCCCCTTTCGGCTTGAATTTTGCTAACAATAAATTTATTCTCCTCAGCCTGTCGAAGAAAATCTTTTCCTTCAATTACTTGAAGTTGAAACATTCTTAGAAAAAAGAGAAAGAATATTGAAATTGAAGAAATGAAAAATCCCCAAATAATCCTTTGCAAAATAGGTACTTCAAACTTTTTTTCCGAAATGCCAAATTCTATCTCCTTCTTTTTTGCCAGTTTATCTAATAAAATTTCGTGGGGTTCAATATCAGGGGCCCCCCGACTTCGGAATTTTTTAGAAAAATTGAACATGCTTTTTAAAAAGATACTTGATAAAAACTGAAATTAAAATATAAGTTAAGACATGAAAACCAATGAAATTTGGGGGAGTATCAGAAAAAATGTCTGAAAAAAATCCGCCAAAAAAGGCACAGATGAGACCAAAATTTTCTTTTCGATTTTCCAGAAGATTAATAAGAATTATTAAAATCAAAATTAGATTCGAGAAATATAAAGAAAAATGAATCAAAAAACTAGTTTCCAAGAGAGTGAGAAAATAAAAAAGGAGGGCAGAAAGGATAACTTTTTTTATCATTTTTTGAAATTGGTGATGATAAATAAGGATTCCAAATCTTTGATATTAATGGCTGGCTCAATTTCTATTTCTTGAAATGGTTCAATGTCCGATTTTTTAACTTTGATGATTTCACCAACCAAAAGATTTTTAGGAAAAACCCCGCCTTCAGCCGAAGTAAAAACCTTGTCTCCGGTAACAATTTCTTTTTCTTGGGGAATAAGGTCGAGAATTAATTTAAGATTACCCTTTCCTCTCGCCAGACCAAAAATATCTTTTTCGAAAACTTTTACGCTAAAAGAATTCTCTTTTGCAGTTAAAAGTTTAATTTCTGAAAAGTTTTCATAAACTTTTTCTATTTTACCTACCAAGGTTTTTTGTTGAGTAATGACCGGGGAGTCTTTTTCTATTCCATCTCTCGAACCTTTATTAACAAAAAGAGAATCTTGGGATATTTCTTTACCAATGATCTCACAAATTTTTAATTCAAATTCTTTTTCTAAACCAAAATTTAAGGCTTCTCTTAGTGCCTCATTTTCTTTTTTTAATTCTTCCAATTCTGTATTCTCAGTCAATAATTCCTGGTTTTTTAATTTAAGTTGTTCGTTTTCTATTTTTAAATTTTTGATTTCCAAAATTCCCTCAAAAAAATTGGAAACTCTTATTCCCTCTCTCCAGAGCCACTTTTGGATTGGCTCAGATATTAAATAAAAGAAATTTTTCACCCCCCTTTGAAAAAAGTTTAAAGAGATAATTAATAAAATTACCAAAATGATTACAATTAAAATTTTATTTTTTTTGAGAGAAAATCTCATCTTATTATAACTATTTTACCCAATTTTAATAAAAATAAAAAGGCGCTTTAGTGGCGGCGTCCTACTTTCTCGCCGAAGCAATATCATCGGCCTTGGGTTATTTCACTTCTCTGTTCGGAATGGGAAGAGGTGGAACAAACCCGGTATGGCCGCCACCAAAACGCCCTTTTAAAAATTTTTCCTTACACAACTAATAAACATCCTATATCGGAGAGGGGTGGGGAGAACCCTTCGGTTCTCCCCTCTAGGAAAATATTAAAAACCGAGGGTTTTTAAAGAGCGGTGTTAGCGCGATTGCCGAAGGCAATCGTCGCGTGCCGCGACCTAATTATGTAATACTAATGATCATTAATTGCTAGCCAAAAAACTTTTGCTCTATTAGTAGCACTTGGCTCAATCCCTTACGGGACTTACACCTGTGCCCTATTAAGGTCATAGTCTTTGACCGAGCTATGAGTCCTCATCTTGGGGTAGGCTTCGTGCTTAGATGCTTTCAGCACTTATCCTGACCCAACGTGGCTATCCAGCAATGCTCCTGGCGGAACAACTGGTACACCAGAGGTTGGTTCATCCCAGTCCTCTCGTACTAGGGACGACTCCCCTCAAGACTCGATGCCTGCGGTAGATAGAGACCGAGCTGTCTCACGACGCTCTGACATATTATCTTGTATTACTACAAGTATGGACTATATCTTCCCAGCAGATAATTTGTCAACTGGGCTGGCATGTTGTAGCAGTTTTTCTACTACCCCCTCATTTTGAGGAAGTCTCTACGGGGACAATTTTATATCTCATTAATGGAATAATGTAAGATTTTATCAGGTTTTGTAATTTTCTGAAATCTTTTCTAATAAACCTTAATCGCCAATTGCCTCGATCTTTATTAATTCCGGAATTTAAGTTAAATTTTTTCTTAAAGATTTTCTGTAAAATTTTATTTTCAGCGAATGAGAAATTCTGAGTATTCAGAATAATAGATTCTTTATCCAAGCATCCATCATCCATAATCCAAACTGCCAAACTCACTGGTGTTAAGATCTGAAAGATGTCTTTTGGCAATTTTTTATTTCCGTCTGGAAAGAAGTTCCGATAGAACTCCTTGAATTCTTTCAGTGTAAGAGTATGAAAGTACCAAGAATAATAATCTTTTTTATCTCGCGGATTTTTCCAAGAAATTATTTTTCTCGGAGGAGTGGCAACTAAATTCTTCAATATCTTATATTTCCAAAAGGCTAAATCTTTCTGCCTCCAACCGTGATGAATTCTTAATCTCGCACTGCCTTTTTCTGATCGACATTCTAATCTGCCATCTCCTAAAAGACACCCATTAATTACTTCTCTCTGGAATTGTGAGATAAAAAATTGTCTTCCCACGGTATCACCCATTGTTTTATTTTATCATAAATGGGCTTCACCGTTATTAGCCAGTTTTAGTTGGGCTCATATTTTACTTACCCAACTCACGGATCCTTTTAACCGGCGAACAGCCGGACCCTTGGAAGCTTCTCCACCTCCAGGATAGGACGAGCCGACATCGAGGTGCCGAACAGGGCCGTTGATATGGACTCGCGGGCCCTACAAGCCTGTTATCCCCAGGGTAACTTTTGGCTGATGATCTTCCCGTTTTCTACAAAAACAGGTCGGTTCACTAAGTCCTGGTTTCCCAACAGTTCGCGGTATCCCGCTCACTGTAAAGCCGGCTTATGCCTTTGCACATTCAGCAAGATTTCCATCCTTGCTAAGCCGACCTTTGAACGCCCTCGTTACAATTTAGAGGGCAAGTGCCCCACTTAAACTGCCCACCAGACACTGTTTCCCGAAGGGTTAGAATCGAGATTTTGAAAGAGTGGTGTTTCATTGGCGACTCTGTCTGACCCGAAAGTCAGACCTCAAAGTCTCCCACCTACGCTACGCATCCAAAACCAAAATTCAATATCTGGCTACAGTAAAGCTCCTGGGGTCTTTTCGTCTAGCCGCAGGTAAAGCGCATCTTCACGCTTATCGTATTTTCACCGGGCGCCTCGTTGAGACAGTCCCCTAGTCGTGAAGCCATTCATGCGGGCCGAAACTTACTCGACAAGGGATTACGCTACTTTAACACGGTTATGGTTACCGCGGACGTTCGCCTGTGGCTTCAAATGCTCAGCCGCTACGCGGCTTCGCAGCTACACAACGACCGACATTATTAACACACAAGTACTGGTCAGGCTTCAGCCCCTATACATCCTTTTTGGAGTTAAGCAGGGGCCTGTGTTTTAGTTAAACAGTCGCCAGGGGTACGTTTGTTGTAGCCTTGGTTCATCACCAAGGCAGTCCATATTGCGAACTTACGGACGCTTTTTTGCCGAGTTCCTTAACGAGGTTTCACCCGTTCACCTTGGTGCTTTTACACCAGCCCACCTGTGTCGGTTTGCGGTACGGGTCCGCCACCAATTTAACTTTTAAAAGGCTTTTCTGGGCAACCTAATTCCTGAAGCGGTCAGAAAAATCCAACCTAGAAATCCAGTAATCCTTTCGGGAATTTTGGCTGCGTCACCTTCTAAAAATTGGTGGGGGAGGGCCGGAATATTAACCGGCTGCCCATCGGGTACGGTTTTCGCCTTTCCCTTAGGTCCGCCTAACCCTTGGTCGATTGCCGTTGCCAAGGAATCCTCGGGCTTTCGGTGTCCGCCGTTTTCAGGCGGATTGCGGTTACTCATACCAACATTCTCACTTCTCAGCGCTCCACTAAACCTTACGGTTTAACTTCGCTGCGCTGAGAACGCTCCCCTACCTCCCCACACCAAAATTTGGTGTGAGGGTCTTATCTTCGGTACTGAGCTTGAGTCCCGTTAATCTTCGGCGCAGGATTCCTTAGCTAGTAAGCTGTTACGCACTTTTTGGAGGATAGCTGCTTCTGAGCTCACCTCCTAGCTATCTGAGAAATCCCACTTCCTTTAAAACACTTAGCTCAGATTTAGGGACCTTAGATAAAGATTAAGGCTGTTTCCTTTTTGAGCTTGGACCTTAGCGCCCAAGTTCTGACTCCCCGCCTAAATTCCCCAGTATTCGGAGTTTAGTAAGTGTACCTGGATTTCTCCACGATACTCTTTCTAGTGCTCTACCCCTGGAGAATAAAATTTTGGCGGAGGCTAGCCCCAAAGCTATTTCGGGGAGAACCAGCTATTCCCAAGCTCGATTAGCTTTTCACTTCTTACCACAGCTCATCCCAAGATTTTGAACGGTCTACGGGTTCGGGCCTCCCCTCGCCTTTCGGCGAAGTTCACCCTGGCCATGGCAAGCTCGCTTGGCTTCGGGTCGTCACCCAACTTTTTGATACGCGCTATTCACGCTTGCTTTCGCTAAGTCTCCGTGGCAAAACCACTTAGACAAAAAGTTGGGAGCCACTCGTTGGTTCCTGCTCCAATAGGTACACCATCACCCCTTGCGGGGCTCTGGCTTTTTGAAAGCGGATGGTTTCAGGTTCTATTTCACCGGGATCACCTCCCTACTTTTCACCTTTCCCTCACGGTACTGGTGCACTATCGGTGAGGTTGAGTATTTAGCCTTGGCTGGTTAGTCCAGCCTGCTTCCCACCGGACTTTCATTTCCCGTGGTACTTAAGAAAAGAGACTAAGAGATTGATGGTTTTTGACTACGGGACTATTACCCTCTTTGGTATCTCTTTCCAGAGTATTTCGTCTAACCTTCAATTTTGTAACTCCTTCCAAAACTTTCTTTCGAAAGGAAAATTTTGGAACGTCTTTATCTTATCAACTGCCACTCGAAATTTTGAAATATCGATATATCGAGTAGCTCTGGGCTCTTCCCTTTTCGCTCGCCGCTACTAAGGGAATAAACTATTGTTTTCTTTTTCTCCGCTTACTAAGATGTTTCACTTCAGCGGGTTCGCCGTCCCATCATTCGACGGGACTGATTCTGCTTATCGCAGAATCAGGTTTCCCCATTCGGAGATCCCCGGATCAAAGGTTGGTAGCCACCTCCCCGAGGCTTATCGCAAGCACCCTACGTCCTTCATCGCCTCAACCTCCCAAGGCATCCTCCATCCGCCGTATGAGTAATTTTGGCTAGCAATTAATAATCACATATTGATTTTTCAAAGAACTTACCTTTTCTTTCAATCGGGAAATCAAAAACCGCCTCGACGAGCGGTTTCTAGTGAAAATCAAAATTTCACCAGAATTTAACCGCTTCTATTCAAAATCATATCAATTTCTTCCATACCTAGTATCAGTTTAGCAAACCAAAAAGATTTGTCAAGCCCCCACACCAATTTTGCCCCTGAGATTTATTTGCGGCGCGAAGGCAAATAGCCCTGCTCGCTATTGGAGCAAGCGCCGCGAAAGATTTGCCGGATTAAGTTGTAATTCAAAATTTATCTTGCCACTCCGATGCAAAATTTGGTGCGAGGGCAAGCCCTTAATTATTCAGAAATCTTCTTTCTCAAATCTTCGATTATCTGACTAGCTGCATCCTTTCCTCCCAAACCAAAAGATAATCCAAAAGCCAGAGCAATCATTCCAAAAAATGCCATGATCAAGGAATTAATTAGGGCCTGAGCGACACCCAATTGAACCAAGATTGCCAAACCAGCAAAGATATAAATTGCCCAGCGAACCATTCCTCCTAAAACACCAACATATTTCACTCCAATCTTTTGAACGCTTGCCCTAATAACCTTATCTAAAATATCAGCCAAAATGATGGCAACCAAAAGAATAGCAATAGCAACAATTAAATTGGGAAGCCAACCAACCAATTTATTTAACAAAACTGCAAACTGAGGAAATCCTAAAATCTCAACCGCTATAAGTAAGAAAACAATGACCAAAATCCACTTAAAAATCGCTCCAATAAATTCTGAAGGATCAACCCTTAATTCAGCTTTTTCTAAAGCCTCTCTCCAACCCATCCTTTCAAAGATTTTATTAAATTTTAAGCGAGTCAAAACTTCGGCCACGATCTTCCCTATTCCTAAAGCAATAAAATAACCAATGATAAAAACAATTATTGCTCCAATCAAATTTGGAATGAAATTCAAAAATCCTTGCCAGGTATTCTGAAGAGCTTGAAGAGTAATTGAATACCAATCAACGACCATATATTTTAATTTAAAAGTTATATTTTTTTGGTTCGACCTTTCTAAAAATTATACCAAAAACAAAGAGAGTTGTCCTGTGGAAAAATTATGGTGGTGTTTATTGGAAAAAGTTCGGACTTTTTACCGAGAAAACCCCGACGCTGATTTCTAAAAATTCGCTCGGGCGGGGCGGGGAGGAAAGGAGGTCGGGGGGAAGGGAATTCCCGCCCCGCCCTCGCTTGGGCTTCGCCAAAAAATTTTTCAATTAACAAAAATCCGCCGGCGTGAGTTGGCACACCGACGGATTTCTGTGCCGTCAGAGGCTGCCAACTCAGCCATAAAAATTTAATTTTCAATGATTGATTTATTAAAACGGCCAGCCCCATTAGAAATTTTATTTCTAACGGGGTAAAATTTTCTGCCAGAAGCTCGAAATTTTCTGCCAGAGCCATCTGACGTATTCGATGAAGATATTAGTAGGCTTTGTTTCTTTTGTAGGCGGGGTTATTTTCTCTGGTGAGATTATTTTTTCCGGAGAGACTTTTTCTGGCGGAGGAACTTCCTTTGGAGGAGGAATTATTTCTTCGGGAGGAATTTCTTTCGGGACAATTTTTTCTGGTGGAGGGGAAAGTCTTGTAATCTGGTTTTTCAGACTGGTAATTCTTTCAGCAATTTCAATAATTTTTTGTCTAATCCTTTCTAAAATTGATTTTTCCCTGTAAATAATGCTATCTGAGACCAACTCGGAAGCTGTTCCCCAGGGAGCAAAAAATTTAGCATAAACAGTGTATTCACCTTCTCGGCAAACTTCTTTGCCTTGACATAAATTCCATTCCTTAGTCGTTTTATATAATTCTTGCCCGGCATCTCTAAAATCGGAGAAATTTGAAAGTGCCATTCTGGCAGTATCAGGCCCGCCAAATAAAGTAAGGTTTACAATTAAACTATCGGTGTATTCTACACCGTTGTTAATTAAAATCCGGAAACCACCTTCCGGTGCTTTGGGCGGCATAAACCAGGCAGAAGGCATTCCACCGCCGGCTGGCGGCGCCGGTTCTTCAGGAGGCG
>Ga0172364_10002106_pt1 | contig 15653 bp, 12 predicted proteins | sample LakKivSesite10cm_FD_114545 | JGI IMG/M metagenome (GOLD analysis project Ga0172364, IMG submission 114545) | Sediment microbial communities from Lake Kivu, Rwanda - Sediment site 10cm | ecosystem: Environmental > Aquatic > Freshwater > Lake > Sediment | place: Rwanda: Western Province, Lake... | reverse complement strand
CATAGGTATTGGAACCCAAGATGGTTCAAGCTTCTATGGGACTAATACCCAAACGGGTTCAAGTCCATAACGTCACTCTCTAAACTCCACCTTCCAGTTATTGGTTTCGTGGGTTCAAATCCCTATGACCCCACATTTTCAGGCAAGGTTTAAGCAACTTTCGGACAAGTTTCTGCTAAAAAATGATTCAATAGAAGTGCTTTTCCAAATCAAGTCCTATGCCATTAGAATCATCCAATAATTCTTGTCTTTCGATGGAACTCGAGGAAAAACCTTGAAAGTCTATAGAGAAAAAGGGGAATGTGGATGTTTTGGTTGTCTATTCTATTCCTACTTTATCGATTAGCAGGTAGCACTTGCGCGTTTGTAGGTCCCATGCCATAGCGTAGCAGAAGTCTATTTTGGTGTCTACGCTTACTGTGATTAGACGGAGTTCTTTGTCGCAGTGGCTGATTATTATTGCTCTGCCGCATTGTTTCATGCAGGTGGCGTTTCTTATGCCGTAGTCTTTGTCTGGTCGGATGAATTGGAAGAATCTGTGGGCGAGGTTGATTTTGAGGGTGGTTCCTCTGCCGTATGTGTCTTGGTAGATGTAATTCCAAGAGAATAATGTGACATCGATTGCATGTGTTGCTTCAATATTTTGGACATTGTCTGTGCTGTTATATTCAATCGTGTAGGCTCCGTCTGTCAGCGAGGTCAAGTAGAATGGTACGATGTAAGTCTGCCAGCCGCTGTCATATGTTGCATTGTATATTCTGTAGGCGATGGAGTTTACGCCTGATCCTGTGTCTGTGGCTTCCAGAGTGAACGGTGTGTCTGGTGTGACGTAGGTTGTGTCGGAAATGTATTTGGGTTCGCCAATGGTTAACGTGGTTGATGGTGGAGTGTTGTCGAGGATTACGGTTGCTGTGTTTGTTGCTTCTGTGTTTCCTATGGTATCAGTGCTATAGTAGTCGATTGAGTATTCGCCGTCAGGAAGTCCTGTTAGGTAGAATGGTGCAGAGTATTCGAGCCATCCAGTGTCATATGTGTTGTTGTAGATGCGATAGAAGGTTGATGCGACGCCTGTGCCACCTGGATTGTCTTCTGCAGTCAAGGTAAATGCAGTATTGAAGGATACGTAGATGTTGTCCAGTGGATCTACGTAATGTGGTTCACCAATTGTCAGTGTTGTTGTTGGCGGTGTGACATCCTCATAGGGTGTGACATATTTGGATATGTCGACCGAAAATTCAACGTTCCCAGTCGCAGATTCAGTCAAGTCAACTCTACCGCCACGGCTGAAATACGGTAGTATCAATTGGAAATTAGCGCTATCCAGCCATGTTGGTCCTTGATAATCCGATTCAGCGATTATTCTTCTCGGATCATTAAATCCATATTCTCCCAGCAATCCTCCACCTGTCGAAAAGACCTTTGCCGTAAAGTCGTACGTTCCAGGAAGATAATCTGGCGGAGAGTCTATGATATAACTATCATCAATCAGATTGAATCCCTCCGCCGATACGTCCAGATTCAGCCATATCGACTTCTCCGGTTGGGGAGATGCTGCTGCTGTCGCACTGCCATCTGGGTATTGGTCCAGGAACCATTGGATTCTTCTTGCCGCGGGTTTTCCCCACCCGTTGGCAAACCATATTCCGTCATACATGATGTATCTGGTTGTGCCAAGTTTCCACCAATCGTCTTGAAGTTGTGTAAACCTCTGGATTTGGAAGGGATTCCAGTCCTCATCTTTAACATAGGAGTAATCTATGGTGACAGATGCTCCTGTGGGCGGGGCCGAGCCAAATGTAACAATGCCATTCGCAGGGTTAATCCCATACATATAGGTTTCCTGTCTTATTCCATCGAGGTAGACCTGAACATCGCTGGGATCCACATCACCATCAATATCAGTATCGGCAAAGAAGGCATTTGCTGCATTAGCACTGTTACCTTTCGCCACAGGTCCGAATTGGACTCTCGTCCCGTCCCCAACACCCAATACTTCACCATTTACGGGTGCTGCATATTCCCCGGCAGCATCAGTCCTACCGTCTGCTTGAGTGGCCCAGATATTTGGGTATGGATTTGGCTGGAAATAGTGAGTATATGGTGGTGCAGTGTCGTCGTATTCATCCGCTAATCCAAAAATCCCGTGGCCACTCTCATGGATAAATGACCTCCCTACCGGTCCTTCAGCTCCATAAATGCTCGGTGTGCCCATCGAAGTCGAATCACCGAACTCAGTTGTATGAAAGATGACGTAGGCATCAGCAAAAGTGGATATCTTAGTTAGGTCGTCTGGAAGTGTCTTGCTGCTGGCAATTCCCTGCATTCTTGTGTAGTAGAAATTGAACTTGTCGAGATGGCCACTCACGGGAGCTGCTCCACCAAGTCTCTCATCAATTTGATGATTAATGTGATCAATAAACGTCGGCAGCCACGTATCGATATCTTCTGGTGATCCGTAGTCAGTATCAGGTACGAATACTATGTCGAACCTGTCACTGTGGTCCCCAATCGATCTTCCGGGAACAGGGATAACGGCCGGCTTGGCATCTGTGCAAAGTTCATCTAACAACCAGTAGTTACCTGTATCGTGAATGATGACGTAAGAAATAAAATCTCCCGCGGGGGCATCGACCGTCAGACGAGTGAAGGTTCTCGTGTTGATATTGGAACTAGCCCAGCCACTAGTACTTATCAGTTGGTTGTCACTGTTGTAGGCATCCACAACCACACCAGAATATGTACTGACAAGGATGGAACAGTAAGTAGCCGCCCCTCCAGGAAAGTCGATCCGACCTGCGTCTCCAGTTACACCCAGCCAGGCAAAGAAATTACCTCTACATTCATATGCTTGGCTCCCATAAGGATAGACGTTATAATAGCCAGTTCGGATATCGGCATATCTCCAATTGAGCCCGTAGGTTGTAGTGAACTTCAGATTGGGATTGGAGCTTTCTATTTCAATTCCGTCGATTCCGTCCTCAAAGTCTATGTAAATGTCATCTGCATTTCTGGGAGTGTTCGGTTGGCTCACCGGCCAACCTGTCTCAACAGTAGCCTGAGCGGCTGGCACTCCTATGGTTAAGAACATCGAGAAGCACAGAAGACAAATAATTATCACTTTCAATATTTTCTTCATTTTCATTTCTCCTTTTTTCCTCTTTTTCGAGTCTGTGTGAATCAGTTTTGCTTAATTGCGTATTAAAGCCTTATGAAAAAGAGTTCTATAGTACATTCCTTACTCTTCTACGAGCCAGTCATTGATTTTCCACTGATCCCCTATTCTGACAAGCTTGAAGGTATATGTCTCGCTATAGGAGTTCATTCCTCTTTCCGTTATTTGCAAGGTACAAACTAAGCGAGCCGTTGACACGCCGTTTACTGTTTCAATTGACCTACTGCTGATATTTATCAGTGATGCCTCCCATTCCGACTGTTTAAATCCACTAAGAATAGTGCTATTGAAATCTGCTTTGCTTCCGTAAGAAGCCTGCAAATCTGGGGACATCAAAGCCCATGAAGCGTCCAGATCGTAATCATTCAATGCTGCAATGAATGATTTGGTGGTATTCTCAGCCTCAGCAAATGACGGGCTCAAAGACTGCCAAAGATAAATGCCAGCAGCTGCAACCGCTACGACTACAACTATAGCTATTATGAGAATTTTCTTTCTTAAAACCATTATACAATCCCTCCTGCCAGAGAGCGTCTAGACGCTTATTAATTCTTTCCTCAGATGATACAAAATGCATTACAAGAAATTGATCGATCGATATAGCTAGCTGAAGCATCTTCCAGAGGTTGATTCCATCAAGATATTTATGCAATACAAAACAGTATTACTTTTGGAACTCACTCCATGCATAGGGCTATTTCAGAATGCATCTAGAAGTATCTTCTACATGTGTTCTTAAGCAGGGCAAGGCAAGTTATACTTGGAGATCCGATATCCAGACATAGAATGACCGAGTTCGGGAGATATCTCCACCGTGGGTTCAAACGTGGGCTCTAACCTATATGACCCCACATTTTTAAGCAAGTTTCAAGCAACTCTTAGGCAAGTTCTCTGCTAAAAATAGTCAAGAAAAACAATTCCCAAAAATCAATTGGAGAATAATGAATGAGATACACGTTCTTAGTGTATAATTGAGGGATTCAAGTTCGCGGAAAAAGAAAGTTTTAAAAAGGGTTCATAACCAGAATCTTGTCAGAGAAGCTTATGGATGAAAATCAGCAAAATCGCAGTTTCAAACGCGCAGTTTTTATGGCTTTTTGAAGCTTCCTCTTTCTTCATCCATTTTTGGTCCGTGTCCGCGCAGACTCTAGCAACAAACAGAAACTTTATCTCTTGAAACCGATCAATAAAAATGAGATATGTGGCCGAAATTGACGTCAAATCAGATCGAGCATTTTGTGTGTCATAGAAGAGTTTTCTTTTGCATGTTAGTGGCTTTGTTTTGTGCATCAACTGTAGTTAGCGCTTATGCAGACTTGGGAAACAGCCGTTGGAACATCGAGATTTTGGCTTCTTCAGGATCGTGTCAGTGCCTAGCTTTAGATTCTTTAGGTAACCCACACATAATTTCAGGAGGAACGTACTCCAAAAAAGTTGGAGGCACACAATGGACAACAGAAACAATACCAATCGACACTGGCTATCTCAATGAACTCTCATTCAAGATTGACAATAATGATTGCCCGCATTTGTGTTATGCCAGTTCTACTGTTGGCTTAATATACACTACAAAGCAAGGAACAACATGGTCCACTGAGATAATACAAAAAGAACCTGCCGTCTGTGCCTCTATTTTTCTCGATTCAGATAATAGACCCCACATAGCCTATATAGATGTAGATGAAAACCGTAGTTATAGTAGTTGTTATAGATTAAGATATGCGGAAAAAACCGCATCAGATTGGCAGATCGAAACAGTTGAAATTGGTTGTATGAACCCGTCTCTGTTTCTAGATCCTTTGCAGCGTCCTCACATAAGCTACTTGGATTTTTCTCCACTGGCCGGTTATATTAAATACGCTTACAAATGTGAAGGAAATTGGCAGATCGAAACCATCCAGAAAATACCAGGATGGCCGAGCTATGGATGGCTTTCAAGTACTTCACTTTTTCTTGACCACCAAAACAATCCTCATATAAGCTACCAAGGAGGAGGCCAATATTATCGCTTGATGTATGCAACAAAGACAGAAGAGGGTTGGTTGACAGAGAGCGTGGACTGGGATTATTGGGATTATTGGTCAGGATATCATAGCTCGCTTTCCTTGGACAACGAAGGAAACCCTCACATAAGTTATGTAAATGGAGGCCCAGGAGGAATAAAAGGGTTCACGAGATATGCGGTTAAACGTGGGGGATATTGGTGGAAGGAGGTCATAGACAATCTGGCATATGGAACGACAAGTTCGTTATGCCTAGATAGCTTGGGCAACCCCCATATATCATACAGCACGAGCTCGGGAGGGAATAGGTACGCTTCAGCGCTTGAATATTATCAGCTCAAAGTAATGCTTAAAGGAACTGCTGGACAACCATTGCCTGGAAAGTTGCAGGTTTTTTTCTCTGATGGCGAGCCATACACCACAATGAATTTTAGCAACGATGGTGAAGTGTGCATAGACCATGTGCCAATAGGCATGTACACAGTTCAGGGCGAATACAAGGGTTTTTGCCAAACTCAGAATATGCCATTGGATGGATCAAAAAACATCTTGTTTGAGTTGGATATATTTGTTGAGATACTCGGTTTGCCGCTGACTTACGTGCAGACTGTCTCTTTATTCTCGATCTTCGCGATAATGCCTTGTATGGCACTCATTGCTATCTTATTGATCAAGAAAAAAATTGTGCATACTACAATCAAAAGCGAGTCCTTGAGAAATTATAAATACAACATCGTGCAAAAAATCGTAACAGGGAGTAACTTGAGAACTGGCACTGTAGCTGTAGGTGCTATTTTGCTTATTATTGGCTTGATTGTTCTCGTATTAGGTATTCAAGCGCTTCAGGTTATCACATCTCCTGCAGGTCAAGCATTACTCTTCTTTTCAACACAAGCAGAAATAGATGCGGCTTGGGCAAAGGTGAACGGACTGTTATTTGGCGGAGGAATACTTTTCGTGATAGGATTGATCGCACTAATCGTAGGGGCAGCTTCAAAAGGAGAACCTAGCTCTTTTGCAAGAGCTCCAGCTATTGCTTCTCTCAAAAAATGTCCCAAGTGTGGAATAAAATTCTCTTCAGAGTACGAGCTATGTCCCAATTGCAAAGAAAAACTAGAGGAGCTATAGCACGATCATTGTTCTGTTCAAGATAGCAACACTGCTAATAGTCATTTCGAATATAACAAAAGAGTAACGTAATGATTTCAATAAACATAATTTACAGATCATCGGTAATTCAATCGAAGATTTTTTCACAAAACATAAAAACAGAACAAACGGATAAGAGGGTGAAGTTAGAGTATGCAAAAAAGAGTAGTCATAGTTGCAAGCGTGGTGATAATCATCGTAGTAGTAGCTATAATTGCTGTTCTTTTTCTGCAAGGTAGCAATCTTCTGCCTGGACCTAAGGCCCATTTTACAATAATCAGCAAGGACTTGGATACGACTACGGAAGGAATTCTTCCCCCAGACTATGTGGCTTATGTTTACGTCACTGTGAAGAATGATGGAGACGCCGCTGGTAGCCCAACGATTTATGTGAAGGTAATGCAAGGTGGAGATAGCTGGCAAAAAAGCCAATCATGCCATTTGAACGCTGGAGAAAGTGACACATTAACATTCAAGTTTAGTGAAATTGAGTTCTGGACAACAAACCCAGTCACATATACGGTTTGGCTTGCATAATTTGCCTGCGAAACTACAGAGAGACAGAAAAATATAAGACAAAGTTACATGGTGTTGGAGGTTTGGATAATAAGTATGATTGAAACCGCAATAGGCTGGCTTATCTTCTTCTGTTTATGGTGCGCAATACTTATTTATTTTGCCAGAATTGGAAGGAAAAGGAATGACCGTTTCATCCTGTCTGTTTCTTTTCTACTCTGCTTCTTCTTCTCTTGTGCCTCTGTAATAATGTTCGATGTTGCTTTGGAATTGCAGATATTTTTCCTTACATGGTTTCTGTCATGGAGTTATGTTGACCTCTTTTTGCTTTTGGATTCTAAAGCATAAGGATTTAGGAGTACACGAAATTTTCTAGTTCAATGGATAAACTTGAAAAACAATGATGTTTTCCATTGCTGAGATTCTATATCACTGTTTTCTCTTTATCAGTTTTCAAAAAACTTAAATTTTTAGCAAGAAAACATAGCATATTTGGTATCTGATCTATGGAAATTAAACAACCAAAGTTACAACGTATTTCCATTATTGGAAGAAAAGTTGCTTTTATATTGCTTTTTCTAAGCCTCGTCTTGCCATGGGCGAGCAACTGGAGTATGGGGGGGCATTGGTTTCTTTATGGGTATTCAGTACCGCTTTTTGGGTTCAGGTTTTTTCAGGCGCCCCATGTAATGTGGGTTTTGCCACTTACGTTCATTATGATAGGGTGGTTTGCCCTTTTCGGCATCTTTGATGAGAATGTATTTCTGAGAAGCTCTCTGGGTATGGTGTCCGCAATTTTTGTTCTTCTTTCAATTCACTTCTTTCTTGAAATCTATGGGGATTTCAAGGAAACACTACTCACATTTACTGCCCCGCCATCATTAGGATTCTATTTTGCTATGTTAGCTGGTATGATTACGATCGTGATTTGTATGAATGATATGATAGACGTCTGCACGGAGGAGTAAGAGGATTGAGGAAAGTTTTGATCGTGCGTGCTGTTCCTTTCCTTGCATCTCTCTCTGTATTGCTATTGTTTTCTTTTGGCTTAATGATTGCCACTTATACAGCATCAGGTCGTATTGTATATGAAGCTCGTGCCGAAAATAAGTGGTTCCCGCAATCTGACTATGTCGTAGACTACACGTTGGCTTATCTTCAAATCCCGTTATACTTGCAGATCCTTGCATATCCCATGGGCAGTCTTCTTTCCGATAGCTTTGATAGAAAGAGGTTTATCGTTTCTGTCTCAATTTTTTGCCTTATTCTTATTGTGTTGTTGGGATTGTCCGATGGGTTTAAGAATTATGATTCTTTGGTCGTCTTAATGCCGCTTTTGAGTTTCTTTTTTGGTTTGGCGATGCCAGCGTTCGCTGGTTGGTTTGCAGACGCATCATCCACCAAGTTTGGAACGGCTTTTGGAATTTTCGGAATTGTGACTGCTTTCATGTTAAACCCCTTCTTTTTTTCGCTACTTAGGGTCATTGATCACTCCATAAATCTGTATACTGCACTCTCAAGCGGTGGCTATATCTTCGGGTTCCTTAATATTTTTGGTTTTGCAGGTGAATACTACAGCACCACTGCATTCATTGTTTCTATCATTTTGGTCGTCCTGTCTATTCTATTGACCCGTTTTTTCCTCGACAAGAAACTGCCGTCTGCATTAACAAGTAAAGTTCCAAGAGCTTATAAAATAAACGAATCATCAATCTCCAGCTTGAAGATTGTTGCGTTTGTGATCTGCCTGACCACAATTGCAGATAGTCTATTTCTCGGTCTATTAGAATGGAGTTCTGCAGTATACAAGCAATACCCGCTTGGAGAGGGTATAGACTTTGGAAGCTGGCCACACACTTGGTCGTGGCCCTATTGGAGTATGATTCTTCCTTTCACTACGCTTTTTCAACTCCCAGGCGGCATCGTCGCAGATTTTTTCAAGAGGAAGATTTTGATGTTCTCAATTGTCGGGTCTGCGCTGGTAATGTTTATACTATTCATAACCCCTAGTTCAGGGCTTACTCTTTTCCTCTTTTTGCTTGTTTTAATGTGCGCCTTAGTCGGAATGCGAATTCCCTCGTATTTTTCTTTGTTTACCAGTTTTCCTGAACGCCATAAGGGAAGTGTTTTCGGTCTCATGGGATTTGCATCAGGCGTGGGTTTCATCATGGGACACGAGCTTGTCTTTAATACACCGATGTGGAGACCATTTAGCAAAATGACGGATGGTACCTTTTTTGTCTTGCTTAGTCTCACATATCTCTCAGCTGCTTTCTTGATAAAGAAACTTGTGCATGGAAACTTACCCGCGCAGGATAGAAGCAATGATGACACTGGAGCTGGCACAATCAAAAGTGGAGATGACACTTCGCATTGAACAAAAAACATATCGACTATTTTGAATGCTATGCAAAGCCTTTCTGTTATGCATTAGGATTTGCAATTGCAATCTACATTGCACTAAATTTAATTGTGGGCATTCGCTTTGCCCCTCCATCAGAGGATGTAACTATAATATCTGCAGCTCCTTCTTTCCTCAAGTTTGGGATTTCAGTGCTCTCCATAATTGGTTTTATAGCCATCTTTGATATAGGAAGATGGCAAGCCATTCGAAAACATGGCTATTTCAAAGACTCCAAAATATCGACCTTTGAATTATCTTATTCCAGATTTTCCAACGCGACTTTTTCGCATACATTGATATCTATAGGAGCTGTCTTGATGTTTCTTTATGGATTTGTTTTCCTTTACTCTTCGATTACTAATCTTCAAGATACATTTTCGCACATAAACTCGGGAAGTTTCTCATTCGACAGGGAACCTGAGTATGCCTTTTGGCTCGTATATGAGTTTGTAGTTCTTGCATGTGCAGGCGAATTTCTAGAAAAAGGCGTCACAATGCTCAGAAGATACAGAAAGCTGCGTTCGCAGTCACTAAATCTTGACGAGAACATTGATACTATAGTACAGAGTTTTCTTGTGGCATTAATAGGCATAACACCCATTATTGTAACCTCGTTATTTCCAGCGAGCATAACTACAACATATTGGTATCCTCTTACAAGGCCATTGAAGTTTCCTCCAGAAGGAGGTACGTATCCACTTCCAAACATCCTGAACTTTACGGTGTTGCTTCCAGGGCTTATCTGTGCATTGGGGTTCATAACAGTATATCAAAAGCCTAATGCTTTCAAATCAAGGAAAAATTCATAGCATTATTTCGTCAAACCACAAAATTTAATTGAATAGCCAGAGAAAGCCAAGAATAAGTGAGAACTTGATTTCATTTAAAACCCTTGGGTGGTGGATACAGGCACCTTTAATAATACTTGCAATAATTCTCCCTTGGTGGTATGGTGAGTCTGCATTTTATGTAGGGTGGTACAATTATGAGAAGAGAACTGATTGGCTTTTTCTATGGGGATGCATGATTAACATTGGAGATTGGACAGGTTGGCAAGTGTTCTCTTACAGAGTTAGCGGCTTTGGTATACCTCAACTGGACGCATTACTCTTTATACTTCCAGGTTTTGTCTATTCACAGATATTTCCGGTTTTCTTTGTTTTCATTTTGGGTTTCATATTGACCGTCTACGCAATGTTGCATAAATCTGTCAATGCGTATGTAGCAGGAAGTGTATTCTTGCTGATTGCTTCGATAATTTTCTATTCTGTATTGAACGGATTATCGAATGGAAACGTTATAGGTAGTCAAACAAGGGACACTTATCCTCGCACCATATCATGGGGGCTTCATATAGGCTTTTACCTATCCATCATATGCTCTCTTCTGGGTTTTCTAAACGTTTACATCCTGAAGAGAAGCACAATTGATAAGGTGGCTAAGGAAGAGTAATGCTATGGAAGCGAATGATGACAAGGGAAAAGTAATAGCAAAAAAACGGATAGAGTGGAGTCGTAGCTTTTTCTTGGCGTTAAAGAGTATTATCATAGGTTCCCTCTTCGCCTTAGTATGGATTGCACTGTACCTGTTTTGCCTATATGTGTTTGAAATCAGCCCATACTTGGGTTCGTATCCTTCCAATGATGAATATGTTTTGGTTTCTCTCGTTGAGGCAGGACTTTCTTTGGTGTCTCCGACTCTTGTCATAAGAGCTGGTGTAGGTAGGTCAACTGGTATTATCAGAATGCCTATTATTGAGTCCATTGTTGGAATGTTTGGTCTCGATTGGACACCTGGAGGAGCCCTCACACACTCACTACTGCTTAACTTCATGTTCTTGGTATTCATAATTCCAGTCAACTGCAGCTTCTGTTTCCCGATCGTCAAGTATTCTCTTCGAGAGGTAGGATGCAAAATTTCTTGGCTGCGAGCATTTCTGGTTGCAATGAAAAGTGCGCTTGTGGCTTTCTTCTTAACCACGATCTTTATGCTTCTGGCATTCCTGATGATCTTTGTGCCTGCTCTGGGCATTGTCGGATTCGTTATACTGCTTGTTCTTGCTGAAGTGTCTTTATATGCTTCTCTGGTTAAGTTTACTTCAAAAGAAGCCAAAGCATCGGGAACAGATTGGATCAGAAGCTTTGTAATAGCTTTCAAGGCAATTCTTGTAAGTCTACTCTGGGTTGTTCTTATGATATTCGCAACTGTAGCAATTTCTGGGATCATAATGACTTTTGCAATAGGAAGCTTGTCACCGAGTATAGTTGGAATCGGCATAGTCACAGCATTGGTAATCGTTCTCCTAGTCTCCATTTTGACCGAGATTGCACCAGCTGCATGTGTCATCAAGTATCTTTCTGAAGAGATTGCAGAGCTTCAAAGAACTGGCGATATTCCACCATTATCTATTGAAAAAACGGGATTTTCTAGAAAAAGGAGTGCGCCTGTTGCTCTCTGTTTCTTACAGCAGATTGCCCCCGAAAATACCCAAATAATAGCGATGTCTGGAGAAGTCAAAAACCTTGTGATCTTTTCGAGACGAAAAAAGCATAGTGCAGTGTGAATGAACTCATAAATCAAAATGCGTTGATAGCCGTTTCAGTGAAGGCCTTTAGAAGTCGATAGTCAGCCACTTGGTAATGCCTAGTTCAATCACTGGAAGCATATACACGAAAACATTATTTGTTTCTTTCGTACAGTTATGAATTGGGAGAAAAGACAGTTGTTAAGAAGCAGAATGATCTTGATAATCACAATAATCTTCATATTAACTATGTCCTTAAATGGAGGACTTCTTAAAACTGAATCGCTAAATGTTTATGCCCAAGGTGTTCCAGATCCTAAAATCGTTTCTGTAGCATTTGATAAGACGGAAATCTATTCTGGAGATTGGGTTACGATAACAGTTGAAGCACGAAATAATGGTGAAAAAGCCGATGAAATGTACATCTCTGTCTCACTACCTGAAAATCCACCGATTGAAAACATCCAGATAGTCTCTCATAACCTTCAAAGCGCCTACATTCTTCCAGTAGGAACGCAAGTTTGGGGCGACTATGGGACAACTTTCCCAGTAATTCTGCAATATCCTTTAGTTGAAGGCTTCAAGGAGAATTGGGAAAAAGGAGAAACCAAGACGCTGCGATTTAAGGTCAATCCTCAAAATATCGGCACATTTCGGTTCTTCGTTAAAACTACGGCTCAAATAGGGGGAGTTTGGAGATACGACCCGTATTCTGGAACGAAAGACCAACAAAATGAGTATGTAAATGTCTATGAAATAACGGTTCAATCTGTCCATGAGGACCTTGTAGACGAATACTTTCCATATTTAATATTCGATGAGGAAGAGCAATTCTACCCAACTGATTTCTTCTACGATGACAATGACATAACAAACAATCCTTCCAATTACGATCAAGATACTTGGCCTAATAATGTATACGTACATACAGTGGAGGGTTTCTGGGAAGAGAAGGAGTATTTGGTGATTGAATATTGGTTTTATTTTGCAAAAGACGATAAGCTCTGGGGAGTAGATTTTCCATTCATTGGGCCTCATGACCATGATTGGGAAAGCGTATATCTATTCCTTGAGAAACAAGAGGATGGTTACACTCCATCGAAAATCGCTTATTATAAACATGCTTACTTAGTTGGCTTGAATGTTGAAGACTACTATAACATTTACGATTGGAAACAAACATCGCTGATACCTGCGTTTCAGAAGCGGGATGAAACCCATCCAGTAGTCCATGTAGCCGTAGATTCTCACGGATCCTACGAAAGAAGCCTCTTCGGATACGGCTGGCCTTTATACTGTGCCCCAAGCGGAGATCAAGGCATCCCGTATCCAGAACCTGTTGATGGTGGTAAAGAAATAGTCGAATCTGACTGCGAAGTAACATTCGTGTCAAACCAGAACCCAGGTTGGCCAAGCAAGTTTGGCGAAATTGACGCTCCATGGGTGAGATCGAGGTGGAATGAACCTTGGTATTTGCTTGTGCCTCGCCCCGTCAAAAACAGTCTTTCTATAATAGTTGGGTCTCCAATAAATATTCTGGCAGTTGATCCAGAGGGAAGAAGAATCGGATACGACTCTGAGACAGGTATGGTTGTTAACGAAATTTCAGAAGCCGTATATATTGGACCAGACTCAGACCCCCAATCAATAATTATCCCTTCACCTATTATAGGCCTCTATTCAGTCCACACTTATGGAAAAGCGACAGGAAACTATACGATAATAGTAGAAAGTGTAGCAACCAACGGCACCATATTTGGAGGTTTGACATTGAATGGAACTGCAACGACAGGAGAGATTGACGTCTACACTATTGAATTGAAAGATGATCAAACTGTAGTGCCAGAGTTCTCATCAATTATGATCCTACTGATCCTTATGGTGAATAGCCTTATAATAGCTGTTTTTAGAAAGAGAAGATCAAAACGTTAGCTTGTCGTTTTCTTTTACTTTCTGTGCATGATGTACATTCCTCTTTACTAGATATGCGTTAGTGAACCCTAACGGTGAAGAAAGAATTGCCAGATAGAATCCGAAGCTGAATCCCCAACTTCCCTCACTTCCTCCTCCAAAACTACTGCCTACTGGTTTTCCATGAGTTACGGCATTCATTAGTGAATAAAACAATAGGGGAGCAATAAGCGCAAGAATGCTTCCAACAATAATTAGCTCAGACGATTTTCTCCGATTTCCATAGAAGATAAAGAGCAAAGAAGCAACCAAAAGTGCTATATCAAACGCAAAACCGGCGGCAATATCTGACACCAACGCGAGTCGCCAACTGAACACCCCAAGGCCCCATTCACCATTTACTGATGCGTAGTAGCCCCACAGGAATAGTGCTTCGTTTCTGCGAACCAATGTCCAATTGATGGCACTCTGGTTGAAGGAACTCCACCAAGGTGATATGAGTGAGATAATCAAGAGCATACAGGCAAGTATTCCGAATTTGCGAGCATGCTTACTAATTCCTTCCTGCCCTTGCAAGAATTAAATACCTTCTGGTTGTTCAATTATTTCAGGTCACAACCTTATAAGACTTAATGAATGCAAGTGCCCAAGCTATTAACAGTCTTTTAAGTGATTTGTCTTTCATGATTGCTTTCAGCTCTCGTACACACCGGCAAGAATCGATTTCTATGTCGTGAAAGTTTAATCGAAGTTTCTTCCACAAACTATAAGACTAGTAGCAAAACAATAAATAGCGGTGTCGTATGGGCAGAAAAGGTATTTTGGTTCTCATTGTGTTAATCGCATTTATGGTTCCTTCAATTTCAGCATCTCCGGTGACCTACACTCTCACCTCAACCACAGGAGACATTAGTCTAACAGCAGGTGTAAAAGCTGACGAAGACAACTTTGGTATTCAAAAATCAGAAAAAAGGGGTTGCGGGAGACATCTCCAACGTGGGTTCACGTGGGCTCTAGCCTAAGCGACCCGCTAGTTCCAATAAGATCGATGTGCGGTGCTCACAGGGAAAAATGATGGATTCATTTGGGTTATGGTCTTTGCAGGATTCGGAACCAAACGGTTCAAATCTCAGTAGGAAATTGTGGAATTTAAACGTAGGTTTAAACCGCCGGGACTAATACCCTAATGGGTTCAAGTCCACAAAGCCATTCTCTAGATTTGCACCTACGAAATCTGCAATCAAAAAACGTGCTAGATTCAAACCAAGGTTGACTCTCTTAAGCTGTTTTCTGTTCTTTTTAGTATTTGCAGCCTTGTCATTTCCTTAATTGGTCAAAGTCCTCATCGAACGAGTATATTTCTTTTACGTTGTTATCCTCCTGATGTCGTTAGATTTTTAAATACAGGTCGTTTAGCGATTTTTTGTCTCGTAGTATGCGCAAACTTCATATTCTTTTGGCGAGTCGCAGAATTTCTGGAGCTTTCGACACCAAGAAATCCTTTTGCCTCGCCATTTGCAACGCTTTTTGACCATTTGTCTTCTCCATGATAGTATTTTCTTATTATATAAAACGATGCTATTATTAGCGGTTTAGGGAAATCGCGTAAGTTTTATTAGTGTTTGAAATTAATAGTAGGTTTGGTTTGTGGCAATTGAACTGGTGCTTAGAATGGGTCGTCATCGGAGGGGTGAAGTCCAGATTCTGACCGATATTCTAACTTTGTCTTTGAGGGGTGTTAAGGCGACTCATTTTATGTATAAGGCTAACTTGAGTTATTCTACGCTTCGTAGGTATTTGTCTGTCAGTTTGAAACAAGATTTGGTTAGTAAGGTTTGTAATGATGATGGTTCTGTGGTGTGTTGTATTACCGAGAAGAGTAGGCTTCTTTTGGATAGACTTAAGGAAGTTAAGTATGTTTTGCAGTCTTAGGTTATGTCGCATATGGCTATTTCTTTATGTTTAGCTTTCAGT